>ULUW01002965.1_pt1 | contig 13474 bp, 3 predicted proteins | sample 1959041 | NCBI WGS metagenome assembly ULUW01 (sample SAMEA4835775, study PRJEB28245) | human gut metagenome | biome: gut microbiome; material: fecal sample | place: Denmark | collected 2008
TCGTTATAGATACGTTCCATACGTTCCGACATTTCCGGGTCACTCTGCATTTTCTGTCTTGCCCAATCCTTGAAGTCCTGACGAATTTCATCAATCTTAGCTGCACAAGCCTGTGTAGCCTCCTTGTCAGTAATGGTTTCGGTAGAGCCGTCCCAATTCTTCTTAGTTGTGGAAACAGTTATGCTTCTGTTCTGAATAGCAGCTTCAATAAGAGTGTGTCCCATAATGGTGCGACCAAGCATTTCACTGGTTACGCCCATGGCACGGTTTTTTTCGTAGTTGGTAAAATATGGCTCTTTCATAAACCAGGTACCGCCTACTGCTGTAAATCGGACATCTACCTCCGTTCGTTCCTTTACGAAATCTTCATATAGTTTCGGGTCAATCCAAGAACTGCCAAGGGTAAAGTCAATCAAATGAGCCGGGATTTCCATTGGCATAACTTCTTGCAATGCCTTGATGTTGCGGTCAAACTCCCCGTTCTCATTGTTTTCCTCTGCCTGACTCAGTTTCTCACGGATATTTCCGCTCAAGTACTGATACGATGCTTCCATCTGTCGGCTTACAGGATTCTCGAAACCGTAACCGTTCTCAATGATTTCTTTCTTCACATCCCCGATGCCTGTACCAAGTTGTTCAGCGATGTAAGGTATATCCACACGACCGAATTTGAAGATACTTGCAATGATACCGTCCTTGACATTGGCTGGGGTGGGTTCTTTCTCTTTTTCAACGACACGTTTGCTGAATACATCGGTTTTGTCAAATTTCTGTATCCGGTTTCCTTTTTCATCTGCCGTTTCTTCAAACTTTTCAAGGGCAAATACATTGGCATAGTCCACATCATTGCGAAGAAACGCAATGGCGGTGTTCTTATTGAAGTGTCCGTATGTGCTGACAAAATCATCGTATGCTTTGTTGAGTTTGTCAAGCAAAGGTTTCAACCCCTCATCGCTTTCATTCTCGGTCTGATAGGATAGGACTTCCGCAAGTGCTTCCTTGATGGCGGTGTATGCCTCAAAGCATTCCACTTTCGTATGCCCTTTTACCTTGTTGGCATTCACTTCAAGGGGTTGTGCGCTTGCAGTTGAGTTGATGTACAGTTTTCCGTCTTTCACAAACACTTCCCCAATCTTCTTGTCGGGCATTGCATCTGTGGCAACTTCTGTGTTGCGCTCGCCAAATTCCTCCGCACGGAACGAGCGGACAAATTCAGCCAACATTTCTTCTTGCTTCTTATCCTGTTTAGGGTATAAGCCTTTGCTTGTCGGGCGGAAAGTGTCGCCTTTCTCAAATGCAAAGTGCATTTCACCAGCCATATTTTCGGGGTGTTCAATGAAATAGCGGTTGTAATCCATCGAAAGCTGCTTGATGACCGGTGTTTCCTTGCCTTTGACCTTGCGTGTTTCCCCGGTGTCATATTCTGCCATGCGCTCTCCGCTCACATCGCTTACATCAATGGCGTGGGCTGACTTCTGTCCGTTCACACGCTTACGGATAACAACAATGTCGGAGGTTACCCCGGTGCCGCCGAAAGTCTTGTTGTGCATACGGAAAGCACCCACGAAATCTGCGCCGCCCTCGCTCACAATCCAATCGCGGAGTTTCTTGCTGTTGTCAAGCGTGCCGTTGGATGTGATGAAGATACCTAAGCCGCCCTCACGCAGCTTGCGCACATTCTTTGCTATACAGAAATCATGTATGTTGTGGAATTTCTTCGACAGGTCTTTGTCGCCGGTGGTATCGTTCACACGGAGTCCTGTAACGAACGGAACATTGGTAATAGCCAAATCCACGCTGCCATTCGGTATGCGTGTCTGCTCAAAGCCCTGTATCTCCACCTTGGCATCAGGATAGAGAAGCGAGAGGATTTCTCCCGAAGTTCCGTCAATCTCTATGGCATGGATGTCGCTCCGCTCACTGATGTGCGTAGGCATCTGTCCCAAAATATTTCCGATACCTGCCGAACCTTCAAGAATGTTTCCGCCCTCAAAGCCCATTTTCTCGGCAATATCCCAAAGGGTATCAACAACGTATGCAGGGGTATAGTAAGCACTGTTCGCACTCATTACTGCCTCTTGATACGCTTTCTCCCCAAGCAATTCACGGAGTTTCTTCGCAATGTTGTTGGGGGCGTAGTATGTTCCCTCACTGAATGCCTTACCCAAACCGCCCCAACCGCTGAACTTGCGGAGGGTCTGCATCTGATTTTCGGTAGCCTTTTCGCCACTTTCAATCAACTGCTTCGCCAATTCGATAGCCTTGATGTTAGCTTCAATACGGGCATCTACCGATGTAGGGGCGTGGTCTTTGCCACGTTCCGAATGGTTGTTGTGGGTATTCTTGGGAGTAAATGTATTCCTGTCCTCGTTTTTGCGTGCAACTTTAAGAATAGCATCAAGTTCCTTGCGTGTCGCTTGGAATGGTCCGCTTATATTGTCATTGCAATGGAATACGTTGGCAAGCTCATAATAGACAATACCGGAAATCTCATGTTCTCCTCCGAGTTTGTCGTTCAGGTGTAATGTAACGCCTTTGAGTTCATTGGCAAGTTTTCGGTTGCTTTCAATCTCTTTCTTGCGTTTACCCTCAATGCTTTGTTCGTTTAAGGAATCTGAAAATCGAGGTCGCACAGTCCTATCGACTGCATCGCCTGTTCTTTCTCCTTCGTTGTCAGTTCCTCTACCGATTTGTTGTTCGCTTTCGCTACCTGTTTCAGTGCCTCTTGATAATCCTTGCTCGTGTCTATTACCGTTGGACGGCACTCTTTCGGAGCGTTCTGCATCAGTTCTCTGTAATCCATGTTCGTTGTTTTTATTGTTATCAGTCAGACCGTCAAACAAACCCAACTCATTTGACTGCTGTGAATTTACTGCTTTTTTCTCGTTCTTTTTACGTGCAGGGCGGCTTTTTTTGATGCGTTCTTGTGCAATCTCTGCCTCTTGTTCCACCTCTGCCTCTCTTGTTATGGTTTCGGCAGTGGCAAGTGCATCAATGCTTGTCTTGTCGAAATTCGCCACATCAAACTTCTGTACCTCATCGTATGGGGTCATGTCGGCATCCAATCCATTTTCTGCCACCTCCGGTAAATCCCTCGCACCATTGTAGAACGCTTTGAGGTATGGGCGTATGGCATCGCCCAAGTCTGCAATCATGGCCGTTGCATACTCGGCAAACTTACGTGAACCTTTCTCCAAATGGTAAACAGCCATCTCTGTTCCAATGGCAAGAATCTCAGGGTCTATACCTATATTCATTTGACCGAGCAACTTCTTGCGCATACGCTCACGGAGTTCTGCATAGCGTTCATCGGTAACAAGACGGTTGCCTCTCGGATTATTTTCAGGCTTAGATTCTTGCTCTGTGGCTTCCGCTTTTTCTGTACGTACAATCTCCCTAATCTTAACCTTGTTTTCAAGAATGGTTTCAACAGCGTCACGCAGTTCCTGATTAAAATTCTTGGGATTACGTACAATCTCCAACATTTCTTCAGGACTGTTTGCCGTATAATTGAAACGTCCATCCCCGATAGGGATAGGTCCGCTCACATCATCACGCCTCAATGTGGTTAATCCCGTTTCCTTATCAACAGAAACAGAATATTGCCATACAGGGGTGTATTCCTGCTTTTCTTCCGGCTTCGATGTTTCCGAAAGTTTAGGTTCTGCAAACTGTACATTGCCATCATTGACAGCCTGTATGTCCGACATTGAGACAGGCTGTTGTGATTGTGCATCAGTTGCATATTCTGCCAAGCGTTCAGCATCTTCCTTGCTCCGCATCATGAAGCCTTGCTTTTCCTTATCCCACCAGCCTTTCAGTTGTTTGGCAAACATTGTGGTGTGCTTCCGAACAGTATCTCTTAATTCATCATTGAACTTCACAAGGTGCATATCCAACACCTTACCTCTTTTGGTGGTGTATTGTGCCTGAGTAATGGTGTATGCAGCATCAGTCGGTGTTGTCGTTTCTTCATTGGAATTGTTTTGTTCCAATTTCCGCTGTTCAGTAAAGAGGTCGTTTATTTCGGAAATAATGCGGGCTTCCTCAAATATATCACTCTGACCATGTGCGGCTTCTTGTTCCTTGTGCAGTTCTTCAATGCGTGATTTGATTTCAGAAAGTCTGTTGACTTGTGTACTTGAACTCTGTTCCTCAACACTTTTAACTGATTTGTATTCAGCAAACGCTTTAGTCTTACGGTGGCTACTATCTATCCACTTCTCGAAATCCTCTAAGTTGACACCGGTCACCACTGTCTTGTGTTTCTTCGCCCAGTCGTTGTCATAATTCGCAAAGTAAGCTGCTTCGGCATCGTCAGTCTCATTGAAGCCAAGCATTACCTTATGCTCGTCAAAGCTGCCGTCCTCGTTATACTGGTCAACCACGAACATCCTGCGTCCGTTCCACCCGTCAATGTCATCAGAGAGGAACACGTCTATATGGTCACCGTCCACGCCATCCGTGCCACGAATGTAGCCGTAGGTGTTCTGCATGGTTGTTTCCCACTTATTGCCATTGGCATCCACACCGCTGCGCACACTGCCTTTAGGTTGCTCGATAGTAATATCGAACACCCCGACCTGTACATGACCTTTCTTGTAATTTCCGGCTTCTTTCTGCTTGTCGGTCGGATTTACATCAACTTCCGCCTCTGCCTTGGCTATTTTTTCTCCTAACTCACTGCTTTTACGAGAATTATTTGTACCTTTGTTGTCAGAAAACATAGTGGTTTGAGGCGCATCCGTGCCCTCGGTAGCGAGGTCAGACACATTCCCTTGCGGCGAGTATAAGCCTTGTGCCATGTCTGAGGCATCAGAAACATCATCGGCGTGTTTCCAAACCATTTTTCCTTTAGTAAGGAGGTTCGCAATGGCGTTCCTCCTTTTTTCTTGGTTGGAAACAACTACCTCTTTACCGTCTTTGCTGACTGTGATTGAAGTGAAGTAATAATACCGAGAACCGTCAGCTTTTTTAAATGAGCGTATAAATACATAGGAAGATGCACGTTCTGTTGTATCTCCCTCTTTGGCTTCACTCACATCTGAAATTATTGCATGTGGGTATTCAAGCGTAGGTTTAATCATGCCCAATTTACCATTTCTGCCTTGTCGCATCAATTTTGTAAATTGGTTTTCACCCATTTTTACATTGCCTATCGGAGTTGAAACGATACCATCTTCACCGAATAGGGCATCCCAGTTTTCAATAGTGAGGTCTATTTCAGGAGCAATTTCAGCACTCAATTCCATATCTGCAATGAAGTCTTGTGCTTCATCCGCAGTCATGGAACGGCCAATTACTTCCGTTTCATCATTTTCCTCTTCTTTATTTCCTCTATCTTCGCTCTCAACTCCGCTTCTTCCACCAATGCTTTCAGTTCTTCCTGTATCATCAGTTGTCCCATTTCTGTTCTCAACTCGTTCTCTTGGCGCAAGAGTTCCATTGCTTCCTTGCTGCCCTCGTTGGCTTGTTGCAGTATCGCCAACCAATACATTGCTTCGCTGTTGTCCATCGTAGATAATGTTTAATGTTTCGTAAATAGCCTGTGTAAGCGTCCGCGGAGTATTATCCGGTTGCTCGAACAGGGTTGCTTCCTGTGTGCCTTGGATAAGGTCATAGATTTTGTTAAATGTATTTTGGATAATGCCTTGGGTTTCTCCCTTGTACATCGTTGCCAAAAGCAATGCGAAGTTACTGAAATTATCGGCAGGGAGATAACTTTCGCCCGTTGCATCATCAATCTGGTATTGGTGTTTCCAGCTTTCAACGGCTATTCGTGCCTCTTTGAAATTTTTTGCTTCAGTAAATTGTTTGTCCTGCGACAAGGCATAATAAGCCCGGATTGAGTTCTGTATCTCCTCAACCATACGCTCTGCATTCGGACTGTCATAATCCCGGAATGCCGTTGCGAGAATAGCCTTTTGAGCCTTTACAGGCAACGCGTTGAACATTTCTTCAAGACGGACACTGCCACCCTTGAAAATGCTCTGATACATGATTCCACGCAAATCATTCTTGGCTTCGGCGGTCAGGTTACCCTTGCTGTCAAATGCGCTGCTGTATTGGGTCGGTGTGATGTAGCCTTTCTGCATCATCCATTTCAATACATTTGTACCGTTGGCATCCACAAGTCCGGCAAATGAAGTCTCCTCATCGCTCGAAGCAAGCAATAGGTTGGCGAACGAACGCATATCATTGCCCATCTTCTGCATGATGTTCTTGGGCTTTATACGTTCTATCCCTCCGCTTTCTGTGTCCTGTGCGACAAACTGACCGAGATTGATAGCCTCGGTATCGTCCACTTCAAGCATATTAACGAGGACAGGACGTTCCACAGAATCAATATCCTCGGCACGCAATCCAAATTCGTCTGCGTGGTCTTTCAGATACTGCTTGTACTGCTCTGCCTGGTCTTTGTGACCATACCACATCTGACGGAGTGCGTCACTTCGGTTGTTGCCCTGTATGACTTCCCCTCGTGCATTTATGGTAGGTGCGCCTGTATATGCAGTGACAGAAGATGTGATTTCTTCGGGACGAATGTTTCCGGCAATCTTTCGGGCAGACAATACGCTTGCTTCATCATTACGCTCCTTTGGCTGTGCCTCATCAATGAAGTGAAGCGGATTTCGCACACCTTGAACGTGACTCGGTTGCAACAAGTTTGCATCAATCACGGATATACGACCGCCTACAATAGCATCATCACTGAATTTTACGGATACCTCCTTTCCCATCAATGCCTGTACAGGCTCTTGTCTGTCTATCTTATGACCGTTCATGCGTCTGTAACCTCTTGCCCGTGCATCCTGCGGCTTATCATCCACCATATCCGGCACTCCGTTCAAGGCTTCACGTTCAATGCGCTCTGCCTCCTCACGCTCCGTGCGTAACTTCTCTTCTTCAGCCTTACGCAATGCGGCGGCTTCATTGGCAATACGTCTGCGTTCTGCATCGGCATCCATTTTTCTGCGGTTGGCGGTACCGGCTATCTTCTTCCAAATGTCAAATTCTGCTTTGACTGCATCAATAGCCGCCTTGCGTTCTTTCTCGGAAGCAATCTTTTCTGCAATAGAGTTGCCACCTTTTGATTTTGTTTTCTCCAACTTTTTCAAAGCAGCTTCCTTGTCAGCTACCATACCATCAGCCACAGTCTGTGCCATAGTCTCATCACCCTCAGTCTGCTCCACAATAGCATCCCAAGCTGTGTCGCTGTCGGCCTGCTCATATAATGGATTTCCCTGCTCATCCTTTGGTATTCTCTGCATGGCAGGAATTGCCAAATCGGCAGAGCCAATATTTTGATGAGCATTGTTATCATTTTCGGGAATATTTTCCACACCATTGTTGTTCTCATTTTCGGCAGGATGTTCAAATGCCACTCCGTTATGCTCCAACAGCATATTGTCAAGTTCATCACGAGTGAACAGGTTCACACGCTTGCCGTTGATAGGAGCTTCGGTAAATACCTCATACCTGCCGTCCGCATCAGCATCTGCTGTGATATTGCCGCGGACGGTAACGCCGTTCTCATCGGTAAGCGAAACAATGTCATTGAGAGCGTATTGTGGTCTTTCAGCCTCTTGCATCTCCTGTTTCCGTTCGGCATTCTCAATGGTTCTCTGCTGCTCGAACTGCACCACACGTGCCAAATTTGCCGCATCAGCCTGTTGCTGTATGGTTTCTTTTGCCAACGGAAAGATATTCACGCCGTCCGATACGTTAACTGTGCCGTCCCCGTTATCCACAATACCGTCTTCGTTGGCTACAATCTGAACCTGTATCTGTGCGTCATCTCCTGTAATGGTGTATGTATCGCCGGGGTTGAATGTAACCACACCGTCAATCTTGTCGGATGCTTCCTGCGCGAACTGCTGAATGATAGCCTCCTCTGCTGTCATTTTCTCATCGGACGGGTTCAACGGCTTATCAATGTTCAATACGGCATCTGGCGACACCTGTTCAAGTGCGCCTGTTTCCGCATCACGGACAATGATACTATCGTCCGAAGCCTTATTGTCAATGCCGCTGCCGTCTGCATATAACACAAGGTTTCCGCTAACGACATACACGCGGCGGTCGTCCTGTTTCATCGTTGCGCCCTGTATGATGCCAGTGGTGCGGTTGGTACGGGCATCGACCATTGCATTGCTTTGCTCCACACGTGCATCTATGTCATCACGCACACGCTGAATCATGCCTTCATATACCTGCTCAGCATTCAGATAGTCAAGAACAGTTTCTAACTCGCTTTCTCCCCAAATGCCATTGCTCCGCATTTCCTCCAATGCATTCAGAGGATGAGCATCCAAAAAGCCAAGTGTGTTTTCATCCACTATGGCAGAAACCCTCTGCCGCTGATAGTCACGCATATTCTTGGCATCGGTCATTTCCTGTGGGTCTGCGATATTGTAACCATCAATGTAGCTTTCATCCAGTGACTGTACATCTTCATCCTGTCTGCGTCCACGCTTCTGTGCGAGTGTACCAAGGTTAAAGCCCCTCATCATCAACGAACGCTCCATGTAGGTAAGGATTGCGGCTCTTTCATCGTCTGAAAAATTCTTGTCGTTTACAATTCCATCTGCCACACTGCCAATGTCATCATTGGTCGTGAGGTCGATAGTTGTCCTTAACGGCTCCCATATTTCTTTGCCAAGCAATTCTGTTACACGGGCATCAGCCTTGTTCACTCCGTGCTTCATTGAAGCATACTGCGCTCCCGACAATGTAGCCTTACCTGCGCCCATCAATCCCATAGAAAGAGCCATACCGCCCCAAATGTCGCCGTGGAATTGTCCTGTCGCAAGCAAATTGGTGCGTGTGCCATCCGGGTTCTGCTGATAAGCATCGTCCAGATTGAGCATGGTGCGCCACAATTGCCCATAGTATTCTTCCGTAACCTCTCCGAAATAGTCACTCACACCCATTTTGTTGAATAACTGATGTGTCTGTCCCATGATACCGTTCAACGCACCTGCATCAGCCTTTGAAAGCACTGCACCGATACGCTTTGCACCCACCACATTGGCGAGTTTGCTCATATTTCCAAGAGTAACTACAGGGTCAAGGTGCGAACCGAACATTTCCGAATAGTTTTCAACGATAGCATTGGCTTCTCCTTGCCAGATGGCATTTCCCCAAGTCTTGTCGTTGGAAAAATCATAGTTGCCGTTCTCATCGACAACCACATCACCGAGTTTCCTGTCAATGATGTCGGCCGTTGTTTTCCCAACCTGTACCGTGTTGGTCATCAGCGGAGCACGTAGAAGCAGGTCATCAGCGGTTGTACCGAGAGCCTTAATGGTCCAATTGGTTGCATATTGTCCCAAACCTTTCACGCCGTTGTTTTTCAGGTATGTCTTGAAGCCCTGTTCCGCCAGTTGCTCTACTACTTCTTTGCCCACCACCTTTGTGGCAGCTTTCGTTCCGGCTTTGGAAAGAACATTGATACCGTTGAATCCACCTCCTGTAATGCCAAAGTCAAGCATGAATGCAGGCATATGGCCGGTCATCATACCGGCTCTGTTCCAAAAGCCAGCGTTCCCACCATACATCTGCTCCGCCTGTCCTTTGTTGTAGAGTGCGCCCATCATTTCATTGTAGGCTTCACGCTCTCCATCCGTGGCATTCTCTCCTTTTAGGTCATCGGCGTTCATCATCGTCAGAGCGTCACGCATATCGCTCATGCCGAAATCCCAAGTGCGGAAATCTCCTGCCACACGACCGAAACCACGCCAAAAGCCTACATCTACACCTTGTTCACGGTCTTTCTGTTCTTCAAGGTCTTTGATAAGTTCCTCTGTTTGACGAATGGCGACATCCAAGGTACTGTTTTCCCTGTCGCTCATCTGACGAGGAACATAGGTATCTGCTGCAAGCAAGAATCCAAGAGGAGCTGTATTCTTTTTTGTATCTTCTTCCCATTGTTCATGCACTCTATTGGCACTTGCATCTCGTTTTTCTTGCAGTTCTGCAAGTTTCAGCCTTGCACGGCGTAGTTGTCCGCTTACAGACATATCAGCCGCCTGTCGGTATCTGAAACTCTCCATGTCCGCAAGTCCCTTACTGGTGTATCTGTTGCCAAGAGGGGTTATGTAGGTTTTCTCCAACTTTCCGCTCTCTGGGTTGAACTGTATTTTCCCTTCTGCGGTCTGTCCTCCACCCAATGGTGCATTTTCTTGGTACTCACGCATGGTCTCCATTTGTTCGCTGAAACCGTCCAACATTTGCTCCGTGCGGCGTTTCATTTGCCCCATATTTGCACTGAAGCGTATTTTGTCCTGTTCCGTCAGCGGCTTTTCTTTTGCTGTAGAGATTACAGGAGTTTCGGGTGTAGAGTCCGGGGCAGTCTGTTCAGGCTGTTGCTGTTCCGACATGAAAGTCTTGTAGTCTGCCGACTTTACACGATATTTCTTTCCCTCACGCTCCATGATTGTAGAAGCATCGGGAAAGTCTTTCATAAAACTGTCAATGTGTTCTTCACGCACATTGTATTTCTTTCCGTTGTATTCAAATATTGGCATAGTTATTTGTTTTTACCGGGTGTATAATCAATCACATCGTCATCGCCGCCACCGGGAACATAGTCCACAACCTCATCATTCAGTTCCGAGGTCATGGTGGCAGGGTCAAGTTTGGAGAGAGAAAGCATGATTGCAGAGGCTTTGGGCGATTTGTGCCAATTCTGTTTCACAAAATCGTCCTTATCGCTTGCCGACATCTTGTTGATTTTCGTCTTATACCTTGTATCGCTCAGGTCTCCCTTTTCCACTCCGTCTGCTATCATGGCATCAAATACCTGCTGCATCGACCCTTTCCAAACATTCTCGTAAATGGCTACTTGGTTTCCGTCACCGTCCGAAAAGCCGAGCTGCTTGCCGCGGACACCACGTGCGGCTGTCGCTCTCGCTTTATCACGCTCTACAGCCACATTGTCATTATGCCTCTTTACTTGGAAATTGTAGGAACGGTCAGCTTGACGTTTGTTTTCGTCAAATGTCGTTTGCCAACGCTTATCGGCTTCTTTATCTCGACCTTTCTTGTATTCTTGTTCTGCATCATATCGGTCATCGGCGATTTTCTCCCGCTCGTTACGATGCTGAATGCCCTCGTTGTACCGGTCATCATTCTTTTTGTCAAGACCGAGCAATCTTTGCCAAGAACGTTCACGGTGTGCTTCTTCTGAATCCGCCTGTTTCGCCTTAACCAGACCGTTGAAATATGCCGTGTTCTTTTCATCACGGTCTTTCATCAACTTGTCATATCGGATTTTGGTACGCTCCGACATGGTGTTCTTGCCTGTGTACATGTTCGGTGCGCCCTGTGTCGTGAAAAAGAGATTGGAGAGAGCCATAACGCCGTCCCCAATTGCAGCGAAGATTTCATTTCTTCGCTGTTTCTTCCTTTCCTTTTCAAGTTCCTCCGCTGTTGGTGGGGTATAAGGGTTCAGTTGCCGGAACAATGCTTCATAGCCACCTCCACCAGCCGGAGTTCCTCCGTTTGTCGGCGGTGTGCCATTCTGCTTTTCCGGAGCCGGTGGTGCAGCCGGGGGAGAGGAAACAGGTGCATTGTCCCCCGAATGTTGCTCTGTCCATTCCTTTGTGCCTTTCGGTGCATATCCTCCGCTACCGGGAGAACTGCCACCCAATATTTCATCCAATGTTGCCATAGTCGTAGAATTTAGAAAGGCATGGATGATGCGGCATTGGCAACACCCTGCACAGCCTGACCGATTGCTTGTGCTTTTCCCTGCTCAAGTTGATTAAGCTGCTCCACAAAGGCATTGTCATTTGCCATGTAGGTAGCCTCGATATTGTCTTTCCGTACTTCTGCATTGGCTGCAATCTGCGATGTCGCATCGGCGAGTGCCTGGTTGTTTGCCGCTTTTGCAGCTGCCACACTCTCATCCGTGCCGCCCATTACAGCCGCCGAACCTGCCGCCTGTTTGTTTCGCTGTTTGATACTCTCTTCGGTCTGCGTGAGAATTCGCTGTGCATCCGCACGCTGAGTGGCGTCCTCATTGTACCGCCTGTCATACCAGTCTTGGTTTTTCTTACGTTGAGCCTCGACATTCTTCTTTGCTCTTTTCATTGCTTTTGATGCAGAGATACCGCCGAAGATACTTCCAGCTGCACCTATCGCACTTCCAATAAGTCCCATATGTATGTGAATTGTTAATAGTTATACTTCTAATGCAAAACTAACCACATACCTTTGAGCCATTGTTTTATCCTTTAACGGTCGGATATACGGCAAGTATGTAAGGATTAATAAAATCACTACTTCAAACTATTTTAGTATGGCAAGACAGAAGAATGACGGTCGGGGACGGCTTGGTGGAAGACAGAAAGGCACACCCAATAAATCCACATCATCTTTGCGTGAGATAATTTCAGAACATTGGCAGCACTATCAAGATAGCGGACAATTCAAGAAAGACCTTGATGCGCTCGACCCACAAACGCGTGCAGTGGTTATGGAGCGGTATGCACAATACATAGCACCAAAAATGAAATCGGTAGATATGGAGGTTACGGCAAAGGTTACGCATACCATTGAGGACAAGCTACTTGAACTCAGTGAAGAACCTGACGAGGATGATTGACAACCCCTCATGATGGGTAAATACATACAGTTTGTTTGTAGCGGTGTCAGCAATGAACACCGCTATTTTGTTGCAGAAATATTCAAGTACTATTCGGGAAGTTTGGCACATTCTTCCGTAAACATTCGGGAAGTTTGGGCGATTGTTCGGGAAACATTACCGAAATTTGCTGCAATCTTCCGTAATAAACCCTCATTCTTCAGTAAACATTCGGGAATAATGTGGCAAACTTCGGGAAACATTCGGGAAGTTTGAAGCGTATTTTAGGGACAAAAACCACTGAAAACGGCAGAAAATCCCAACAAAAACACTTTGTTTGCATTTGTAAACATATCTACACGATTTTTACTTCGGGAAGTTTGGCACATTCTTCCGGAATAATTCGGGAAGTTTAGACGATTATTCCGGAATGTTTCCCGAAGTTTGGCTCAAAACTCCGTAAGTTTGCCGTAAAGTAAAGTAAAATATATATCTACTACATCAACTGCGCGCATACGCGCGTGAGAGAAAAAGATTTTTTGATTTTTTTGTAAGGTAGGTAGAAGTCTAAAGAGAAAAAGAAAAAGTTGCGCCAAAAAGAAAAAGAGAAAGCCCACAAAGAGAAAACCTCCTTGCAGGCTTATCATATTGCCGGTATCAGCAAAAAGTTCAGAAACCTTTCCCTTTCTGTCGCTGATAGACCACAGTCTGGTCTTTGTCGAGATTGACGATTTTGAACATCACCATTGAGCGGTTCGGAATATCGTTGGGCAGCATAGTTACGAGCCGGGCAATCACCTCGTCCACATTATTGAAGCCAACATCCGTCAGTTCCGCCACTTTATGCCCGTTGTGGTATGCAGCCGCATTCACCATGTAGCGGTA
>ULUW01041139.1_pt1 | contig 13088 bp, 6 predicted proteins | sample 1959041 | NCBI WGS metagenome assembly ULUW01 (sample SAMEA4835775, study PRJEB28245) | human gut metagenome | biome: gut microbiome; material: fecal sample | place: Denmark | collected 2008
GAGTACCCAAAAAATCATTATTTATTGGTATTCGTATTGTGAGTTGATGACGGCTCAAGGAGTACAGCAATTCAATATATCAGTAGCGGCCTTTATCTTATTATCGTTTGTCTTGATACTGGAGAAAAAGGATTTCTGGGCGGCAGGCATTATTATGCTCGGAACATTTATCAAGATCTATCCGATCGTGGGATTGGCGTTCTTTTTCTTCTCAAGGCAGAAAGTGAGGTTATTAGCCTCTTGTCTTTTCTGGGGATTGGTTTGCTTTGTGATCCCGGTGCTTTATACACCGGGGTTTGAGTATGTGATCTCTCAGTATATAGATTGGTTTGAGCGATTGAAGGTGAAAAATATGTTGAATATGTTCGCTGATCCACAAAATATATCATTATTAGGAGTGGTTCGAAAGATATCCGGGAATGCGGAGTATAGCGATATGTGGCTTATCATACCGGGCTTGATTTTATTCTGCATTCCATATTTAAGGATCTCTCAATATAAATATCCGGCTTTTCGCTTTATGTTGTTGGCTAATGTTTTATTATTTGTCGTATTATTCAGTACGGGAAGCGAGGCGAGTGGATATATCATAGCGATGATAGGAGTCGCTATCTGGTATATATGCAGTGTATCGCCCCATAAGAAATATACTTATTGGCTTTGGATAGCTACCTTGGTGATTGTTGGCTTATCCACTACAGAGCTGGTTCCATCTATTGTCCGGAATGGACTGATCCGTCCGTATGTGATAAAAGCTTGGCCTTGCATTGTGGTGTGGCTGACCATTTGCTATGAGATGTGTTTCTTGGATTTTAGTCATTCTCCTTATAAGCATATCACGACTTAGGCAGAGTGAATATCGCCTGTTTTTTAATAGAAGGTTACATAATAAAACGAGACTACTCCCGACAAGCGATGAGAGTAGTCTCGTTTTAAACTACTTTTTATCGATCTCTTTCAGTAATTCTTGTACCGCTGTTCTCAATTGCGTATCTTCCCCTTTGACAACAGTTTCCGGAGAATTAGCGACTTTAACATCCGGTTCCAGCTGTGTGTTCTCTAAGTAACTACCGTCCGACAGGCGATAACCGGTAATAGGTGTGCCGAATATCAGCGTCGGATCTTGCAGGGTTTCCCAAGAGACGGTAGTCATTGTTCCCGGTACGGGCATACCTACCAGACGTCCGATCTGTTGGTGCTTATAAACCCACGGGGTTCCATGTGCGTTACTATAATTAGCCTCGCATTGCAACATGATGGAAGGTTTATTCCAGCGGCGGCTAGGCATATCGCAAGCCTCTCGGCCACGTGTCACTTGGGTGAGGTATTTCTCTCCGCTGAACAATATCTCGATATCCTCGTGCAAGCGCCCACCACCATTAAAGCGGGTGTCAATGACGATTCCCTCCCGGTCGTTATATTTACCTAGGATATCGGAGTAGACAGAGCGGAAACTAGGATCTCCCATGGATTGGATATGGACGTATCCCAATCGTCCGTTCGACCATTTATCCACGTCGGCGGCACGTTGTTTCACCCAGCGGGTATAAAGCAAGTTATTTAACTCACCGTTACTGATAGGCAAGACTACCTCTTCCCAGCGTTCCTTGGTTTGTGGATCGTAGAGGGAAACTAAGGTCTTCTTTTTGGCCTTATTGTTTAATAGCTTGGAGTAATCCATATCCGGGGTTATTTCCTGTCCGTCTATTTTCTCCATGATGGTACCGGCTTTCACTTTGGAACGTGCGTGATCGAACGGGCCTTTTTCCACTACCTCGGCGATCAATAGACCTTTGCCGCTATGGTTCCAATCGAAAAGTAGGCCTAGGTTGGCGGTAACATTGCCGCTTGTTCGCGGACGGAAGCGTCCTCCGGTGTGAGAGACGTTGAGTTCTCCCAGATATTCGCTTAGCAACTCCGCGAAGTCATAGTTGTTATTGATATGTGGCAAGAACTTACGGTAGGCGGCGGTCATAGCGTCCCAATTTACGCCGTGCATATTCACGTTGTAGAACCGTTTTTGCTCTTGTTTATAGACATGGTCGAACATATACTCACGCTCGGCGGCCAAGTCCATTTTTAAGTTCGCTTGGTAATGAATCGGTGTTAGTTTCTCCGATCCCATATCCATTTTTTGCATGGAATTGCTACCCAACAAGAACAGGTTCTTACCTTCTTTATCCATTTCCATGTTCGCCCATCCGGTATTCATCTTGTGGAGTAGCTTGGTCTCTTTCTTGCGCAAGTCCATTTTCCACAGGTCGTATTTGTCTTCGAAAGCCGAGAAATAATATAAGGTCTCGCCATTCTTCGAGATGACGGCACTACCCATTTCGGAAGAATTAGGAGTAAGGCGTAGGATACGATCTTGGATTCCTTTCAGTTCCACTACGATATCCTTGGGCTTTTCGTCTTTCTTCTCATCGGCTTTATCTTCTTTTTTCTTGTCGTCGGCTTTGTCTCCGGTTACCTCTTTCTGCTCCTTTTCCAGTTCCTTTTGCAGCTCATAATCCTCTTTGCTCAAGCGGAATTTATCATAAGCGTCTTGATTCATGAATACCAGCATGGCATCATTCAAGGAGCCCCATGAGGCATGCGCACGCATTCCGTAACGCTCGGTGGTGAATAAGATGGCGTTTCCATCCAGTACCCATTGCGGGGAGGTGCTGGTGTAACCGCTATTGGTCAGGTTGGTGATCTCTCCGCCTTGTGCGCTAACCAAGCCGATATCCGAATAAGGATCGTGCTTGTTTCCGATAAACCGGAGCGTGAACCATTTACCGTCCGGCGACCATGAGTAATCGAAACCGCCGGCTGTGCTATACCATGTGGAGCCATCCGTGACTTGGCGTACTTTCTTCGTCTCAAGGTTGACTACCATCAGCCGCATACGATCTTCTATGAAAGCGAGTTCCTTACCATCCGGTGAGAATTGAGGATAATTACGCTCTACGGTCTTAGAAGGCAGGAGAACTTCCTCTTCGATAATCGTCGCGTTCGGGAAATTAGCTTCTTCCTTACGGGCGATCTTAGCCAAGTAAAGTTGCCAATTACCACCACGCTCGCTGGCATAAGCCAAGGTACGGTTATCCGGCGAGAAGCATACGCCTGTTTCGGCGGCCGGGGTATTGGTGATTTGTTTGGTCGTGTTGTAATCGGCCGAGGTGACGAATACCTCGCCTCTTAGGGTTAAGGCGATCTGCTTGCCATCGGGGGATACGGTGGCTGAGGTAGCTCCTTTGCTGGAATTCAGATCGCTGATTTGCTCTTGATCGTCACGGATCAAATCAATCCGCACTTTCTGCGGATTGACTCCCGGACGTTGTGTATAGATCTCTCCATCGTATGTGTAGCACAATGTCTGGTCGCTACCTGTAGAGAGGAAACGTACGGGATGCGTCTTGAACTTAGTAACCGCCGTTATAGATTGTGGGGTGTTGAGAGGGAATGAATATACATTGAAAGACCCTCCGTTGCGTTCGCTCAGAAAGTAAACCGTCTGTCCATCCGGGGTAAATACGGCGTTGCGGTCTTCTCCCGCATGGTCGGTCAAATTGGTATGTTTTCCAGTTTGCGTATCGTACATCCATATATCCCGGGTGACGGACGAGGTATGATGTTTACGCCATTCATCCTCGAAGCCCTTACGGTCTTGGTATAAGAATGTCTTTCCGGATTTATCGAAGCAAACCATCTCGGCGGGTGTTCCCAATACTTGCTCCGTACGTCCGCCACCGATCGGCACTTTATAAAGTTCCGTCATGGCCGAGGTCGGGAATAAGGCACTCTGGGCGGGATCTTGTATGGATGCGGAGAAGAGTACGTATTTACCGTCGGGAGTAAAGGCCGATGGAATCTCGGAGGCGGAATGAGTGGTGAGGCACTGTGCCGTTCCACCGTTGGAGGGCATTACGAATAAATCGAAATTGCCGTTACGATCGCTGGCGAAAGCGATTTGTTTTCCGTCTGGAGACCAGATTGGCGTGCATTCATACGATGCTTGGGTGGTAAGTTGTGTCGCTGTTCCTCCTTTGGCCGGTACTTTATAGATATCTCCTTTGTAACAAAACGCTATCTCTGTTCCATCAGGAGAAATTTGTACATCACGCATCCACAAAGGGGTTACAGCGTAGCTGGTAGTCGCAAAGCCCAAGGCAATGCAGGTTAAAAGTTTTTTCATGTACTTAATGCTTTTTTAGAATGGTACGAAGATACATATTATTTTGTACCCATCAGTCTGCTCTCTATTGAAATATTAACTGGATTTACCCTTTCAATTTCACGATAAATAACACGAGGCTTTCCCCTTGGGCCTGTGCGGGGAAAGTATTTCGCAGATCCTCTCCGGATTTGCTGAAACAATAGGAATGGCAATAGGGATCGATAGGGTCCATTCGTCGCACATTTCCGGTTTGATAAAAATTATCTTTTAATCCTTCTTTTACCTGCCAGCATTCTTCCTTCTCCGTATCATAACAGAAGGTGTAATTTCTGGACTCATCCTCTGCGTTATAGTAAGTAGATACCCAGAAACGGCTACCCATGCGGATCGGTAGCAAAGGAAGTGTATTCTTTTCGGCAAGGTTCTCCAAGGCTTGGCTTTGCCGCTTTTGCTTAATATATAAAGTGTCCCGTAATAAGTTCCCGGGTTGATAGGAGGGGGCGTAGGCATAAACCGTTCCGCTTCCGGGCTCCACGGCTACTTCCGGGGCGAGACAACCGATCGGGCATGCGGAACGTTCCAGATCGACCGGACGGATCGTATGAGATTGTAATTTATGGAAAGAGGAATCGTATTCAACGATCTGTTTCTCAATCGTAGCGGTTTGCCCTGCTGTATCCCCATGAACACATTCTTCGGTGGTAAATATCCGGTTATTGTGCATGGATATGGATAGCATATGCCTATTCTCCGGAAGGTCGCATTTCAGTTTCTTGCGGGTAAGGAGATCACCATTGAATGAGTAATAGAAAATATCGTCCGTGTTTCCAAGTACGATCAGCTGCTGGTTGGCCGGGTTCACTACATACCCCGCTACCCGTATGTCATCCGGATGGGTGATGCGACAGATAAATTCTCCCTTGCGATTGAAACGGTAAAGCGTCTCATTGCTGATAAGGAATAGGTTGTCTCCCTCTTGACGGATATACTTGGCCTCCTTGATCGAATGCGTCCCTGAGTCCTGTAATGGAATGGCGATTACCTCATCCGCGATGTCAGACAAGGCTCCGGTAGGGTTGCTCCGGATCGATTCATTCGAGATTAACAGGTTATAGGCTTGCTTTCCGCAAACCAATAGAACAAGTAGTAATAAATATGTAAAGGTTCTTTTCATATCACCGCTAAATTAAAGAAGGATAAACCTTTTTATGATTTTTACGAATTGTTCTTATAAAACGTAGATCATCTGATTTTATTGGATAAGCCTAGAATTATTCTTGTAGAAATACCCAATTATCCCCCTCGGACATGGATTCTTTATAGGAAAAGCCTTCCCATGTGAATGCTTTTAATGCCTCCGGGTCAGAAATCCGGTTCTTTATGAGATAGCGGCTCATTTGTCCCCGGCACATCTTGGCGTAGATCACGATCGTCTCTGCTTTGCCGTTCTTCCAGATCTTGAACTCGGGCGTGATGATCCGGACGGATCGCTCCACCTCCTTCCACTGGAAAGAGGGTTGGATATCCAAGCTGGCTAGATTCAGTAGGATTCCGTCTCCCTGTCGGACGTCATGGATTAATATATTTGTTTGCCTGTCCTTCCAGAAGGTGTACATATTCCCGTCGCCTAGTTCCGGGATTTTTACGTCGAACTCCATCCGGTAAGGCTTGATAAGGTCTAATGGGCGAAGTAACCCGTAGCATCCCGATACGAAACGCATATGTTCTTGCGAGAAAAGAAAATCCTCCTCCGTGAAGTCTTTCGGGCTGATATTCTTGAATACGACACCGGTATAGGCGAGTATCGCTTGCAAGGGCTGGTTGTCTTCCGCATGAAAATCTTGGTATCTGCGGTAACATTCCGCCGCCAGTTTCGGGCTGAGCTTGAGGATACGACTTAATTCGTCAATGGGAAATTGGGTCATATGCAGGGCGATCTCGTTCGCCTCTTGCTGGAAACGTGGAGTCGTGCCTTGCGGCGCTTTTATCTTGGATGTCCCGGTCATTGTCTTAGCCGGAGATAATAATATCAACATATCTATATTGGATTTGGATTGATCGCATAAAGGTAATCCATATTAAGATTCAAATAGGGTATAAGCATCCCAATAAATCTTAAAGTATCTCGACTCGAATGGGGGATTTAATGGAGGAATGAGTCTTGGTGATAGAAATGTAATGAGGATTATGAAGATGAGAGACGTGAAGATGCGACCTATATTCCTTTTGATAGTATTCATCCTACCTACGATGGCCCATGCGCAGTGGACGGAACAGGATTCTTTGCGCCTGCAAGAATTTTTATCCGGCAAGGAGGAGATACGTTTGAATCCTGAGTTTCAGAAGGCGATAGAAAGCGGGACTTTTCTACGACCCGATCAACCGGGAACCCATATGTTATCCTCGCCAGGTGAGTTGCCGATTACAAAAGACTTCTCGGAATATGTACAGTTAGATACTTTACGTAGGTTGACTAATTATGATTCGATTACCCCAGTCCTATTCATGCTGCTGAATTTTAAGTCACCTTCCCGTTCATTGGCCATACAGAAGCAAGCGCACACGATTAGGCTCCCTAAGAATCAGGATTGGAAAGAGTTTAAGGTAGGTAAGGTTCCTATGGCTGCCAACGTAAAACTGACTAATATATACTCGGATGTCGTGAAGGATGGCCAGCGAAGGGGAGGGGTACTTGCTACCATAAGAGTCTATTTCGACGCAGAGGATTTACTAGAGACTATTTTCTGGAAAAGTGCCCGTGACAAGAAGAGAAACAGGAAACGGGAGAATACGTGGAAGTATTATAATGACTATCCGTAAATTGTTGGATTTATAGGATATAACCACTCGAAAAAAACACGTACGTGAATTTCAAAAAACATGTACGTGTTTCCGGAAAAACTCGTACGTGTTTTTTTGAGAACATTGACTGTTTTACCTAGATACTGTGCGTTTACTATCAAAACCTTTTTCTCTCTCTTTTGTTCTTTCTGAAAAGATACGTCCTAATGACATCCGAAATGGACGGTTTGACGGGGAGTTTTCTATTCTGTTTTATAATATTAAGACAAAATGTCATATTTTCGTTTTGGTATTTCTTTTGTAAGGATATAAGTGTAAAATAAATTAGAAAAGAATATAAGAAAGGAGCTTAAATATATGAATTTAAACAATTTTACAATCAAGGCGCAGGAGGCTGTTCAACAAGCCGTACAGTTGGTTACCAAAAATAACCAACAGGTTATCGAACCTGTTCACTTGTTGAAAGCTGTCATTATGACGGGTGAGAGTGTTACTAATTTTATCTTTCAGAAATTAGGGGTAAACGCTCAAAACCTGAATATGGTACTGGATCGCCAAATCGAATCTTATCCTAAGGTTTCGGGAGGCGAACCCTATCTCTCTAGCGAGTCGAACGCTGTCTTACAGAAGGCGATCGATTATTCCTCTAAGATGGGGGATCAATATGTATCGTTGGAGCCGATCATCTTGGCGTTGTTCACGGAAAAGAGCACCGCTTCACAGATATTGAAAGACGCCGGCGTGACAGAGAAAGAGTTACGTCAAGCGATCGAGGAATTGCGTAAAGGAAATAAGGTGACAAGCCAATCTGCCGAGGAGACGTACGATGCCTTAGGAAAATACGCCATCAATTTGAACGAGCGTGCCCGTAGCGGTAAACTGGACCCCGTGATCGGACGTGACGAGGAGATCCGCCGTGTCTTGCAGATCTTGAGCCGCCGTACGAAGAACAATCCGATCTTGATCGGTGAGCCGGGTGTAGGTAAGACTGCTATCGCTGAGGGGTTGGCCCATCGTATCGTTCGGGGTGACGTTCCCGAGAACTTGAAGTCTAAACAGATCTTCTCGTTGGATATGGGTGCGTTGATCGCCGGAGCTAAATATAAAGGCGAGTTCGAGGAACGTTTGAAAGCGGTGGTGAACGAGGTTACGAAATCCGAGGGTGAGATCATCCTCTTTATCGATGAGATCCATACCTTGGTAGGAGCCGGTAAAGGCGAAGGCGCCATGGATGCAGCTAACATCTTGAAACCGGCCTTGGCTCGTGGTGAGCTACGTTCGATCGGTGCCACGACGTTGGATGAGTATCAGAAGTATTTTGAGAAGGATAAGGCGCTTGAGCGTCGGTTCCAGACCGTTATCGTAGACGAGCCGAGTGAGTTGGATACGATCTCCATCCTTCGTGGTCTGAAGGAGAAATACGAGAATCACCATAAGGTACGTATCAAGGATGATGCGATTATCTCTTCCGTGCAGTTGTCTACCCGTTATATCACGGATCGTTTCTTGCCGGATAAGGCGATCGATTTGATGGATGAGGCCGCCGCCCGTCTGCGTTTGCAGATCGATTCCGTACCGGAGTCGTTGGATGAGGTTTCCCGGCGTATCAAACAGTTGGAGATCGAGCGTGAGGCGATCAAGCGTGAGAACGACAAGTCGAAATTAGAGCAACTGAACAAGGAGATCGCCGACTTGAAGGAGGAGGAGACCAAGCAAAAGGCTCAGTGGCAGAGCGAGAAGGAGCAGATCAATAAGATCCAGCAAAATAAGATCGATATCGAGAACCTAAAGTTTGAGGCTGACAAGGCGGAGCGTGAGGGTGATTACGGCAAGGTCGCTGAGATCCGTTACGGTAAGATCAAGCAAAAGGAAGAGGAGATCAGGGAGGTACAGGCTAAGTTGAAGACGATGCAAGGTGCCGCGGCTATGATCAAGGAGGAAGTGGATAGCGACGATATCGCCGATGTGGTATCCCGTTGGACTGGAATTCCGGTCAGCAAGATGATGCAGAGCGAGAAAGATAAGTTATTACGTCTGGAGTCCGAGCTTCATACCCGTGTGATTGGTCAGGAAGAGGCGATCAACGCTATCGCCGATGCGGTTCGTCGTAGTCGTGCCGGCTTGCAGGATCCGAAACGACCGATCGGTTCTTTCATCTTCCTCGGTACTACCGGTGTGGGTAAGACGGAGTTGGCCAAGGCATTGGCCGAGTATCTGTTCGATGACGAGAATATGATGACCCGTATCGACATGAGTGAGTATCAAGAGAAATTCAGCGCGACTCGTTTGATCGGTGCGCCTCCGGGATATGTGGGCTACGATGAGGGTGGACAGTTGACGGAGGCGATTCGCCGGAAACCTTACTCGGTTGTCTTGTTCGATGAGATCGAAAAGGCGCATCCGGATGTATTCAATATCTTGTTGCAAGTCTTGGATGATGGACGGTTGACGGATAACAAAGGCCGTGTTGTCAACTTCAAGAACACGATCATTATCATGACAAGTAACCTAGGTTCTTCCTTGATCCGTGAGAACTTCGAGAAGATGACACCCGCCACGCATGACAAGGTGGTAGACGAGACGAAGATCCAAGTACTGGAACTGTTGAAGAAGACGATCCGTCCGGAGTTCTTGAACCGTATCGACGATATCATCATGTTTACTCCGCTGAACGAGGAGGAGATTCGCAAGATCGTATCCTTGCAGTTGAGCAGCGTGAAGAAGATGTTGGCTACGAACGGTGTCGCCTTGGACTTCACGAACGAGGCCGTGGACTTTATCGCCGACAAGGGCTTCGATCCTCAATTCGGTGCCCGTCCGGTAAAACGTGTCATTCAGAAGTATGTCTTGAACGAGTTGTCAAAGGCTTTGCTGGGTGGAACGGTAGACCGTAACCGTCCGATCGTGATCGATAGGAAAGACGATAGTTTGGTATTTAAGAATTAAAGGAAGCTATCTGTTTGGTATAAGGTAGCTGTGATGTGAAGGCGGGGTGATCCTAAGAAGGGGCATTCCGCCTTTCCTCATAAGGATAACCAAGCAGATGGAAGCTCAACTTGGTTAACTTGTTTATGTATATGCAGAGAGGGAAAAAGGTAGGTTATTGATTACATTATATAGTTGTTATTTACCTCTTATGTTATTATTATGGTAAATAAATTTTTAATTTATGCTATAAAATTGTTTTCATATAATAAATATCAGTATATTTGCGACTACATGCTAATTTGAAAATATGGGGAGTTGTTCTCTTGATATTCTAACTTTAGGAATACTGTGGAATGAGATTGCAAGTTAACTAATTGAATAATAATAATATTTAAAATCATGAATCAGGGTTCTATTTTTAACTGCGGATTTGCGTTGGTGATGAACAAGAGGTTTATATCCTTGTTTTTGTTAATCTTTACTCTAATGGGTATGATGGCCTGTCAAGAGAAAAAAGCTGTCTCTAAGCAAGTAAAAGTTGAATTGCAAAGTCCTTTTTGGAGTTTTAATACTTCAAGGACAGCCAAAAGCAGCTTGTCCGGAACAGTGCCGGAGGCAGGGCTCTTGTTGTCGGACGATCAGTCAAAAGGTTTTACGATCCGGTTTACCGCTGATATAAAATCGGTCGCCCGAGAGCAAACTTTGCTTGAGATACCTCAGGTACTTAAAGTCTATCTTCGTAAGCATGATCCGGATGATCGAAAAATACAAAATTATCCGGCTTATAAAATGTTGGATGGTTCGGTTCCCGTATTAGAAGCGAGTCTTTCCTTGCAGTCTCCTTGGGATCCGAAAAAATTCCAGGATATGACGGTTGGTATACCTTTAGCGATATTAGATAGACCGGAGGGAAAACATGATATTATCCTTCAATTCTCCGGGGTCCAGTGGACTATTTACATAGATGGGCGCTTGTATGATAATGATTTCGCCCTAGGTTATCCGTTGGCGAGTCGGATGAAATTGTGGAACTTAAACCCCGATTATGTGAGCGAGGCTAATTTGTATGAGCCAGCTATCCAACCGGAACAGATAGCGGCGCCAACACCGCAAATCGCCTCTAATATCCAATATTGGACGCCTCCTTACCATAATGCTTGGGTGGGAGATGTGGTTACATTCTTCCATGATGGACGTTATCATGTGTTTTATTTGTTTGATCGCCGTGGCCACGCAAGTAAATTTGGAAGAGGTGGACATTATTTCGAGCATTTGTCTACCACGGATTTTCAAACTTGGGTAGAACATAAGCCAGCGACTCCTCTGGAATACCAATGGGAGACATTCGGAACCGGTACGCCTTTTCTTTTTAATGACAAACTCTGTATTAGTTATGGGCTGCATACTACTCGTATCTATCCTAAGGAAGAAACTACGCTTCCGATGCAATGGACTTATCTGGAGAAGAATGGTTATACGGGCTCGTTTAATTATGATACGATCCAGGGACTTGTACCGGCAGGCTCTACTTATTCGATAAGCGAGGATGGTGTTACCAACTTCAAAAAGACACATATATTATACCATCCTTGTGAGAATCCGAGTATCTATACTGATCCTGATGGTAATTTGAAAATGTTGGCTAACTACGGTGCTCGTGGAACTTGGAAGGCTGATTCCGTGAATGGTGGATGGAAATGCTTGGATGCTGATTTCCCGCTAGGCGGTGATTGTACCTTCTTTTTCCGTTGGGGCGAATATGATTATATCATTGGTGGTTTTACCCGTCTTTGGTCTAAATTGGCTAAGGATCCGGAGTTTGCCTATAAAGACGTCGTGATTGAAGGAGCAGATTTCTATAACGGGCTGTCTGTTCCCGCGATTACGGAAATACCTGGAGGGCGTTTTTTGATGGCGGGGTGGCTGAAAATGCAGAACTGGGGAGGGCCGTTGGTGATCCACGAGTTAATACAATATCCAGATGGACGTATCGGAACGAAATGGATGGATGAGATAATTCCGGCGACGGGAACTCCGAAAAAGCTTTCAGCTAAACTTACCGGGACAGGTGATTTTCCCGTTTCAAGCAAGTCGTTTATGTTGACTTTTAAAGTATATCCAGATCAGCCGAGACAAGGTAATTTGAAGGTTTTGTTCTTGCCAGAAAAGGGAGAGGAATCCGCTTGCGAATGGCAATTGCAGCTAGACAAGGCACGTGCCCAGTACGGAACAAATTTGACCGCTACCTATGCTTCGAGTGAAAAAACGCTGAGGGAAGGTGGTGCCCCGCAGACGGCGAGTAATTATGCCATTGAAAATGGTATAGATACGAGCAAGCCGTTTATGGTTCGTATACTTGTTGATGGTTCTGATAAATTCGGAGGATCGTTGATTGATACGGAAATTGCCGCTCAAAGAACGATGATCTCGTATCGTCCGGAACTTACTGTCGGTAATTTGCGATTTTGTATGGAAGGGATATCCGTACAAGACATTAGTCTTGCGCCATTGAATGATTAAGAACTATTATTACTAACTTCTTATCCCGTATAGATATTCTTGATGAGTGTTTTATGCGGGATTTTTTGTATAGAAGTATTTTGATGCTCAAATTGTTTATATTATCATATATGTAATAATATTGTTGAGTATGTAATGTGGTATTGCTATTTCTTTATATTTTACCTCTTAAGTCTTATGGTTGTATATGTTATATGTAAATAAAATTACATTCTATTTCCTTGTTTGTAGATAAAATTTATAAAATTCTGCTTTTAAAAATTCATATATTGTCATATATGTAATATATAAATTTTAATTTGTGATTAAATATATAGCTTATTTGTTTGTTTATTGTAAAATATATGATAATTTTGTGGTGCTATATAGTGGGATATCTAAGTTTGGTTATTATATATAAGTTCAACTTGAATCTAATGTTTAATTAATCTTTCAAATCTATGGATTGTATGAATACTAAAAAAACATTGTGCCGGTGTGCATTGATTGCTTGCTTGGGTGGTATGCGAGTGTCTGATGCATATGCAGCTATGCCGGATGTAGCATGGCAAATGCCTCAACAACAAGAGCGGCCTGTTAAAGGACGTGTGTTGGATAAAAAAGGAGAGCCTGTTTTAGGAGCTACAATTGTGGATAAACGTAATACAAACAATGGGACTATAACGGATATGGATGG
>ULUW01049078.1_pt1 | contig 13002 bp, 10 predicted proteins | sample 1959041 | NCBI WGS metagenome assembly ULUW01 (sample SAMEA4835775, study PRJEB28245) | human gut metagenome | biome: gut microbiome; material: fecal sample | place: Denmark | collected 2008
CCTTGTTGTGATCGACGAGGCATACAATGCCAATCCCGACAGCGTGCGCGCCGCCATGAACGTCCTTGCGGGCGAGACGGGCCCGAGGACCTTCATCCTGGGCGACATGGGCGAGATCGGCGACAGCGCCGAAGAAGCCCACCGCGAGGCCGGCGAGTACGCCAGATCGCTCGGCATCGACGCCCTCTACGCCTGCGGTCCGCTTTCCCGTCATGCGGCGGAGGCCTTCGGCGAAGGCGGCCGCTGGTTCGAGACCAGAGACGCCCTCATCGAGGCACTCAAGGGTCTCAGGGGGACGGCGACCGTCAAGGCGAGCCACTTCATGGGCTTTGCGGCCGTCGTGCGCGCCCTGCAGGACAACGAAGAATAAACCCAGAAATCCAAGAACAAAGAGAGCCTGAGCCTTCAGGCTTCGCAACATGCTTCTAGAACTTTTCCGCTCTCTGGCCGACGGTTTCCCGGCCCTCAACGTCTTCAACTACCTGACGCTGCGCGCGGTGCTTGCCGCGCTCACCTCCATGGGGATCGGGTTTGCGCTCGGTCCCTGGATGATCGCCCGCCTTAAGAACCTGCATTTCGGACAGGCCGTGCGCACCGACGGGCCCAAGACCCATCTCGTCAAGGACGGCACGCCGACGATGGGCGGCGCGCTCATTCTCTTCGCCATCACGGTTTCGACTCTGCTCTGGGCCGATCTCTCCAACCGCTTCATCTGGGTCGTGCTCTTCGTGACGCTCGGCTACGGCTCCATCGGCTGGATCGACGACTACCGCAAGGTCGTGCACCACAATCCCAAGGGCATGAGCGCGAGGGAGAAGTTCTCGTGGCAGTCCGTGATCGGCCTTGCCGCAGCCTTCTACCTTGTATTTGCGCTTTCCGTTCCTGCGGGCGGAACGCTCACCGAGACGATTGCGGGCTGGGTCGAGGCTGGCTTCCCGCTCGACATCTCGAGCAACCTTCACCTTCTCATCCCGTGCTTCAAGGACATCGCCCTTCCGCTTGGCCTGGTGGGCTTCATGGTCTTCACGTATGTGGTGATCGTCGGCAGCTCCAACGCCGTGAACCTCACCGACGGCCTCGACGGTCTTGCCATCCTTCCGAGCGTCATGGTGGGCGGTGCGCTGGGCATCTTCGCCTACGTCGTGGGACGTCCCGACTATGCGGGCTATCTGATCTTTCCCTACATTCCGGGGGCGGGCGAACTCGTCGTGATCGCAGGGGGCCTGCTCGGCGCAGGTCTCGCGTTCCTCTGGTACAACGCCCATCCCGCCCAGGTCTTCATGGGCGACGTGGGCGCGCTGGCGCTCGGCGGCTGCCTCGGCACCATGGCCGTCATCACCCGTCAGGAACTCGTGCTCGCCGTCATGGGCGGCATCTTCGTCGTGGAGACGCTCTCCGTCATGATTCAGACGGTCTACTTCCGCCTCTCCCACGGCAAGCGCATCTTCCTGATGGCTCCCGTCCATCATCACTTCGAGCTCAAGGGCTGGAAGGAGACCCAGGTCGTCACGCGCTTCTGGATCATCACGATGATCCTCGTGCTCATCGGCCTTTCGACGCTCAAGATCCGCTGACGGGCAGGGCGTTCCGCGGGGTTTGAAAAGGACAGTTTGATCATGAAGCAGGAAGTTGACAAGAAGACCGCCCTCATCGTTGGGCTCGGCGCCTCTGGGCTCGCCTGTGCGCATCATCTCGGTCGCCGCGGATGGAAAATCCGCGCGGCCGACACGCGCGAGGCGCCCGCCGGTGCGCAAAGGCTCGGGGCCGAGATGCCCGATGCGGAAATCCGCACGGGCGGCCTGCCCGAATCGCTCCTCGACGGCGTTTCGCTCGTCGTGATGTCCCCCGGGCTTTCCACCCGCTTCGGTGCGGCTGCACCGCTTGTCGCGAGCGCCAGGGCCCGCGACATTGAGGTCGTGGGCGAGATCGAACTCTTCGCCAGAGCGCTCGCAGACCTTGAGGCCCGCACGGGTTACCGCCCCGTCGTAATCGGCGTGACCGGCACGAACGGCAAGACGACCACGACGACGCTGGTCACGAAGATGGCCGCCGAGGGCGGCCGTCGTGCGACGGCTGCGGGCAACATCGGCCCCAACGCCGTGACCGAGCTCGACAAGGCGCTCGATGCAGGCGTTCTGCCCGAGGTCTGGGTGCTTGAGCTCTCGAGCTTTCAGCTCGACACGACGTCGAGCCTCAAGTGCGCATCCGCAGCTGTTCTGAACGTCACCGAGGACCACCTTGATTGGCACGGCGACATGAAGGCCTACGCCGAGGCGAAGGGGCGCATCTTCAAGCAGGACACCGTTCGCGTCGTCAATCGCGAGGACGCCGAGACGCTCCGTCTTGCACAGGGAGGTCCCGTGCGCACGTTCGGCGGCGGTGAGCCCGTCAAGGCGGGCGAATACGGCCTCGCCAGAGGGGCTGACGGCCTGCTGTGGCTTTCCAGGCTTGATGAGGGCGCGTCTGAGCCCACGCTCTTCTGCCCTGAAAAGTCGCTTCTCATTGCCGGCCGCCACAACGCGATGAACGCACTTGCCGCGCTCGCCCTCATCGAGGCTGCAGGCCTGCCCGTCGGACCTGCGCTCGCCGCGCTTGCCGCGTACGGGGGCGAGCCGCATCGAGTCGAGCGCGTGCTCGACTGTGACGGCGTTACCTTCATCGACGACTCGAAGGGCACCAACGTGGGCGCTGTGGCCGCTGCCGTTAAGGGCTTCGCAGCTCAGGGCCGCCGCATCCTCATCATTCTCGGCGGAGACGGCAAGGGGCAGGATTTCTCGCCTCTGGTCGAAGCCCTGAAAGGCACGGCTGGCGCCGTCGCCCTCATCGGGCGCGACGCGCCCCTGATCGAGGAGGCGCTTTCCGCTACGGGCATTCCCATGGCGCGTCAGACGACGCTTGAGGAAGCCGTGTACTGGCTCTGGGCAAGGCATGCGCAGGGAGACGTGCTTCTTCTCTCGCCCGCCTGCGCCTCCTGGGACATGTTCAGGGACTATGCCGAGCGAAGCGCCCGATTCATTGCCTGTGCCCGCGCGATTGCGGCCGAGGAGCAGGCGTGCTGAGCTTCGGACGGAAAAAGAAGAAGGAGGACTGGCAGACGCAGGGGCGCGCCGTCGCGACGCTCAAGGAGCGTGCGAACGCGAGCCTTGAGGTGATCATCTGCGTGGCCGCACTGCTCGGCATCGGCACCGTCATGGTGTACTCCGCCACGTCCGTCTTCGCCGACAACTCCCGTTACGGCGTCGACGCGCTCTACTTCGTCATGAAGCATCTGCAGAGCATCGTCGTCGGTGTCTGCGCGGGCTGGATCGTCACGAAGATTCCGATGAGCGTCTGGCAGCGCTACGCGCTCTGGGTGTTCTTCGGGGCGCTCATCCTGCTGGTGTGCGTGCTGCTGCCGGGCGTCGGCAAAACCGTCAACGGCGCGAAGCGCTGGATCAGTCTGGGCGTGATGAACCTACAGGTCTCGGAAATCATGAAGGTCGCGGCTCTGATCATGGCTGCATGGTTCGCCGTGATGAGGCAGGAATACATGCATTCCTTCCAGAAGGGCTTCATCCCGATGGCGTTCGCCATGGTGGCCATTGCGGCCCTCATCATTCAGCAGCCCGACCTCGGGGCCATGGTGGTCATCGTCGCCGAAATCATGGGCGTGCTGTTTTTAGGCGGCCTCTCCTTTAAAATCTTCACTTTTGTGATCTCGGTCGTCGTGGGCTTCGTCTTCTGGATGATCATCGACACGCCGTGGCGCTTGGGCAGAATCTTTGCATACTGGGATCCTTGGGCTCCCGAGCACGTGCTCGACAAGGCTTACCAGCTGTCGCACTCCCTGATCGCATTCGGACGCGGAGAACTCTTCGGCGTGGGCCTCGGCGGCTCGGTCGAGAAGCTCTACTACCTTCCCGAGGCGCACACCGACTTCATCATGGCGGTGATCGCCGAGGAGACGGGCTTCGTGGGCGTCTGCCTCGTTCTCTTCATTTACTATTGGCTTATTAGGCATGCGTTCGAGATCGGACGCGTGTCGATCAAATTGGAAAGATTCTTTCAGGGTCTTCTTGCGCAGGGCATCGGCGTATGGTTCGGCGTGCAGGTCTTCATTAACGTGGGCGTGGCCTCGGGGCTACTGCCGACCAAGGGTCTGACGCTTCCCTTCGTGAGCTTCGGGGGCAGCGCCTTGCTCTCGGGCCTCATCGCCATCGGCCTGCTGCTGCGCGTTGACAAGGAAAACAGAATGCTGATGCGCGGAGGTCAGGTGTGAGCACGGATTCGAAACATTTGGTGATTCTTGCGGCCGGTACGGGCGGTCACGTGATGCCCGGCCTTGCCGTGGCGAAGGTCATGGCAAGCAGGGGATGGAAGATCTCCTGGGTCGGCACGGTCGCAGGCATGGAGCGCGGGCTCGTGGAGCGCCACGGCATTCCGTTCCACGCACTCGACTTTCAGGGCGTGCGCGGCCGCGGTCCGCTCGGCGCGATCAAGGGCGGCTTCAAGCTGATCGGCGCATTCTTCGCGTCGATGAAGCTTCTCAATGAGCTAAAGCCCGACGCCGTCTTCTCGACGGGCGGCTACGTCGCCGTGCCGTTCGGCTTTGCCGCTCACCGCAGGAAGCTTCCGCTCGTGATGATGAACTGCGATGCGGACCTGCTGATGTCCACCAATACGCTGCTTCCCTTCTGCGACGCGCTCGCCTGCGGCTTTGCCGGCGGCGCGAGGACGTTTGCGAAGGAAAAGGGCCGCACGACGGGCAACCCCGTTCGTGAGGAGATTGTCGCCGTCTCACCCCCGCAGGACCGCATGGCGAACCGCACGGGGCCGCTGCGCGTCTTCATCTTCGGCGGCAGCCTCGGCGCCAAGGTCTTCAACGACAACATGCCCGCCGTCTTTGCGGCCATTCCGCAGGAGCAGCGTCCGATCATCGTTCATCAGACGGGCAAGGACCGCGATGCGCCCGTGCGCGAGGCCTATGAAAAGCTCGGCGTCAAGGCCGAGGTCGTTCCCTTCATCAACGACATGGCGGCCCGATACGAGGACTGCGACGTGGTGATCTGCCGCGCGGGCGCGACGAGCGTCTCCGAGCTTTGCGCGGCGGGCGTGGCGAGCATTCTCGTTCCGTTCGTCGCCAAGACGACGGCGCATCAGACGGGCAACGCGAAGTACATGGTCGAGCGTCATGCCGCGATCATGGTGCCGCAGCCCGAGTTTACGGTCGAGCGCATGGCCGAACTCATCTCGGGGCTCACCCGCGACCATCTGCTTGAGCTTGCGAAGAACGCCCGTGCGACGGCGCGTCCGCAGGCCGCCGAGGCCGTGGCGAACCTCATCGTCGAAACCGTCGCCCGCAGGACGGGAGCGCAGGACGCCAAGTAAAGGATTGACGGGCGGGATCCCTTTCCCGCCCTCTGAGGAGATTCAAGCGTGAAGTTTTTGGTCAACCATCTGCATTTCGTCGGCATCGGCGGTGCGGGCATGAGCGGCATCGCAGAGGTGATGCTCAATCTCGGCTACGTCGTGAGCGGCTCGGACCTCTCGAAGAGCGCCGTCACCGAGCGCCTGCAGTCGCTCGGTGCGCGCGTCTTCTGTGGCCACGACAAAAAGCACATCCGCGGCGCGGACGCCGTGGTGATTTCGTCGGCGGTGCATGAGGACAACCCGGAGGTCGTCGCCGCCCGCGAGCTCGGCATTCCCGTCGTGCCGCGCGCCGTGATGCTCGCCGAACTGATGCGTCTTCGCCGCGGAATCGCAATTGCGGGCGCCCACGGAAAGACTACGACCACGTCGCTCACTGCGTCGCTGCTCGCCGCAGGCGATCTTGATCCGACCTTCGTGATCGGCGGCCGTCTCAACAGCGCGGGTGCGAACGCCAGGCTCGGCACGGGCGAATTCCTCGTCGCCGAGGCGGATGAGTCGGACGCGTCATTCCTCAACCTCACACCCGTGATTTCCGCCGTCACCAACATCGACGAAGATCACATGGACACGTACGGCCACAGCTTCGAGAACCTGAAGTCCGCCTTCGTCGACTTCCTCGAGAGGCTCCCGTTTTACGGCGTAGCCGTGCTCTGCGCCGATGACGAGCATGTGCTCGAGATTCGTCCGCGCGTGACCAAGCCCGTGATTCTCTACGGTCTGTCGGCCGACGCTCAGGTGCGCGCGATCGACGTGCGCGCCGTCGGCACGCAGATGGCCTTCACGATCCTGAGGCCCGATCATCCGCCGCTTCCCGTCGTACTCAACCTGCCAGGCATCCACAACGTGAGGAATGCTCTGGCCGCCGTGGCGATCGCCACCGTGGTGGGCGTCTCCGACGAGGCCATTGTTCGTGGCCTCTCGGAATTCCGCGGCGTGGGCCGCCGCTTCACGCAATACGGCGACATTCCCGTGCGTGCCGCCGACGGAAGTGTGACGGGCCACTACAAGCTCATCGACGACTACGGTCATCATCCCCATGAAATGGCGGCGACGCTTGCCGCCGTGCGCGGCGTCTGGCCCGAAAAGCGCGTCATCGTCGCTTTCCAGCCGCATCGCTACACGCGCACCCGCGACTGCTTCGAGCAGTTCGTCGACGTGCTCGAGGACATCGACGGGCTCGTGCTCGCCGAGGTCTACCCTGCGGGCGAAGCTCTGATCGAAGGTGCGGACAGCGAGCATCTTGCCGCAGCCATTGCCGCCAAGGGCTTCCACCGACCCGTCGTCGTGCCCGTCGAGGGCGTGGCCGATGCGATCGCGGGCATGGTGCGCGACGGCGACGTCGTTATCACCATGGGCGCAGGCTCCATCGGTAGGGTCGCGCCTGCGATCGCCGACGGCGCGAAGTGACGCGGGAACTTTGAATTGAATCGAATGAATTGAACGGAAAGGATTAGTGAAGATGGAAAACTTAGGTCGTGTCGTGCTGCTGATGGGCGGCGTTTCCTCCGAGCGCGAGGTCTCTCTGATGTCCGGCGAGGGCGTCCACAAGGCGCTCGTGTCGAAGGGCGTTGACGTCCTCAAGTTCGACCCGAAGACGGACAGCCTTGAGACGCTTGAAAAGGGGGGCTTCGACCGCGCGTTCATCGCGCTGCACGGCCGTCTCGGCGAGGACGGCACCATTCAGGGCGTGCTCAACTATCTCGGCATCCCGTATACGGGGCCGGGCGTTACGGCGAGCGCCATGGCCATCGACAAGGATCTGACGAAGCGCGTGTGGCGCAGTGCGGGCATTCCCGTGCCCGAGGGCGTCATGATTGATCCGAAGGCGGACGACGCCGTGCTTGAAGAGGCCATTGCGTGTCTCGGCGCGACGGGTCTCGTGGTCAAGCCCGCTCACGACGGTTCCTCGATCGGCGTCACCAAGCTCGCCGAGCCGACCGTCGCCGCCCTCAGAAAGGCGCTTGAGGACGCTGCGGGCGTCCGCGGCGACGAGGTGCTTGTCGAGGAGTACATCCACGGCAGGGAGTTCACGGTCGCCGTGCTTGACGGTCGTGCGCTTCCCGTGATTGAGATCCGCGCTCCTGAAGGCGACTACGACTTCAACAACAAGTACTTCGGCGACGCAGTGCACTACGACTGCCCCGCGAAGCTCGAAGACGAAGCGGCCGCGACGCTCGGCTCGCTCTGCGAACGTGCGTTTGCCGCCGTAGGCGCACGCGGCTGGTCCCGCATCGACGCGCTGCAGCGCGCCGACGGCTCCTTCGCGCTGCTCGAGATCAATACGTCGCCCGGCATGACGCCTCATTCGCTCGTGCCGATGGCGGCCCGTGCGGTCGGCATGGATTATGCCGACCTGTGCCTCAAGGTTCTGTCGCTCGCCCGCTGCGACTGAGCGCGGGAGCGGATGACAGACGGAGTTTCGCAGGATGAAGGCTGAGAGTCCCGAAAACCCCGCGGAGGCCGTCACGCCTGAAGAGGCGATCGAGCGGCGTGCTCTGGCGCGTGCGCAGGAGGAGGCCCGCGAGGCCCGCCGCGCAAGCCTGCGCTTCTGGACGAAGACGGTCTGCGGTCTGGCTGCGGCGGCCGTCGTTGTGCTTGGCGCAGGCCGTGCGGCCGATGCGGTGATGCATCTGCCCGTCTTCGACTTCTCGACTCTGGAGGTCGAGGGGGATGTTGCGCGCGTGCCCGTCGAGCGCGTGAAGCAGGCGGTGGAGCCCGTCATTCGGGGCAACTTCTTCACCGAGGATCTCGACGAGGTCCGCAGGGCGGCCGAGACGGTGCCTTGGGTGAAGCGTGCCGTGGTGAGGAGAGTCTGGCCCGACGGCCTTCGCATTGCCGTCGAAACCTACAGCGCCTTCGCGGTCTATGAGGACGGTCGTCTTGTCGATCCAGACGGCGTGCTCTTTTCCGCCAATCCCGACGAGCGCGACAACCCGTCCGATCCGCTGCCCAACTTCTACGGTCCTGCAGGACAGACCGCTCAGATCGCCCGATACTACAGGGAGTTCTCCCGCGCGTTGAGCTCCATCGGCGCGACGGTGACGGACGTCGCCTGCAGCGATCGCGGCGGCTGGAGCCTCGTGATGGCTTCGGGCGACATTCCCGCAACGCGCGTGGAACTCGGCAGGGAGGACGCAGGCACGAACATCGTGGCGAAGGTTGCCGATCTGGCGGCGGCCTACCCGAGGGTCGTCGAGCTGATGGACGGACCGCCCGCCTCCATCGACCTGCGCTATGACAGGGCGTTTGCGGCCACGCTTCCCGACCGCGAAGCCATTCGAAAACTGCGGGAAGCCGAACAGAGAACGGATACGGATGTCCCGGACGAAGAGCCAGGGAGCGCACAGCACGATGAACAACCCGAATGATTATCTTGTCGGTCTCGACATCGGCTCCCACAAGGTGCTGTGCGTCGTTGCGCTCCCGTCGCCCAAGGGCGAGGGGCTCTACCGCATTTGCGGCTACAGCTTCAGGGATTCGCACGGCGTTCGAAACGGCATCGTGACGGATCTCAATGCCGCCGTCGACGACATCAAGGCGGCGGTGCGCGAGGCGCGCTCCGCAGGCAATCTTCCCGAGCTTTCGAATGCTTGGGTCGCCATCGGCGGCTCCTCGCTCACGAGCGAGAACTGCCTGGGCACGGCCGTCGTGCGAGGCAATGAGGTGAAGCCCGCGGACGTCGAGGCGGCGGAAAACAATGCGCGCGAGCACAGCCTGCGTCAGGGCAAGCAGCTCATCAAGATGATCCCGCAGGGCTATTCGTGCGGCGATACGTTTTCGCAGACGCCGGTCGGTCTGGTGGGCGACAAGGTGACGGCCTACTATCATGCCGTTTACGGCTCCGTGAAGAACGCCGAGAACATGAAGCGCAGCTTGCTGCGTTCCGGCATCGAACTTGCGGGATATGAGCCTCATCCGATCGCCGCCGCGCTTGCGGTGAGTACGGAAAGCGACCGCTACAACGGCACGCTCGTCCTCGACATGGGGGCAGAGACGACGTCGATGACGCTGGTGTACGAGCACAGGACGCTTCTGACGGCCGTCCGTCCCTTCGGGTCGGAATTCTTCACGCGCGACCTGAGCACGATCTTCGGCGTGTCGCTCGACCAAGCCGAAGAGCTCAAGATCCGCTTCGGAAGCTGCAGCATGGACGGCGTGCTGCCGGGCGAAAGCGTCCGCCCCTCGCTGGAGGATGTGCGCGGCACGCCGCTCTGCTCGCGAAGCCTGATCGTGCAGACCCTGTACGAGCGCGCGAAGGAGTTCTTCCGCATCTATCGCGACGTCATCGAGAAGGCGGGCCATCTCGACAAGGTCCATGCCGTGATCATCACGGGCGGAGGCGCGAACCTTCGCGCCATCGACGAAGTTGCGCGAGACGTGTTTGGAGTTCCCGTGCGCATTGGTACGCCGCTCTGCTTTGATGAGAAGAATGCTCTTTCCATGAGGCCGAACGCCAGCGTTGCCGCAGGCCTGTTGATGGCGGCCGACAAGACGAGGGCCGCAGGCGACAGCCGAAGCTACAGAACGCCGTCTTTCCTGAACCTTTCGGGAAGGATAAGAACCGTGTTTTTCGGGGACTACTGAGCCCGCCTGCCGAAGCTGTTCGAGGCGGCTCCGGCAAGCAGAAAAGCCAAAAGTCCGCCATAATTAAAAAATTCGACATTTTGGGGTAGAAAATGCCTTTTGAGATCCTGCAGGAACTTGATCCTCTGAACACCGTCATCAAGGTGATCGGCGTGGGCGGCGGCGGTGGCAATGCCGTCGAGCACATGATCACGCATGGTGCGAAGGGCATCGAATTTATCGCCGCGAACACGGACCATCAGGCCCTGTCTCGTTCGCGTGCGCACGTGAACATCCAGCTCGGCTCCACGGGCCTCGGCGCTGGTGCCAGGCCTGAAGTCGGCGCGGCCGCAGCTCAGGAAAAGCGCGAGCAGGTGGCCGAGGCCATCCGCGGCGCGCATCTGCTCTTCATCACCGCTGGCATGGGCGGCGGCACGGGAACGGGCGCTGCTCCCGTCATCGCCGAGATCGCCAAGGAAATGGGCATCCTCACGGTTGCCGTCGTCACGAAGCCCTTCAGCTTCGAAGGCGGCCGTCGCATGCGTTGCGCGGAAAAGGGCATCGAGAACCTCAAGGACAAGGTCGACTCGATGATCGTGATTCTCAACGAGAAGCTCGAGAGCGAATGCCCCCCGAACGCCACGATGAAGGAATGCTTTGAAATGAGCAACGAAGTGCTCTACAAGGCATGCGTGGGCATTGCGGAAATCATCCACACGCCTGGCACCATCAACGTCGACTTCGAGGACCTGAAGACGGTCATGAGCGAACGCGGCACGGCCATCATCGGTCTGGCGTCCGCCTCCGGTCCGGACCGCGCCCGCGTGGCTGCGGAAAAGGCCATCGCCTGTCCGCTTCTCGAAGGTGCGAACCTCCAGGGCGCCCGCGGCCTGCTCGCCTACTTCACGGGCAACGAGTCGGTCACGCTTGCCGAAATCAAGGAGGCCATGGCGGTGCTCAACACCTTCGTCCACAAGAGCGCCATCGTGATCTTCGGCTCCGCCATCTCCGAGGAGATGGGCGATGAGATCCGCGTGACCCTCGTGGCGACCGGCCTCGACCGTCCGCTCGATGCGAACGAACCCGGCTCGGGCGTTCAGGCTCCCGCAGTCTTCAACGCCTCGTCCGAAGCCCCCGCTGGCCTTCAGACCCCGGTCTTCGGCCAGACGCTGGAGGCCCCTGCGCCCGAACCCGCCGCTCAGCAGGGGGATGCCGCGGTTGACGTGTCCAAGTTCGTCATTCCGACCTATCTGAAGTAAGCCGCTCCGTCGGGCACGGCCCGTTCGGGGACCCAGAAGGAAGCCGGCGCGTCAAGCGCCGGTTTTCGTACGGAGATCACTCATGTTCAAGCAGCGCACGCTCAGGCAGTCCGTCGAGACCGTCGGGATCGGGCTTCACAGCGGCCGCAAGGTGCACCTCGTGCTTCGCCCCGCGGAACCCGACACGGGCATTCTCTACAGGCGCGTGGACATTCGTCCCGCCGTCGAGATTCCCGCTCATCCCCTCAACGTGAACGACACGCGCATGGCCACGACGGTCAACGTCGGCAAGGCCGCCGTGGCGACCATAGAGCATCTGATGAGCGCCTTCAACGGTCTCGGCATCGACAATGTGATCATCGAGGTTGACTCCGCCGAGATTCCGATCATGGATGGCTCGGGGGCGAGCTTCGTCTTCCTGCTTCACCAGGCGGGCATCGTCGAGCAGGACGCGCCCAAGCGCTTCGTGCGGGTGCTCAAGCCCGTCGAGGTTCGCGAGGGCGACAAGCTTGCAAGGCTTGAGCCGCACGAGGGCTTTCGTCTCACGTTCACCATCGCCTTCGGTCATCCTGCGATCGACCGCACGGAGCAGAAGGCGGACGTCGACTTCTCGCGCGTCACGTACGAGCAGGCGGTCTCTCGCGCCCGCACGTTCGGTTTCGTGCAGGACGTGGAGATGCTTCGCCGCATGGGGCTCGCTCAGGGCGGTTCGCTCGAGAACGCCATCGTGATGGACGAGTTCCGCATTCTCAATCCGGGCGGCCTGCGCGAGAACGACGAGTTCGTCAAGCACAAGATTCTGGACGCAATGGGCGACCTCTACGTGCTTGGTCATCCGCTTCTGGCGCATTACGTTGCGCACAAGTCGGGTCACGGCCTCAACAACCAGCTCCTGCGCGCTCTTCTTGCAGACGAGACGGCCTGGGAGTGGGCGACGTTCGACAAGGCCGAGGACTGTCCCGTCGACTTCTGGACGCAGAAGACCGATCAGGTCAGACCGTAAAGTCCCTCTGCAATCGCACGCGCGTCCTGCGGACGCTCCGACAGCGCCTTGGCGGCTTCCAGAAGCTGCGCAAGGCGCTTCGTGTTTTCAGGCGTCGGATTCTCCAGCATGGAAAGGCGTTCGGCCTCTCTGCGGATGTCGGCGTGAAGGGCCTCGGGGTAGTGGGCCTCATCGGGAGCGAGGGTTGGAATGTGGCTCATCAGGGCCTTGCGCATGCGCGGGGACGGCGTTTCGCGCGCGAGCGACGCGATGGCGGCCGCTGCAGCGGCGGAAACGCGCGGTGCGGCGGGCGGCGCCTGAGGGGCTTCCTCGTCTTCGGGTGCGACGAGAGCGGCCTCGGCGGCCTGCGCGTCCGAGGGCAGAAGCTCAAGCGCGCGGTTGATGGCGTCGAGTCTGGCGTCGATTCGCTCGAGCCTGTGCACGGCGACAAGCCTGCGGTCCTTCTGTTCGGCCAGAAGCTCAAGCTTTCGCTCGCGCTCGGCCTCAAGTCTCGGATAGTCTCTGGCCTCCTCCTCGGTGGGGATGATCGCGGCGTTGATGCCGTGCGTCAGGTCCGCTACGAGCGTCGTGAGGCGCATGCGCTCGGTGCTCAGGTCGATCGATTCCCTGCCGAGACGCTCCTCGAGAAGACGCCGGCGGTTTTCCTCGCCGGGCTTGATCACGTTGCGAAGTCTTTCCATCGTGGCCTTGAGGGCGGGATCCTCGATGTCGTCAAGAATGCCCGAGATGGCGGCGGCACCCACTGCGGACGGCGCGCGCTCGATCCGC
>ULUW01004388.1_pt1 | contig 12919 bp, 15 predicted proteins | sample 1959041 | NCBI WGS metagenome assembly ULUW01 (sample SAMEA4835775, study PRJEB28245) | human gut metagenome | biome: gut microbiome; material: fecal sample | place: Denmark | collected 2008
GGGAGCGGTCGCTTCAATTGCATGGAATAAGCCTTACGCTGCCGTGGACGGAAACGTGCTTCGCGTGGTGACACGTCTGACGGCAGATTCCAGAGAAATTTCCGATACAAAATTTAAAAATGAAATCACAGCGGCATTGCAGGAAATTTATCCTGTGGACAAGTGCGGTATCTTTACCCAGAGCCTGATGGAACTGGGCGCAGTTGTCTGCATGCCAAATGGTACACCGCGATGCACGGAATGTCCGCTACAAAGCTTATGCAGTGCCTGTGCAGCGGGCACACAGCCAGCGTATCCCGTAAAGAAAAAGAAAGCACAGCGCAGAATCGAAGAAAAGACCGTGCTTTTAATGATACATGCGGGCAGGCTGGCACTGCAAAAAAGAGCCAAGAGCGGATTGCTTGGTGGCATGTGGGAACTGCCGAATCTTTCGGGAAAAGCAGATATAGCGCAAATTCAAAAGTGGCTTGAAAAGTGTGGAATCACGGACTGTCGGATACAAAAAGGCAGTCCGGTGTGCCACATTTTCACACATATCGAGTGGCATATGGACAGTTATCTTATCGAATGTGGAAAAGCAGCCCCGGATTCGGATTTTACGTGGATAACAGAGCAGGCTTTGGAAAAGGAATATGCACTGCCGACAGCCTTCAAAAAAGTGTATACACAAAACCGGCCATTGTGAGAAATTTGTTGACATTGGGCGGTAAGTGGAGTATAAAGTTTATATCGCTATTAACATACATTTATAATAGGAAGAAAATTTTTTGGAGGATGTAACGATGGAAAGTTACAAGTTTTTACTGGATTTGGCAGTGATACTGCTTTGTACAAAGGTATTGGGGCTGGCGACGAAGCGTGTACAGATGCCGCAGGTTGTCGGCTCATTGCTTGCCGGTCTTTTGTTAGGACCGTCTATGCTGGGGCTGCTTACGGAAACGGAGTTTTTAAGTAATGTAGCGGAGCTTGGCGTTATCGTACTGATGTTCTGCGCCGGACTGGAAACAGATATTAAAGAGCTGAAAAAGAGCGGAAAAGCTGCATTTGTTATTGCACTCTGTGGCGTTATCGTGCCGATTATCGGTGGATTTGCCGTTGCATATTTCTTTAACAAGCCGGGTGTTATTGATTCGGATGCCTCATGCAGCGTTGTGCTTCAGAATGCATTTATCGGCGTTATACTGACGGCAACTTCTGTCAGCATTACGGTTGAAACCTTAAAGGAAATGGGCAAATTAAAAACTCATTCCGGCAACGCGATTTTAGGGGCTGCCATTATTGATGATATTTTAGGTATTGTGGCTCTGACAATTATTACAAGTCTTGCAGATGAATCGGTGAATGTAGCGGTTGTACTGTTAAAGGTTGTATTATTCTTTGTATTTGCAGGTGTTGTGGGTTTTGTATTTTACAAGTTTTATAAAAAATGGATTGAAAGCGCTGACCGCGGACGTCACAGACATGCCATCATAGCTTTTGTATTCTGCCTTTTAATGTCTTACGTGGCAGAAGCGTGGTTTGGTGTTGCGGATATTACAGGTGCATATATTGCAGGTCTGATTATTTCCAATACAGAGCGTTCTGAATTTATCCAGTCCCGTTTTGACACCCTTTCATTTTTACTGCTCTCACCGGTATTTTTTGCAAGTATCGGACTGAAGGTAGAACTGCCGAATATGACAGGAACGATTATTGCATTTACCGTTGTATTAGTTATTGTAGCGGTGTTGACCAAAGTTATTGGCTGCGGACTCGGTGCAAAGATATGCGGATACAAGCCGTATCAGTGTAAGCGCATCGGTGTCGGCATGATTTCACGAGGCGAGGTCGCCTTAATTGTAGCCAGCAAAGGTGCGGCACTCGGCATGATGGGCAGTGCCTTTATGGGACCGGTTGTTATCGTGGTTGTTATTACAACGATTATCACACCGATTTTGTTAAAAATAGTATTTAAGAAAGGTCCAAACAATTACATACCGGATTCAGAAAGCATTTCCACATATCATACAAAGATCAGCGATTTGAGAAAGAATCTGTTTGGATAGGTTAAAATAGAATGATTAGAAACTGCAGTCTGGAAGAAATTTCCGATGGAAAGTTATATAGTGAAAATGATATGGTAAAGACAGATACGAATCAGTGTCAGGGCTGCAATTCCGTATGCTGTCACGGCATGGGAGATTCGATTGTGTTAGACCCGTATGATATCTGCCGTCTGACAAGACAGCTTCAGATGCCGTTTGAAAGTCTGGTGGAGAAACATCTGGCGTTAAATGTGGTGGACGGCATGATTTTACCGAATCTGAAAATGGCAGGGGAAAACGAAACCTGTACATTTTTAAATGAACAGCAGCGTTGCCGGATTCACGGTGCAAGACCGGGTATCTGTCGGCTGTTTCCGCTGGGAAGATACTGGCAGGACGACACACATTTTCAGTATATCCTGCAAAAGGACGAGTGCCACAAGCACAATCTCACGAAAATCAAGGTGAAAAAGTGGCTGGATACGCCGGATTTAGAAGCGTATAACGCATTTCTTGTGACATGGCATGCTTTTTTAAAGGAAATTCAGGCGGCACAGCAGGGACTGGATGAAGGGCAGAACAGAATTTTAACAATGTATATTTTAAAAAGCTTCTTTGCACTGCCGTATGACGGACGCGATTTTTATGTGCAGTTTGAAGAACGCATGAAAAAAGCAAGACAGGATTTGGCAATGGACTAGCCGGAAAGAGAGGAAACATCAATGAAAATCGACTTGTTTCAAATCGGAAATTTTCATGTACGCGGATATGGCTTTATGATTGGACTGGGATTTCTTCTGGCGCTGGTGCTTGGCTGTAAGCGGGCAAAAAAGCTGGAGTTGAAAGACGAATCCGTGATTGATATCGCAATTCTTGCGATCATCGGCGGCTTCTTAGGCGCAAAGATTTTGTATGTGATTGTAAGCTTTAAGGATTTTTTAAAAGACCCGCTTGCGGTTTTGGGGTCTGAGGGCTTTGTTGTTTACGGCGGCATTATTGCGGGGGTGCTTGCGGCGTGGATTTACTGCAAAGTAAAAAAACTCGCATTTTTGGAGTATTTTGATTTAATCATGCCGGAAGTGGCACTTGCACAGGGCTTTGGCAGAATCGGCTGCTTTTTGGCAGGCTGCTGTTACGGACGGGAAACAACCGCCGCATGGGGTATTACATTTCCCGCAGACAGCATGGCGCCGTCAGGCATAAAGCTTATTCCGACACAGCTTCTTTCAGCAGCAGGGGATTTTTTGATTGCCGCAATCCTGATATGGATTGCACACCGTTTTTTATATCAGCAGAAAAAGCTGATAACAGGCGATATCGGCAGTATTTATTTACTGCTGTATGGTATCGGAAGATTTCTGATTGAGTTTTTAAGAAATGATTACCGCGGGGCGGTCGGATTTTTGTCCACCTCCCAGTTTATTTCCGTTTTTATCGTGGCGCTTGGGGTAACGCTGATGGTTTACCATAGAAAAAAGAATCCGGTAAAGTAAAAGAACAGGATACGGAGTAAAATTTCAAAGGAGAAAAGGGGTAGTGTATGAAAAGTGCAAAAAATGAATTAAAACAGTTTGTAGCCGGAGTTGTTATGTTGATTGTGGGGTTGTTTATTTTATCCCAGAAAGTGGTTGTATCGTCCGGCTGGTTCGGTTACGGCGGAACAATTATGCTTGGTGGTGTCCGTCTGAATTCGGGGATGATTATGATTCCGTTTATTATCGGTATTATATGGATGTTCGCAAGCGGAGCCTCTTTTGCATCGAAGTTGTTTACGGCATTGAGTGTCATTTTGATTGTAGCATCCATTATTTTAAATACAAATATTTACATGGTTTCAATATCAATGTATGAATGGGTTATTATGCTCGTGCTGATTTTTGGCGGAGCAGGATTTGTTGCAAAGGTCTTATTCTCCGATGCATATAAGGAAGAAAAGCATAAGGGGAAAAAGAAAGATGCAGCCGGTGAAGATTCAACACAGGATTCACTGGATGAGGAGCTTGAACGCATGAAAAAAGGCTTAAAATAGGCAAAAAATAAAGATACTACTAAAAATACTACCAGGATTCGTCTATGGTAGTATTTTTATTTTCAGCCGGATTTGATAAATAAAAGGTGTAAATAAAATAAATCAACCGCCGCGGAAAGCAGCTGATTTATGCAGGTCTATTTATCAGTCTGTTTTCATTTGTGGTTGTTGTACAGGTTATGCCGGATGCCGTGGAGGGATACTTTTAAGGCGAATTTAATTTCAGATGATGCATGGATGGATATGTTAAAAGTAAGAAATGAACTTGCGCATGATTATGATTATGAAATTGTAAAAAAGCACTGCAATACAATCGTTGAAAAGTATATTGATTTGTTTTATGAGTTTGAGAAAACAGTAAAGAAACTTTATTAGAAGTTACAAAAAGAGGAGTGTGATAACGATGAAAATAAAACAGCAAAAGCAGATAAAAGCATTTTTAATTGAAGAATTCGGAAATAAAAAGGGATGTGCAGTATCTGACAGGCAGGAAAAAATGCTGGATACATTGATTCAGAATACAAAAAATAAATCCGAAAATCAGATGAAAACCCTTGCCCAAACGATACTTCCACGCATAGCGTTGCATAAGTGCTTGTCTGAGGAAGGCTTTTCAGAAGAAGATGTATATAAGTATATGAGAAAATATATGCTTGATAAAGTAGCAGCAAAAAAACACGCTTCAACGGCTAAAATGGAATTAGTACCGGGATTTTATGCCATTTACAGCAATATCTTTCTTAAAATTATGCGTACAACCGATTTGCAAGAAAGTACGCAGGCATATGGGAATGATTATTATGATGTTACGATTAAAAAATGCCTGTGGCACACCGCCTGCGTGGAAAACGGCTGTGAAAATCTGTGTCGCCTGTTCTGTGATGTCGATGATGTGACATACGGCGGCTTGAAAAAAATAGGTTTTACGCGGACAAAAACCTTAGGTTACGACGGTGACTGCTGTGATTTTCATTTTTTCAAAAAATAAGCTCTTTTATAAAAACTTTTTTGTTTGACTTTTTTAAAAATCAGAAATATAATAGTCCTTGAACGAGTAGCAGACGAGCGTAAATCCAGTTTTGCTGCTCGTTTTTTTATTTTAAATCTATAACGCCATTAAAAAGTGTGTAGCTTATCAGCGTAAGTCCAGCTTATGCGGTAACTACACACTTTTTTTGTGCAAAAAACAAAGAGGCAAATCCGCTGCTCCTGCAAAGGGCGCATGCTATGCAAGCTATTGGGCATAGCATACATAGCAGACATTTGCTTCGCAAACAAGGAGGACAAATCCTCTGCTCCTGCAAAGAGCAGTCGCATTTGCTTCGCAAACAAGGAGGATTAAAATGGCAGAAAGTAACAAGATGAAGGAGATGGCGGTAAATAAGCTTATGGTGCAGATGGGAATACCGATGATTTTATCCATGGCACTGCAGGCAGTCTACAATATTGTGGACAGTGCTTTTGTCGGCAATATGAAAGTGGGGAGTGAAGCGGCTTTGAATGCGCTGACACTGGTATTTCCGGTACAGATGCTTATGGTGGCAGTCGGAATCGGAACCGGTGTGGGAACGAATGCGCTTCTTGCAAGAACTCTTGGAGAGGGAAAAAACAAAAAAGCTGCGAAAGTCGCCGGAAACAGTCTGTTTTTAGGTGTGATAATTTGTGCGGTATGTCTGTTGTTTGGCATTTTTGGAGTGAAGGCATACATTTCATCACAGACGGCTGACACGGAAGTGATTGCAATGGGAACAAGTTATTTAAGAATATGCTGTGTGCTTTCTTTTGGAATTATTTTCTTTTCATTATTTGAAAAGCTGTTACAGGCAACAGGGCGTTCCCTTTATTCCACAATCGGACAGGTTGTGGGTGCTGTGGTCAATATTATTCTGGACCCGGTAATGATTTATGGTATCGGACCCGTTCCTGAAATGGGCGTAGAGGGCGCTGCGTATGCTACGGTAATCGGTCAGATTGTATCAGCAGGGTTGTTATTTATTTTTCATATGAAATTAAATAGGGAATTTGAACATGGAATAAAATTCATGAAACCGGATGGCAGAACGATTGCAGGAATCTATTCAATAGGTCTGCCTGCAATCATTGCACAGGCGCTGATGTCTGTCATGGTGTATGTCATGAATCTGATTTTGAAGTTCAGTCCTTCTGCACAGACTGCATACGGATTGTTTTATAAAGTCCAGCAGTTTGTATTGTTCTTAGCATTTGGTTTAAGAGATGCCATTACGCCAATCATAGCGTATGCATATGGAATGGGAAGTAAAAAACGAATCCGGGACGGAATCAAATATGGTCTGATATACACGACGGCACTGATGATTTTAGGGATTTTTATTACAGAAATTTTTCCGGACGCATTTGCCACGCTGTTTAATGCGGGACAGTCAAGAACGTATTTTATCAGTGCAATGCGGATTATTTCAATCAGTTTTATTTTTGCGGGAATCAATGTCGCCTATCAGGGCATTTATCAGGCGTTGGACGGCGGTCTGGAATCGCTTGTGATTTCACTGCTTAGACAGCTTGTCATTATATTACCGCTAGCAGGAATTTTTTCAATTTTTGTAAAAAACGGAACAGCAGGCATTTCCCTGATTTGGTGGGCATTTCCGATAACAGAACTTGTTGCCTGTGCAGCAGGATATGCATTTTTAAAGAAAATCAGTAAGAATAGAGTGGAAAAATTAAGTTGAGGAGGAAGCAGCAATGGCAAAAAGAATTATTACAATCAGCAGAGAGTTTGGAAGCGGCGGACGTTTTATCGGTGAAGAAACAGCTAAAAAACTCGGCATAAGCTATTATGACAAAGATATTATCGGTCAGATTGCCGGACAGTCGGGGTTATCACAGGAGTATATCAGGGGAAGTTTGAACTGCTCCGGATTTTTAGGTTCACATACAGACAAATTTCATGTATAATAGAACCGCATGAAAGTGGGGGAAATCCGGCAAGTGGTTTCCCACAGCGTTGAAATCACGGCAGTGAAATGCCTGAGGAATGGAGATTAACATGGAAATTTATGAAATGATTGAATTAGAAGACTGTCCGAGATGTTTAGGACCTTCTATTTTAGAAGAAGAAAACAGCGGTTATTATGTCATGTGCATGGACTGCGGCTGCCAGTCGGCAACATTTGGCTTTAAAGACGATGCAGGAAGACTTGAGGCAGCAAAAAAAACAGCTGAACTGTGGAATGCCGGCAAGGTTATTTTCAACGGCTTTGGCGATTAAATTTGAAAAAGAAAAGGAGTAATGAACGCATGAAAAGTAAAGAAGAACTTTTTAATATGACTGTACTGGAATTAAAAGAATATGTGAATTCTTTATCAAACCCGGAAATTAAAGAAGTGGCAGAAATATTTGAAGACGATGAACATGAAAGAGACCCGCTGGAACTTCTTGCGGCACCGAAGCTGTTTGACTATATGAAATATGCTAATGGCACTGTGGATATTGATTTTAGTCTTTAATTTGACAATGAGGATTAATGTAAATGAAAATAGTAATTATAAATGGAAGTGCCAGAAAAGGCAATATTTTAACAGCAATCAATGCATTTATGAAAGGTGCTGCCGATAGAAATGCGATAGAAGTAATTCAGCCAGACAAATTGCATATCAGTCCATGTAAAGGATGTGGTGTCTGTCAATGTCATAAAGGCTGTGTAGATAACGATGATACAAATCCTACAATAGATAAGATTGCTGCGGCAGATATGATTTTATTTGCAACACCAGTATATTGGTGGGGGATATCCGCACAGTTAAAACAGGTTATTGACAAATGCTACTGTCGTGGAATGCAGTTGAAAGGGAAAAAGGCAGGTGTTATTGTAGCGGGTGGTTCACCAGTAGATAATATACAGTATGAGTTAATCAGGAAACAGTTTGAATGTATGGCAGGTTATTTGTCGTGGGATATGCTGTTTCAAAAATCATATTATGCTACGGATAGAGATGAACTGGCTAAAAATACAGCGGCAATTGAAGAATTAGAAGATTTAGGGAAAAAGATTGGCTGACGGGTGTTTAAAATGAGAGGAAAATTCAAATCATGAAAAAACGTAAAGCAGCATTTATTTGTGTTCATAATTCGTGCAGAAGCCAGATTGCAGAAGCGTTTGGAAGACATCTGGCGGCTGATGTATTTGAAAGTTATTCAGCAGGAACGGAAACTAAGCCGCAGATTAATCAGGATGCGGTCCGCATTATGAAAGAATTATATGGAATAGACATGGAAGCGGAGGGACAGTATAGTAAGCTGATTGATGAGATTCCGGCTCCGGATACTGCCATTTCAATGGGCTGTAATGTAAGCTGTCCGTTTATTGGCAGACCATTCGATGATAACTGGGGACTGGACGACCCTACCGGAAAAAGTGATGAGGAATTCAGAAGAGTTATTGAAGAAATCAGAAAGAATATCCTTGCTTTAAAAGAAAAGCTGCAATAAAATCAAAAGCAGCCCTGACCGAAACTGCACAGCAGCGGCAGGGCTGTTTTTTCGTTATAGGAAATAGTATCTTATAAAACTTTCGATAAAAATTCTTTCAATCTCGGACTCTGTGGGTTTTCAAAAAATTCCTTTGGTGCATTTTCTTCGGTGATATTGCCGTCAGAAAAGAACATACAGCGGTTGGAAACTTCCTTTGCAAATCCCATTTCATGCGTAACAATTAACATTGTCATGCCGGACTGGGCAAGTTCTTTGATAATTGTTAAAACTTCGCCGACCATTTCCGGGTCAAGCGCAGAAGTCGGTTCGTCAAACAGCATGACTTCCGGATTCATTGCCAGCGCACGGGCAATTGCAACACGCTGTTTCTGTCCGCCGGAAAGCATGGCAGGATAGGGATCCGCTTTATCTTTTAAGCCGACACGCTCTAAGAGTTCATCAGCTTTTTTAGAAGCTTCTTCCTTTGTCATCAGCTTTAATTTGACCGGTGCAAGACAGATATTTTCACGGATGGTCATGTTCGGGAACAGATTAAAGTGCTGGAATACCATACCAATCTTTTCGCGGATCTGGTTGATGTTGACCGACTTATCGGTCAAATCCGTGCCGTGGAATAAAACGTGTCCGCCGGTCGGCATTTCCAGCATATTTAACGAACGTAAAAATGTGGATTTACCGCAGCCGGAAGGTCCGATGATGGCAATGACATCGCCTTTGCGGACGGTCGTATTGACATCATTTAAAACAACATGTTTGTCAAATGCCTTGTGCAGGTTTTTGACTTCGAGGAGAACATCTGATTTAGTTTCGCTCATTGCTTCTTAATCTCCTTTCCAGTTTCTTTACAAGTGCCGAAAGAATAACAACCAGTACAAGGTAAATAAATGCAACACCGAGTAATGGCAGGAAAGCATCATATGTAATGCTTCGGATAATATCACCGCCGCGGGTTAAATCGGTCAGTCCGATATAACCACTGATAGAGGTCTCTTTCAGTAACACGATAAATTCATTTGCAAGGGCAGGCAGTACATTTTTAAATGCCTGTGGCAGAATAACGCTAAGCATGGTCTGACGGTAGGTAAGGCCTAAGCTTCTTGCAGCTTCAAACTGTCCGTTGTCGATAGACATAATACCGGAACGGAAAATTTCGGCAACGTAAGCACCGGAGTTAATGCCGAATGCCAGAATTGCCACCAGCAGCTTGCTGATATTCATAGAGCCAAAAATAATATAGTAAATAATCAGCAGCTGTACCATACTTGGTGTACCACGGATAATGGTCAGGTAAACGGTGCAGATTGCATTTAAAATCTTTAAATTGCCGGTCTTATCATGGCTTGAACGGACAACGGCAACTAAAAAACCGATGACAATACCGATTAATGCGGCACAGGCTGCGATAATCAGTGTATTTTTCAGACCGGTCAGGATGAACTGATAACGGTTATCGGTTAAGAAGTCTGTTTTAAATTTTTCAGAAAGACTTGTACCTCCGGATACGGCATCGTTATTGCGCACAACAATAACCTGCTGTGAAGTGGTGTAAGAATCTGAAAAGTCAATATTTTTCTGACGTTCCGGTGTAACGGTCATACCTGCAATACCGACATCGGCTTTACCGGAAGATACGGCAGTGATGATGGAATCAAATTCCATATCCTCTACTTTTAAGGTCATTCCTAAAGTATCGCAGATCGCCGTGGCGACATCGACATCAATACCGACAATCGTGCCGTTTTCATAGTATTCATACGGCTGGAAATAAGCATTGGTAGCCATAACCAGTGTGCCGTTGGAACGGTTTACATTTTCAGGAGAGGTATACGGAGTCTGTCCGATATTTTCCCCGATGTAATTGTTTAAAATGGCATCAAGCGTGCCGTTGGCTTTTAATGTGTTTAAAGCGTCGTTGATAGAACTTGTCAGGGAAGAATTGCCTTTTGCAATTGCAATAGCGTAGTCTTCGTTAGCAAATTCTTCAGGGAGAATCATTAAGTCGCTGTTTGCGGCAACAAAAGACTGTGCCGGTTGTGCATCAATGACAACTGCATCAATCTTTCCCTGTTTTAATGCCTGAATGGCATCGTTTCCTTTGTTGAAACGTTCAACGGTTGTATTTGAACCGTCCGTTTCATAATCTGATACGAGCGTATCGCCGGTTGTACCAAGCTGGACACCGATTTTTTTGCCGGAAAGGTCGTCTACTGAAAAAACAGTGTTTTCAGCCTGCTTTTTGCCGCAGGAAGTAAACTGTAAAGACAGACCGATACAGAAAAAAATCAACAGCAGGCGAAATACGCGCCAAGCATGATTTTGTTTTGTACGTTGCATACTTTTATCCTTTCTTTGTCGATTTATTTTTTGACATTGTATCATATTATACACTGTAATTGAAAATGCTACAATCTGTATTTGTAAAAAAAATAAGATATGCTATACTAAAAATGCTGTTGGGGGCAAAAGTCCCCAATAATGATACCTGCGGATTGTTCCGTGCTGCGCACTCCCACAATCCTGCCCAATATTCGCATATCGCAGAACTATCGTCCTGCTTTTATGCTCATATTAGGGCGGGGCACAAGGTCATTCACCCACTTATGAGCAAGCTCATGTGGGTTTAGACCTTTTGACCCTGGTATCAAAGAAATTTAGAAAGAAGCAGGAAATGATGAAAATTAGAACACCCGAATATTATAAAGATTTTAAATGTATTGCAGGGGCATGTACGGATACGTGCTGTGCGGGCTGGGACGTGGATGTAGATGAAAAGTCGTATGACTATTACAAAACGGTTGCAGGAAGTTTCGGACAGCGCTTACAGTCGGTTATGGTGCCGGAGGAGGGCGGCGGCTGTACCTTTACGCTGCAAAACGGCAGATGCCCGTTTTTAAATGACAAGAACCTGTGTGATTTATTTATTGCACTGGGCGAAGATAAGCTGTGTGATACGTGCGCCGAATTTCCGCGGTTTATCAACGAATACGGCAGTGAGCGGGAAATCGGACTGGCGCCGTCCTGTAAAACAGCCGGCGAGCTGATGTTTAGCTATCAAAAGCCGCTGACATTTACGGTAGAAGAAACAGATGAAACCGTTTCTTCCTATAATAATATCGACCCGCAGTTATATTTTAAGCTGCGCCAGGCAAGGGTAACGGTGTATAATATCATCCGCAACAGGGCATTTTTAATAGAGGAGCGCTGCATGCTGTATCTGGATTTTGCAAAAAAACTGCAAAAGAAGCTGGATACGGACAGAGTAGATTTAATGGATTATGAAATTCAGGCATACGCACAGGCGGATTATCTGCAAGACCGTTTAAAGGATTTGAAAAAGAAATACGGCGGAAAAAATCATACGGCATATGAAAATATCCCGCATTTTTTTGACCGCTTTGCCGGCATGGAAGTTATCAACCCGGACTGGTACGTCTGTCTTGAAAGAAACAGCAGATATTTTAAAAACTGTTGCGGTGCGGAGGACTATGAACGGGAGCTGTCTGAATTTGCGGCATATTATAAGGAGAAGGAATACGAATACGAGCAGCTGATGATGTATTATGTATACAGATATTTTTTGAATGCGGTCAATGACAGCGAAATTCTTTTAAAGGCGAAAATCGGTGTCATCGGATATCTCATTTTAAAACATCTGGATATGCAGTGCTGGCTTGAAAACGGGAAGACGTTGACCTTTACACAGCAGGTCGACCTGGCGCATTTGTATTCGCGCCAGTTTGAACATTCTTATACAAATTTTGAAGTGTATAACGGATATTTTAAGACGAAACGCAGATATGCGTGGAGCAGGCTTATGGAATATTTGGGTACAGGGTGTCCAGATACTCAATAAATGCGCGGGAGCATTCCGGCAGATAAGTGGAATTGTATGCAAGGACAACATCGGTTGCGATATCGCAGTTTTTAACCGGTCTGCATACAATTCCTTTTTTTTGAACCAGCGTGGCGGCAGACTGCGGGATAATACCGACCCCCATGCCCATTTCCACAAAATAAAGGGTCGTACGGGCATCGTCATTGATACAGAACCAGTTCGCACTCAGGTTCTTGTCCTCAAATTCTTTCCGCAAAAGGTGTTCCCAGCGGCGGTATACGATAAGCGGGAGCTTCGTAAGATCATCAAGCGTAATGGCAGAAGAACGGTTGTCGGCAAAAAATGATTCCTGCCCCACTGCAACCAGTGAATCCGTAAACAGCTTCTTGCAGGTCAGCGAGTCCGTGTGAAACGGCGTGCGCAGGAGTGCAAGGTGGATGGCATTGGTTTCAAACTGGGAAAGCAGGTGGTAGGTGTCTGCTTCATTAATTTCATAATGAATACCGGGATACTGCTTGGAAAAGCCGCATAGCCAGCCAAGCGCGTCCGAACCGATT
>ULUW01027910.1_pt1 | contig 12850 bp, 10 predicted proteins | sample 1959041 | NCBI WGS metagenome assembly ULUW01 (sample SAMEA4835775, study PRJEB28245) | human gut metagenome | biome: gut microbiome; material: fecal sample | place: Denmark | collected 2008
ATCGCCGCCGCCTTGATCGAAGGTGTGGCTTTGTTGGCGGTAGTGGTATGTCTGTTGGTGTTCTTCCTCTAATGGATTTCAGTGCTGAAATGTTCAGCTGCGAAATCGTAAATTGTAATTTGTAAAATTGTAAATAAAATTATGTCATTACTATTACCTGATAGTGGCCTGTTGTTCTGGATGTTTGTCGCATTCGGGGTTGTGTTCGTGATATTGGCAAAATACGGTTTTCCCATCATCATCAAGATGGTGGAAGGCCGTAAAACCTATATCGATCAGTCCTTGGAGGTGGCAAGAGAAGCCAACGCCCAGTTAGCTCATTTGAAGGAGGAGGGCGAGGCGCTTGTGGCTGCTGCCAACAAGGAACAAGGACGGATCTTGAAGGAAGCAATGGAAGAACGTGACAAGATTGTTCATGAGGCCCGTAAGCAAGCGGAGATAGCTGCGCAAAAGGAGCTTGACGCAGTGAAACAACAAATCCAGATAGAGAAAGACGAGGCTATCCGTGACATCCGTCGCCAGGTAGCCGTGCTTTCTGTCGATATCGCCGAGAAGGTGCTCCGTAAGAACCTTCAGGACAAAGAATCCCAGATGGGTATGATCGACCGGATGCTGGATGAAGTATTAACCCCTAATAAGAACTAAGTAAAATGGAAGTCGGAGTACTCTCAATGCGATATGCCAAAGCGATGATCGAATACGCGCAGGAGAAAGGTGTGGAGGATAGACTCTACAACGAGTTCTTCATATTATCTCACAGCTTTCGTACCCAGCCGGGTTTGCGTGAGGCGCTTGATAATCCTGTCATCTCAATGAAGGATAAGTTGGTACTGGTATGTACGGCTGCCGACGGTGACGGTAAATCAAGCAGAGAGTTTATCCGTTTCATTACGCTGGTTCTGCGAAACAGGCGCGAAGGCTATTTACAGTTTATCAGCCTGATGTACCTGGACCTCTACCGGAAACTGAAACACATCGGAGTAGGCAAGCTGATTACGGCTGTCCGGGTGGACAAAGAGACGGAAAACCGCATCCGTTCCGCAGCAGCGCATATTCTGCATGCCCAGATGGAACTGGAGACTGTGATTGATCCCTCGATAGAAGGGGGCTTCATCTTCGATATCAACGATTATCGGCTTGATGCAAGCATTGCTACGCAGTTGAAACGAGTGAAACAACAGTTTATTGATAAGAATAGGAGAATTGTATAATGTCTGAAAATATAAGAGTAAGCGAAGTATCCGATATATTGCGCAAGCAGCTCGAAGGAATCAATACCAACGTGCAGCTTGACGAGATCGGTACGGTGCTCCAGGTGAGCGACGGAGTGGTACGTATCTACGGATTGCGGAATGCCGAAGCCAACGAATTGCTGGAGTTTGACAACGGCATTAAAGCCATTGTGATGAACCTCGAAGAGGACAACGTGGGTGCCGTTTTGCTGGGTCCTACCGACAGAATCAAGGAAGGCTTTATTGTAAAACGTACCAAGCGCATCGCCTCTATCCGTGTGGGCGAAGGTATGCTGGGACGTGTTATCGACCCGTTGGGAGAACCGCTCGACGGAAAAGGGCTGATTGGTGGCGAGCTGTACGAAATGCCGTTGGAGCGTAAAGCGCCGGGAGTGATTTACCGTCAGCCGGTGAACCAGCCTTTACAAACCGGTTTGAAGGCAGTAGACGCCATGATCCCTATCGGACGCGGACAGCGTGAGCTGATTATCGGTGACCGTCAGACAGGAAAGACCTCGATCGCGATTGATACGATTATCAATCAGCGCAATAACTTCTCGGCAGGCGATCCGGTGTACTGTATCTATGTGGCTATCGGTCAGAAAGGATCTACGGTCGCTTCTATCGTCAATACGCTCCGCGAGTACGGTGCGATGGATTACACGATTGTGGTGGCTGCTACGGCAGGTGATCCGGCTGCATTGCAGTATTATGCACCGTTTGCAGGTGCTGCCATCGGTGAATATTTCCGTGATACCGGTCGGCATGCGCTGGTGGTGTATGACGACCTTTCAAAGCAGGCTGTTGCCTATCGGGAAGTTTCGTTGATTCTTCGCCGTCCGTCCGGACGTGAAGCGTATCCGGGTGATATCTTCTACCTGCACTCCCGTCTGTTGGAGCGTGCGGCAAAGATTATCAAGGAAGAGGATGTGGCGCGCGAGATGAACGATCTTCCGGAGAGTTTGAAAAGCATCGTGAAGGGCGGTGGTTCACTTACGGCTCTGCCTATCATCGAGACACAGGCAGGAGACGTTTCGGCATATATCCCTACAAACGTGATTTCGATCACCGACGGACAGATATTCCTCGAAACGGACTTGTTCAATCAAGGTGTCCGTCCGGCTATCAACGTCGGTATCTCTGTATCCCGTGTAGGTGGTAACGCCCAGATCAAGGCAATGAAGAAGGTGGCCGGAACATTGAAGATGGATCAGGCGCAGTATCGTGAACTGGAAGCTTTCTCCAAATTCAGCAGTGATATGGACCCTATTACGGCAATGACCATCGATAAGGGACGTAAGAACGCGCAGTTGCTCATTCAGCCCCAATACAGCCCGATGCCGGTGGAACAACAGATTGCTATTCTGTATTGTGGTACGCACGGTCTGCTCCACGATGTTCCTTTGGAAAACGTACAGGACTTCGAACGCAGCTTCATCGAATCTCTGCAACTCAACCATCAGGAAGATGTACTGGATGTTTTGAGAACCGGTGTGATAGACGATAACGTGACCAAGGCTATCGAGGAGACTGCCGCTATGGTTGCCAAACAATATTTATAGAAATGAAGAATGAAGAATTAAGAATGAAGAATGGGCTGCGCTGTCAAAGCGTTGCCATCTTCCTCTTTATTCTTTTCGGTCAGTACCCAAATGGGTACTGCACGGTAAATTCTTCATTCCTCATTCTTCATTCTTAATTTAAAAAGTTATGGCTTCACTGAAAGAAGTAAAAACCAGAATAAATTCGGTAAAGAGTACCCGAAAAATCACTTCAGCAATGAAGATGGTGGCTTCTGCCAAACTACATAAGGCACAAGGAGCCATTGAGAATATGTTGCCTTATCAAAGGAAGCTGAACAAGATTTTGACCAACTTCCTGAGTGCGGATCTTCCCATTGAATCTCCTTACATAAAGGCAAGGGAAGTGAAGCGGGTGGCAATTGTTGCCTTTTCTTCGAATACATCGCTCTGTGGTGCTTTTAATGCGAATGTCATTAAGATGTTGCTACAAACGGTTGGTGAGTTCCGTACATTGGGACAGGACAATATTCTGATATTCCCGGTAGGAAAGAAGGTGGATGAAGCAGCGAAACGTCTGGGATTCCAACCACAGGAAACTTCTGCGACGCTTTCTGACAAACCTTCGTATCAGGAGGCTTCCGAGTTGGCACATCGCCTCATGAAAATGTACATCGCCGGAGAAATAGATCGGGTGGAGCTGATTTATCATCACTTCAAATCAATGGGTGTACAGATTCTGCTTCGCGAAACTTATTTGCCTATCGACCTGACACACCTAGTGGACGGGGAAGAGAAGGAAAAAGAAGAAGAAGTACAAGGAGGAGAAATAGCGAATGATTACATCATCGAGCCCTCTGCGGAAGAACTGATCGCTAACTTGATTCCGACGGTATTGAGCCAGAAACTCTTTACGGCTGCTGTAGATTCAAACGCTTCGGAACATGCTGCACGTACATTGGCCATGCAAGTGGCTACGGACAATGCGAACGAGCTGATTCAAGACTTGACGAAGCAATATAATAAGAGTCGTCAGCAGGCCATTACAAACGAATTGTTGGATATTGTGGGTGGTTCTATGCAGTAAATGTCTGTTGCATGATAATACTATTTTCGGAATCAGTATTCCGTTTTTAATATTTGTGAGGCTGGCAGTGAAATAATCTATATATTTGGAAGTTCCAAGTCTTAATAGCTAACAAAACAAATATATAGATTATGACACACAAGCGATTGTTTAACATTTCAAGTGTTATTGCTACAGCGGCATTTATTAGTGGGCTCTTGACAGGATGTATGGAGAAAGATTTATATGATCCTAATTATGGGAAAGACCCTGTACCGGACCCTGGCGAATATTTCGGATTTGAAACACGTGGCGATGTGAAGCTTTCCGTAAATTATGACTTACCGGGACTCATTGCACTTCTTGAAGTATATGATGAAGATCCGATGGAAACAGTGGATAATGAATCGGTTAAAAAAGAAGGAATCGAAGCTTTATTCAAAATCTACACAGACAAAAACGGAAAGTATGAAGGAAAAATGAATATTCCGACTTCCGTAGAAAGTATTTATTTGTATACATCAAGTTGGGGAGTACCCCGATGCGTAAAACTGGACTTGAAAGACGGCTTGGCAAGTCTGGATATGAGTAAAATCACCTCTCCATCTGCTAATACAAAGGCAGTAACCCGCTCCTATAATTTTTCAAAAGGTAGTGTACCGTATACTATCAATTCCAGTGCAAATTTATACTCATTGTGTAAGTGGGGAAATTGCGGATTGCTTTCTTACATTGTTGATCAATCGCATCAGTATATTGATGATAATCCCAATCCCGGTTATATTACTCACATAGGAAAGGTAGGGGCTGAAGATATTGGCGTTTTCACCAAACGTATGATGCAATTCTTTGGAAATAGTGCGGATAACTCGGAACTGGTCAGGGAATCCGGAGTGACGAATATTAGTGTGAAGCAAGATGGAACCACTTTGGATGTGGTGTTTCTAAATAGAAGTGCGTCATATAATAATACGTTCGGATATTATTATTATAAAACCGGTGAAGGAGTCGATCCCGCAAAAGTGAAGAAATATATTGTATTTCCAAATGTAATGATGGTATCTCAAGAATTGTATAATGAGTCGATTCTGAAATGCGGGGATAAAGTGCGGTTATGTTATTTTGGTGAGGATGGCAAAGCCAGCCAAACTTTTCCGAAAGGATATACAGTCGGATGGTTTATATATGCTGATGGATATAATTATAAGAATGTTGGACAGCAGAGTGATGAGATAAACATTCATAAACCTCTTCTTACTTCCAATCCGGCAAAGACAAAAGGGCAAAACTTTATTACTGTAAAAGATACAAAGAGCGGTAGAGTGATAATTGGTGTTGAAGATGCAGGAAATAAAAGCTATTGTGATCTGTTATTTTATGTGGATGCTTCGTCTGAAACCTCTGTGGATGATTCGAACAGACCTAATATCCCGGATAATGATAAGCCGATAGAAGAACCGGATGCACAAGAGAACCTTTTAGGTACATTAGCCTTTGAAGATATTTGGCCTAATGGGGGCGATTATGATATGAACGATGTAGTTGTAGAATATTGCCGTGCTACCTATTTCGATTCTAATAACATGATAAATAAGATTGTGGATACCTTTACCCCGACACATGACGGAGCGATGTATGAAAATGCGTTTGCTTATCAGATAGATAAAGGACAGTTTGGCAAAGTGACTTCGGATAAGGACATAAAAGTGGAAAGTGAAATATCTTCCATTATTGTATTCCCAAGTGTCAAACAGGCTGTTAAAGGGAAAGTGGGTACCTATACGATAACCAGAACGTTCGACAAGGCTTCTTTCAATAAAGAGAATCTGAAGGTGTATAATCCGTATATTATCGTAGGATATGCTGCAAATCAGAAGAACCGGACGGAAGTGCATTTGCCCAAGCATGAGGCAACAGCTTATGCTGACGCATCGCTTATCGGTTCTGGTAATGATGCTTATTACATTGATAGTGAAGGAGCTTATCCATTTGCTATTGATATTCCGATGTCGGATTTCGTTCCGGTAACGGAGACACATAATATTGATACGGAATACCCTTATTTCAAAGATTGGGCCGACTCTGGAGGTGCGAAACATACGAATTGGTATAAGGAATATCGGTCTCCCCAAAAATAAGAAAATAACTTTAATATAACTGTGACACGACTTTGTGTTCTTATTTGATCCGGTCCTGGTTTTCTTCAAGCGAGAAGAAGCCGGGACTATTTTTTGTTTGTCTGTCCAACATAATTATTCTTTATAGTTAAGAATGCGAATTGGATATATTTCTTACTGACTCTTTGTTTTCTTTATGTTCAGTTTCGGTGGTTGGAATCTATTCAGTACCTTTACCGAAAATTTTAGGAGACATGGAAAATAATCCGGAACTACAACTTGCTTGGCAGTTCATTGAAAATACAGGCACACATCTGTTTCTTACCGGAAAAGCCGGAACTGGAAAAACTACATTTCTAAAACGACTGAGAGAACATACACCCAAACGTATGGTCGTATTGGCTCCCACAGGGATTGCAGCTATCAATGCTGGAGGGGTAACGATTCATTCTTTTTTTCAGTTGTCTTTTGCGCCGTTTGTGCCGGAAACGACTTTCAATTCTGCCCAGATGCACTACCGTTTCAGCAAAGAGAAACGGAATATTATCCGCAGCATGGATCTGCTTGTCATCGATGAGATCAGTATGGTACGTGCAGATTTGCTGGATGCTGTGGATGCGGCTTTACGTCGTTATCGTGACCGTGAAAAGCCCTTTGGTGGGGTGCAGCTATTGATGATCGGAGACTTGCAGCAGCTGGCACCTGTGGTGAAAGACAGTGAGTGGGAGTTGCTGAAGAATCACTATGAGACACCTTACTTCTTTGCCAGCCGTGCATTGAGAGAGACAGTATATATGACGATTGAACTGAAAAAAGTATATCGTCAGAGTGATACTTTCTTCCTTTCTTTACTGAATAAGATACGCGAGAATAAAGCGGATGATGAAGTGTTGAATGAACTGAACCGCCGTTATCAGCCCGGCTTCCATCCCCGGAAGGAGGAAGGCTATATCCGGCTGACAACGCATAACTATCAGGCACAACAGGTGAATGACCGTGAACTGGCATCTTTGCCCGGACGGGCTTATAGCTTTCGGGCTGAGGTAGAGGGAAATTTCCCGGAGTACTCGTATCCTGCTGACGAAGTGCTGACCATCAAGGAAGGTGCACAGATTATGTTCCTCAAAAACGATGTTTCGTCGGAAAAACGATATTATAACGGTATGATTGGCGAAGTGGTAAGCGTAGATGCAAAGGGGATGACTGTATGCGGAAAAGATAGTACGTATGTTTTTCAGTTGCTGCCCGAAGAATGGGGGAATTATAAATATGTGCTGAACGAAGATACAAAGGAAATTACGGAAGAAATAGAAGGAGTATTCCGGCAATATCCCATCCGTCTGGCATGGGCTATCACTATTCATAAAAGTCAGGGCTTGACGTTTGAACGGGCCATCATCGACGCCCGTAACTCTTTTGCACATGGCCAAACGTATGTAGCGTTGAGCCGTTGCAAGACCTTGGAAGGAATGGTACTGGAAACTCCTTTGCGCAGAGAAGCGATAATCAGTGACCGTATTGTAGATGATTTTACGAAGAATGTGGAACAGAATAAACCGGGAAGCAAGCAACTGAATGATATGCAGAAAGCATATTTTTATGATTTGCTGAGTGATTTGTTTAACTTTTATTCATTGGATCAGGCATACAAGCGATTGCTCCGTTTAATGGATGAGGACCTTTATAAACTTTATCCGAAGCAGCTTGCCGAATATAAAGCATTGGCTTCTCACGTGAAGGAAAGAGTAGTGGAGGTTTCCCAGCGTTTCCGCAATCAGTATACGCGTCTGATCAATGAAGGGGAGGATTATGCGACAAATCAGGAATTGCAGCAGCGGATTTGCTCGGGAGCTGCCTACTTCCGTAAAGAGTTAGAGCCTGTCCGTGAGTTGTATGATAAGACGAGCATGCCTCTTGACAATAAAGAATTGCGGAAGCAACTAAATGAGCGTTTGCAGGCATTGGATGATGCTTTATGGATTAAGGAGTCTCTCTTGGAGGAGATGCAGACAGAGGCTTTTACTGTCACGGGCTATCTGAAACGGAAAGCAAAAGTGATGTTGAGTCTTGAAGGAGATACTGCTTCTTCCGGTTCTTCTGCCAAAGCTCCGAAGGAGAAAAGAGAGCGCAAGGAGCGTACCCGAAGCAATTCCGGAAAGGTAAAAGTGGAGGTTCCGACGGATATTTTGCATCCGGAACTGTATCGTGCTCTGTCGGAATGGAGGACGGCAAAGACACGTGAAGTGAGTATGCCGGCTTATGTGATCATGCAGCAAAAGGCACTGATGGGTATTGTAAATCTATTGCCTGATACACCGGGAGCTTTGGAAGCGATTCCTTATTTCGGAGCGAAAGGGGTGGAGAAGTACGGGTTTGAAATTCTGGGTATCGTACGTAAATACATGAAAGAGAATAACCTGGAACGACCGGAGATATTTTCTTCTGTTTCGAATGAAGAGAATGCACGGGAGCAGAAGTTGGCAGCGCAACATCAGGAGAAAAAGGAGAGACAAAAGGAGAAGAAGAAAGATACAAAGCTGGTGAGCTACGAAATGTTCTGTCAGGGGATGACGATCGAAGAGATAGCCAAAGCCCGTGATCTGGTGACCGGGACGATTGCTACTCATTTGGAGCATTATCTCCGTGAGAATAAAATAAAGTTAGAGCAGGTAGTGTCGGCTGATAAGATAAAGAAGGTTCGGAATTATCTGGAAACACATGAATTTATGGGCGTGGTAGCTATTAAAGCCGCATTGGGAGATGAAGTCTCTTATGCTGATATTCGCTTTGTGTTGGCGGCTGCGGGATATTAATAAAATCATTTAAAGAGATATCCCCCTTTCTTATTTCCGGTTTTGAAATTGACAGGAGTAAGAGAGGGGGATGCCTGTATAGTGAGTTACAGGTTATAGGTTACAGAAGAAAGAGACGAATACAGGCACACTGATATCGATCAGAATACCATGTAAAATAGCAATAGGAATCATTTCTTTTCCTGAATATCTGCTGATAGAAGGTAATAATACATCCATTGAATTGACACCGGCTGCTGAAATAGGAGCTAGCTTCCCGAAATACTTCTTGATGAGCGGTGTGCCCAGAAGTGCCATCATTTCACGGAAGATATTGGTGAGCAGGGCAATTGTGCCTAGCTCTGTAGCCAGCTGTATTCCGATGGTCGGTTCTTTAAACTGGGTAATCAGGATGGAAGACAGTGAATAGTATGCGAATCCGCTTCCCACTGCCATACAGTCGAATACACTCCATTGGCTTAGCAAAATACTTGCTAAGGCAGAAAACAGTAAGGTACCGGTGATGGTTCCTAGTGGGATCAACAGCATTTTCGGGTGTAAATGTGAGATGATCGCTTTCAGATTTTTGTTAGAACCGATACTGATTCCTACTTGCAGCATCAATGCGTATAGTATGTACATGGAAACGGTGTGCGTATCAAATTGGAATTTATTAAAAACTCCCATGATGCAGCCTACACAGAAAAAAACAATAACGATGAGACTTCCTTTCATTGTTTACCTCCTTTCTTGAAAAATAGTTGTAATACAAGTCGGGCAGCAAGCAAGCTCCCTAATACGCCGGATACGGCAAGAATGATTGCTTGCCATCCAAACTTACCGAGATTGTTCACAATCAGACTATTGGAACCGATGGACACTCCAAGGATAAAGAGTAACAGGAATATGGTAAGAGAAATGGTCTTTTCTGTCTTTTGCAAAATAGCCCAGTTACGCAATCCGTAGCCGATGCCGATTCCCAAAAACATGGTAGATATAATAGAGAACATATTGTAATATATTTTATTTGGTTAGGTTAAACAATTAACAAATAGCATGGATAATCCCCAAAAAGATACACATCTTATTGAAAATCAGATGAAAGTACTGCCTGTGAATAATGAATAAATCAGTAGGCCGTTTGAGTAAAAATGGGGAAGGGGAATTTAGATGAATCCGCTGAACCAATGTACATGCACGCAACAAGACGTGCAGAAATTGGGAATTTCCGCATGGAATATAGTGGCGTTATGTAATTGTAATGTTTGATTCATTATTATACTTCTTAATTTGGGTGCAAAGATAAGAAGTTATTGCATATTTTCAAAATAAATATGCAATAATTAAAAAGGGAAAGGTTGTGTATCGGTTAATTATCCCATTCCATGAGAATCTCTTTTAGCATACGTGGCCGGTAGCCAAGTATTGTACGGGCTTTTGCAATGCTCATCCCACTAAAGCGGGGGCGGGGAGTTGCTTCTTTCATATCTTTGGTTGTAATAGGATGGATAAGTGAGCGGTCCAGTTTCATGCAGTCCGCTACATGGAAAGCAATTTCCGCAATGGTCATACATTCATCGCCACAGATATGAAAAATACCATTGGCAGTGTTCTCTATCAGACGTTGCACTCCGTCCGATACGTCACCGACATAGGTAGGGGTGCGCCATTGGTCGGACACCACACGGATCTCTTGCCCTGCATTCAAACGATTCATTACGAGCTGTACAATATTTCCATGTTGTCCCGGCAGTGCTTTCCCGTAGACAATCTCTACACGAACAATGGCGTAGTTACTGCAGATTTCGGCAATCCTATTCTCTCCTTTCCATTTGGTGAAACCGTAATAGTTGACCGGAGCGGGGAGGCTCTCTTCTGTATAAAGTTGCCCGGAATTTTCATCTATCTTTCCGTCAAAAACAAAATCTGTAGATAAGTGGATGAATCGGCTTTTGTATATTTCGCAGAGATATGCCAATTGCTCTACTGCTGTAACGTTTGTAAGATAAGCCTCTTCATGATGTGTTTCACAATAATCGGGGACGGATAAGGCAGAGCAATTGATGACTGCATCGGGTTGTGCTTCTTTAAAGAGATGCTTGATAGCTGCTTCATCCCGTATGTCTGTTGTGACGAAATGATATTTACCGTCACCATTTGGAAGGATGTCCGGATGCAGGGAGCATCCTGTTGCGTTATATTGTTCCTTATTTGATAAGTCATTCAGTATCTGGCGTCCGGTGAATCCGTTTGCACCGATGATCAGTATATTCTTCATGGGTTATTTTTTATGTTATCGTTCGTTTCAGTCATCTGAATACGTTTGGGCTTAAAAGTATGGTTTTCTGTATTTATTCTCACAAAAGTAGAAAATAATTTCAAGTATATAACATTGATCTTAGGTAGAAGATGAAGTACGGACATAAAAAAAGGAGCAACGCCTTGCTCCAACCTTTGTTAACCTTAAATCTAATACTATGAAAAACACGATGCAAAGATACGTACTTCTGTGATATTAGCAAATTATCCAAGAAAATTCGTATGTTTTATAACATTGATTAAGAATTTGAAATCTCGATTCTATTTTTATTAAGAGATTTTCGGGCTTACTCTTTTATACTATAAGAAATATATCTTTATGTTATGAGAAATACATCTCGGTAACTTTAAGCAAAAGTAATATACTCTTATTAGAGATATGAGATATTAATGGGTAGCTGCATACCATGCTGTTTCTTTTTTTCCTGAAGCAAGCCTGTTAGTACTCGGATCGGAGATTGTAATGCCGGAAAATGTATTTATTTTCACTTTACCTCTGCTCATAGAATAGAAATATTCTGTATTTCTTTTGAATGGCACTGTGCGATTGAGCTGTTCGTTGAATTGTGCTACCAAAGTTTTATCGGGGCATAATTTTGAAACATAGTCACCATAATCAAAGAAGATGACCGGATTATATCCGTCTAATCTTTGTAAGGAACTGGTTAATGAAGAATCAAACGTATATTGATGATTAATCTCTTTCATAATAGCTGCCAGATTATCAAGTTCGGAGCAATCAGTGACAGCAATTGTTCCGCATGGCATTTCGCTATAATTGGAATAAAAGGAGTAGAAACCGTCACAGATACCCTCATAATCTACTTTTCCTATCAGATATTGACCAATTTCGGCGTATGGCATGCCGTACGCCATCACTTCACTTGTAGACCCTATCAGATAATCAGTCACATCTTTGAGATCATAGGCTACTTCTACACTCGACATATAGCAGTCATCGAATAATATATATTCCATTTTAAGTCCTGCATTGGAAATACCTTTGGCAAGTGTTGTTATATCAGTCTGATATTGAGGTTCCAGTCCTCCGAAATAACGTGTCATTGGTACATTTTCGTACTCCCAGTGCATCTTGGTACGGAGACCGCTACGCGATTGGGAGTTTGATACGGGTATCCATCCCATACCGTGGCAGCCGATAACCATTGCGTAACGTTTGGTAGGAGAATAGCGTTGAACGTCATTGAGGATGGATGTGATACCTTCTGCCGTTGTATATGCAGGGTCTGTATATTCCTTTAGAGTTTTACGTGCGCTTTTACCATTTTCATAGGTGAGTTCGAAAAGAGTGGCTTTCGTTGCTGTAGTACACATGAAGACAATCACCCGTTCATTCTTCAGTATATTTTTTCCGACTACATTTTCCAAGTCGCTGATATTCTGATAAAAATTGGATGTAAGGTTAGTAGACCACGGGAGATACATGAATACTGTCTGTTCTGTGGGAACTATAACAGGATCTTCCTTCTCGCATGAAGTCATGCCAAAAGAAAGGAACAGTATGACGATAACTGATTTTATCAAATGATAATATTTCCGCTCTGTTTTCATTGTTTTGTCAGAATTAAAATTACTTCTTGATATATAACGTAAAAAGAATACTTTTTGATTTATATAATCAAAATGTAATCCGGATGTATCTTTTTAATAAGTGTTTCTGCAAATTTACCGAAAAATAATGTAATTCTCTATATCTGTAAGTCCAATAGTTCGCATATAGACATAAAAAAAGGAGCAACGCCTTGCTCCAACCTTTGTTAACCTTAAATCTAATACTATGAAA
>ULUW01019246.1_pt1 | contig 12742 bp, 11 predicted proteins | sample 1959041 | NCBI WGS metagenome assembly ULUW01 (sample SAMEA4835775, study PRJEB28245) | human gut metagenome | biome: gut microbiome; material: fecal sample | place: Denmark | collected 2008
GCGTTATGTTTCCGGGAACGTACTTCCACCGGAAACGGCATTTGGTATGATTCAGACTATCCTGGAGCCCAACATCACAAAGGAAAGCATGGACAGGCTGGAGCGAACTTATCTGGCAGCGGCGGACGAACGCGGGTATGCGGTAGAAAAGAACATGACAGATCAAGAGGCAAAAAACAAATCGAATGAGGGATTGGAAAATCCGTGGCGCGCGGCTCCGAAGACTCACAAGGGTTACAACGAACCGTGGTTCGACCGGACAACATTATATGAGGAACTGGAGCGGATCCCGAGAGCCCTGTTTGGGTATCGGGAAAAGTCACAGATGTTCCCAAAACCGGAATATCTCGATTACCTGCAGGCAAAAGTCCTGTACGGGGAACGGGAGGCACTGGATTACGTACCGTACGTCCAGAATGAGAATACCGGGAACAAGCTTGCTTTCCTGCAGGCGTATAAGCATTTTATGAAAGAGCAGGAGCCTTATGGCATGGGCGAGGCTTACTGGTTAAATATGTTGTCCATATGGTTTTACGATCCTCAGGTGGAGCCGGACCGTTCTTGGCACATTTACTGTGTGAAATGTCTTGTCAATCGCGCCATTGCCCGCTTATGGAAACAAGAGGATCTGGAACACGCTGGTGACTATGTTACGGAGTTATACAAGTTGTTCAAGGAGCATGAAGAAGAGCATTACGAAAATGTGCTGGTAGAATATTACCGGTATGACAGCAATAAGCTGCAGATGGGCGGCGGACATCCTCTTTTGGGGTCTCTGGAGCTTGGGAATGCAATAGTGTTTTTTAAAAAGAATCAGATCACCAGCCCGTATTTTATTCGACTGCCGATGTTTGATGTGGATCCCGCCGAAACAGATTCGGACAGCGACATATCAATGTGCAGGTTGGTTGCGAATGATTTTCCATCCATGCCAGAATGCAGCATTCGCGCCTTTATGGCATGGATGGAAGGCCTACAAAAGAAACATGGTGACACAGCAATGGCACAGACAAACGACGCAAAATAGGAAAGGAGGATGGAACCGACACTCTTATAGGTTCCTTTAAAAGATACAATCATGCAGAAAAATATTCCGTTAAATCATGTAGAAGCACAGATTTATCCAATCGGCAAAGCCGATAAGGATGAACAGAAAAACATCATCCTGTCGCAGCATGGCTGCGTAGGATTTGGTCAAATGGGAAATAATAACGTTTTGGTTATTGGTGGTATCGGGAAGTCACGCGAAATCATTCAGCCAAATTTGCTTCAGGCTTTTGGTTCTTACGTAATTCTGGATCGCGGTGGAGAGTATTTTAATCATAACGTATCCTTTTTCCGCAAGAAGGGCTACCAGGTGCGCGTCCTGAACCTGTCTGATACAAGACGTTCCAATCGGTATAATCCGCTTCATTATGTAAGGGATGAAGAAGATGCGAGGCTGCTCGTTCAGTGTATTTTTAACTGCACCTCCACAAATCGGGACCAAACAGCAGACTCATTCTGGGAAAAGACTGAAAGGGCAATTCTGGAGGCTTTGATCCTTTACGTGGTCCAGTGCTGTTCAAAAGAAGAGCGGAATTTCGCCGCCGTGCTTAAATTACTGAATGATGCAAAAACAGGCGAGCAGGGTCTTGATGAGCTGGATAAACTGTTTGGTGAAGCGAAAGATACAGCGAAAGAAGACAGCTTCACGGTGCGGTATCACGTTTTCAAACAGACAGGTAAAAAACTGCGATGTACGTACTGACCGCGGTAGCTGTGCGTTTGGCAGTTTTTGCCCGTGAAGATATTCGGACTCTGACAAAGGACGACCAAATGGAGATTGAGATGATGAGCGAGGAAGACACTGTTACTTTTCTCATTCCGTCCTCAAATGATGGCGATGCCATGCTTATCAATATGATCTGTACTCAGATGATGGACAGGTTGTATAAATACGCTGCTGAGACAAACTGTTTTCCGCTGCCGCGCCAGGTAAGATTTATCATGGATGATTTTGTGAGTCTTGGAGTGTTGCCGAGATTTCAGATGAAACTGACCACCATGCGTAAGTATGGCTTGTCCGGTATGCTCTGTGTCCATTCACTGGCACAGATGAAAACATTGTATCCGGAAGATTGGGAAACCATCATGGGGAGCTGCATGGCATTCGTATATCTCGGGGCAGACGAGATAAAAGCACATCAGGAAGTCGTGAGGATGGTTGGCAGGATGACGATCGTAAGCAAAAATATCACCCAGTCCATCGTGAATGACATCACTGGGCCGAATTTATGCTCCATTAAAAACGCGAACTGCGATCTTCTGAATACGGATGAAGTACGTCGGATGGAGCCTGGCAAGGTAATTTGCATGGTGATGGGACATCAGCCATTATATGATGACTGTTACGATATCAGTACGCATCCAAATTATACGCTTTGGGGAAGTATGGAAAATCCGACAAAACCGTAGAATTGTGAAGGACGGACAGATTTATTTCTGTCTGTCTTTTTTTTGACCAAAAAGTGTTATCCGCAAAAAAAGGTGGAAATGGAAACATATGACATACTGAAGATGTAACGATTTTGGGAAAAGGGCTACATCGCACCGAATTATGAAGAAGAGCGTTACGAAAATGTGTTGATGGAATATTACCGGTATGATAACCATAAGCTGCGGACGGGCGGCAGCCATCCTCTTTTTGGGGTCCCTGGAGCTTGGGCATGCAACGGCGTATTTTGAAAAGAATCAGATCACCAGTCCGTATTCCATTCGACTGCCGATGTTTGACGTAGATCATGCTGAAACAGATCCGGACAGTGGTATATCAATGTGCAGGCTGGTTGCAAACGATTTTCCATCAATGTCAGAATGCGGTATTCCTGCCTTTATGGCATGGGTTGCAAACCTGTCCGAGAAACACAGTGAAACGGCAATGGTACGGATGAGTGATGCAAAACAGGAAAGGAGGATGGAACTGACACTCTTACGGGTTCCTTAAAAAGAAACAATAATGCGGAAAAATATTTCGTTAAATCATGCAAAAACACAGACTTATCCAATTGGCAAAGCAGATATGGATAAGCAGAAAAATATCATCCTGTCGCAGCATGGCCGCGTTGGATTTGGTCACATGGAAAATAATAACGTTTTGGTTATTGGCGGTATCGGAAAGTCACGCGAAATTATTCAGCCGAATTTGCTTCAGGCTTTTGGCTCCTACGTAATTCTGGATCGTGATGGAGAGTATTTTAATCGCAATGCATCCTTTTTCCGCAAGAAGTACTACCAGGTGCGCGTCCTGAACCTGTCTGATACAGAACATTCCAATCAGTATAATCCACTTCATTATGTAAGGGACGAAGAGGATGTGAGTCTGCTCGTCCAGTGTATTTTTAACTGTGCCTCCGCAAAGCGGAAACAAACAGCAGACTTATTTTGGGAAAAGGCTGAAAGGGCAATCCTGGAAGCCTTGATCCTTTACGTGGTCCAGTGTCGTCCGAAAGAAGATCAGAATTTCGCTACCGTGCTCAACTTACTGAACGACGCAAAAACAGGCGAGCAGGGTCTTGATGCACTGGATAAACTGTTTGGTGAAGCGAAAGATGCAGCGAAAGAAGACAGCTTCACGGCGCGGTATCACGTTTTCAAGCAGGAAAGCGAAAGAACTGCATTGTCCGTGTTGATCATGGCAGCCGTGCGTCTGGCGGTTTTTGCTCGTGAAGATATTCAAACTCTAACAAAGGACGATCAGATGGAGATTGAAATGATGAGCGTGGAGGACACCGCTACTTTTCTCATTCCGTCCGCGAACGATGACGATACTATGCTTATCAATATGATCTATACTCAGATGATGGCCAGATTGTATAAATACGCCGCTGAGATAAACTGCTTTCCGTTGCCGCGCCAGGTAAGATTCGTCATGGATGATTTTGCGAGTCTTGGAGTGTTGCCGAGATTTCAGATGAAATTGCCCACCATGCATAAGTATGGTTCGTCTGTCATGCTCTGCGTTAATTCACTGGCGCAGATAAAAACATTGTATCCGGAAGACTGGGAAATCATCGTGGGGAATTGCATGGCATTCGCATATCTCGGGGCAGCCGAGAAGGAAGTACACCGGGAGATCGCGCGGTTAATCAGTAAGGCGACAATTGTCAGTAGAAACACTACTAAGTCTATTGTGGATGAAGTGCGTCCGTTTAGACTATTTTGTGACTTACTTCAGATACTCCGTAATCTCCTGAACGTGGATAAAGTGCGTCGAATGAAGCCAGGAAAGGTGATTTGTATGATCACTGGATATCAGCCGTTATACGATGATTGTTACGATATCAGCGCACATCCAAATTATCCGCTTTTAGAAAGTGAGAAGGATCCGGCGAAGCCGTAGAATTAGAACATATTAAGTTAGAACATATTGTGGTGGACGGACAGATTTTACTTCTGTCCGTCTTTTTTTACCAAAAAGTGTTATCCGCAAAACAGTGTTTTGGAAAATTATGCCATACTGATACTGAATATAATTTTTGAAAGGAGTTTTCACGATGAGAACGAGCGCAAACCACGCAAAACCGGCGGTAACCGCCAAAGGAAATCTGAAAGGAATGGAAGAGAAAAAAGCAGAGGGAATGGCAGTACCGGCTGCGGATGCGGAAAAGAGCGGACAGGAAGCAAAGAAACCTGTAAAAGCAGCCAAGAAGGAGGAAAAGATCTTCGTTGAATATGGCGGGCGTCAGGTTTTAATCAATGATGTGGTTGAATCCGCGAAGGCGCACTATAAGGCGCTGTTTGAAAAGGAGAATGGAGTTTTAAAAACACTGGAACTGTACATCAAACCGGAGGAGAATGTTGCTTATTACGTGGCAAACGGCACCGGCCGGGATGAATTTAAAGTTGGTCTGTAGGAGGGATGAGAAAATGCGTAAACATGCAGGTTTGATCTTAGCGGCCATGGCATTGTCCCTGGGTGCGGCACCGGTCGTATTCTGCGGGGAGCCGATGGCTGTTTATGCGGCGACAAGACTGGATGCGCCGGATAATACCGGCTGGGACGATGACAACGAATGCATCGCCATCTGGGACGAGGTAGAAGGTGCGAAGCAGTATGAAGTATATCTTTACAAAGAGTCCGAGGACTCTGATTCCAGAAGCAAGATAGCGGAAGTCAAGGTTAAAAAGAATAAATACAACTTCAAAAAGAAGATGACATCGGAAGGTGACTATTCATTCCGCGTCAGGGCCCTGGCGGGCAAGTCCTCCGGCGATTCCGCATGGTCGGATTATTCAGAAAGCACATGGATTTCCAGTTCCCGCGCAACTTTTAATGATACCAAAGGGAATAAGGATGCTTCAGCAACCGGTCCTGGCGTGACGAAAAAAGAGGAAAGCGGAGCAACGTCCGATACGGATTCCGGCACCGGACTGTCTGTTTCCTCTTTTGTATACGGCTGGCAGAACGATGCAAAGGGCTGGTGGTGGAAGAATGACGACGGTATGAGTTACCCGGTCAACTGCTGGCGCTGGCTGGATGGTAACCGTGACGGGGTAGCCGAATGCTATTACTTTGGCGGCGATGGATACATGCTTTCCAATACGGTTACTCCGGACGGATATCAGGTCAACATGGACGGTGCCTGGGTGGAACCGGACGGCTCGGTTCACACCATGCAGTCCAAATAAGGCGAGTGTTTCATAGGGAGCGCGCGAGAGCGCGTTCCTTTTTTTGCGGATTTTTGCCAAAAAGTGTTATCCGCAAAAGAATATTTCCGATATCCGCGCCATACTGAGAATGAGACAGGACCGGAAGCCGGCCGGCACCCATTAGAAAAGTGGTGACCGGATTTCCGTACCATGTACCCACAAAAAGAGTGCCAATCACGAAAAGGAGAATGATGATGGTTAAGAAAGAGATTGCGGAGATCAAGAAAACACTGCGCCCGGAAAGCAATTCCTTTACCATGCTTTGCGGCTGTTATGTTCACGGGGAAGACCGGGAGCGCACAACATTTAAAACCGCCTTTCAGTCTTTACAGGAAGAGGATTTTTTCAAATACCTGGATGTGTTTAAAAAGACATTGTCCGGTTCCATTGGAAAAACCTTATTTAATGTCCCCTTATCCAGGGAGCAGCAGGAATTACAGGAATTATTGTATGAACTTGTAACAGGCGGCTGTAAGGATGATGATAAACTGAATGAATTTTATGAGCGGGTCACCGGCGCTATCGAAACACAGGAAAACTTTGTGATCTTCCTGGCCCACAACCGTTACGACGTACCCGGAAAAACCAATGACGACCTTGAGATGGACGATGCCTCCGAGGAGGTTTTTTCGTATATTCTTTGTGCGGTCTGCCCGGTCAGCCTTACAGAACCGGGGCTTGGATACTCGGAGGAATGCGGCACATTTGAAAGCATGGTGCGTAACTGGACTGCACATAAACCGGATTACGGCTTTTTATTCCCGGCTTTTAATGACCGTTCGGCAGATATCCATGAGATGCTGTTTTATAACCGTAGCGTTAAGAGCCTTGGCGACCAGGCAGTTCTTAACTTCACCGGAAGCGGGCTTCCGATGGCGGCAGAAGAGCAGAAAGACGCAGTCTGCAGGATTACCGAAAACCTGTTCCAGGGGGAGCTCGATTACAGCACGGCAATGGCCGTGAAAGAACAGATCGACCAGACGATTGAGGAGCGCGCGGACATGGAACGCGCGGAAGAGGCGGAGTTAGATAAGGAAAAATTAAAGAATCTTCTGGAACGTGCAACGGGACAGCCGATTTCCGATGCAGAATTTGACCATGCCGCGCAGGGCGTCCTGGATGAAGGAGAGAAGTTATGTTACGAAAACCTCTCTGACGCAAAGACGTTGGAATTAAAGACTCCGACCGTGACCGTCAAGGTGAAAACGAATGAGACCGGAACTCCGGAAGTCCGGAAGATTGATGGACGCAACTGCATCGTGATCCCGGTGGAAGGGGAGCTGACTGTTAATGGCATGAAGGTCGAAACCACGAAAATCAAATAATCGCAGAAAATGCCCGGGATAACGGAAATCCCGGGCGTTTTTCTGTCCGCATCATGGTGGACGTCCTGCGCTAAAGGGCGGAGTTTATGGAGAATGACACCTGGGATAGGCATGAGCCTGCTCCATACTGAAAGAAATGACCAAAGGAGGGAATCATTGTGTCGGAAACTGTTAATCATACCGTAGACATTACAGACCAGTGCGTCCGGCAGCTGATCTTTTATCTGCATGCGACCAGCCTTTTGGACGGGATCCGTCCCGATGACCTTGCAAAGACGCATGAAACGTTAAAGCTTCTGGCAAAGGAAGCCGGGATCGATTTAAAGGATCCGGATAACGGAAAGGTCCGGGAACACGTTAAGGATGCCACTAAGCTCATCATGGAGCGGACCGGCCTGATCGAAAAGCAGGAGGACGGGACATACCGGATTCCGAATGAGCAGCTTTATAAGGATACCATTTATACCATCGGTCTCCGCCTTGACCGGGAACGCGCCCTGCACGCCATGCTGGACGTCAGCACGAAGGTCCAGGAAAAGGCATTAAAGGCAGCTCTCGGTATTTTCAAAAGTGATCGGGATATCGCAAAGTCCGTGTCGGAGACCCTGCGGGAACATGATGACATCATGCGCCTTGCGGAAGCGGTTGTGCAAAATGCGAAGGAAAGCCGCCTGAGCCGGGCCGCCGATTTTCTGGCAGATGAAAATGTCCGTGGCTTTGCGGAGGAGATCTGCCGGTATACAAAGGAGGCGGCGAGCCAGGTAGCCACAGTCCATTCCACAGCAAAAAAAGTCCTGGAGACAGCCAAGAAGGTGTCTGATGAAACCTACCTTGCGGCCACACAGGTCCGGGCACATCCGGAACTTTATGGGGATACGGTGGAAGAAACCGCCAAAGAAGTGGACTCTGTCTGGAGCCGGAATGAATCTGCCATGGCGCGTCTGGTAGACGGGGTCAGGAGTTTGGCCAGACTGGACCACGACATTCCCCTCTTGTCCGGATTCCTGGATGTCCATAAAGAGCTTTTCCCGGAGATGCCAAAACTCCGTTATGAGGATATCAGCAACGAGGCGAAAGAAAAGATCGGCGACCGGCGAAACTGCTGGCAGATCTGTCTGGTAAACGGGGCAACCAGTGTGTTCAGCAGCATTGTTACCGTGACACGCGGAAAACTGGTAAAGGCCCTGGAGAAGCACCGTCCGGAAGCTTCCCGCCGGGAGAAAGAAAGTCAGTTTTTAAAGCGGGTTTATCAGAACGCGGTTGTAAACCTTCTTACCAAGGGAGATGCATGGTTAAGGACCCGGTATGAGGCTTCCTTAAACGGGGTATGCAAGATGGACGACATCTGCATGCAGGTTTACGATCTCCGGTTAAAAAACCTGGAGCGGGAGCGTGATCCGAAAGAAAACGGACTGGACTTTGCAAAGGCATTTTCAGAATCGAACTTATGGCGCTGTGGCATCAGCAAAAATATCCCGGGATGGTTCCGTTACATGCAGACCGGACCGGAAGACCGGGCATGGACACTGGCCTCGTTAAAGGCCGGGATCCGTGTTTCCGAAGAAGGTGTCAAATGGGACAGTGCCCTGGCAAAAGCAGGGGCAGAACGTATCTACCACACTTACATGCATGGGGATCCGGGGCATCCGCGTTGGGAAAAGGATATGGCACGTCTGGAAGAATCCCTGGTTCATGAGCATGAAGCGGCAAAGGAGCAGATGGAGCATCTGAGGGCGGTTCACGGGAGGACAAAACTGAGCGAATACGCATTTCTTAATCCGGACCTTGAGAATGAACAGGAACGTGATGAAAAAGAAAAATATTTTAAAACAGATGAAGCCGGGTATCTGGCGGCGGATATGAATGAAGTCCAGAAAGACCATAAATACCTCTGCATCCGGAATGGACGGGGCGTTTCCCTGATGGAATTTCCAGATCCGGAGGAGAAAGAGATGGACAGTCGGAAAAGACAGCAGATCGAAACGACTGCGTCGGTTGGTATCCTCGGAAAAGGCGGTTACTGCTCTGCCATCCGTACTGCTTACGACACGGACCATACCAGGAATGCTGAAAAATCAAAGCAGGCCACCCTGCAGTCCACAAAACAGGCTGCCGCCGGCATGCTTGTCAACGAGGTGCTGGAAGCGTATGCGCGTACAGGCGAAAGGGACGCATTCCGCGCGGAAAACCGGGAGATCTGCCAGAAGATGATCGGTCTTGGATATACGGCATCGGTCTGCTCGGACGGTATCCGGTTTACGGATCCGGACGGGATACGCGGCCATCATTTTGAAATCCGGCTTGGACGCGACAATTTTCCGATGGAAGCTGCCGTATACGCAGGCCGCTTGAAGGACGGGATATTGGACGCGGTCGCAGAACGCCATGACCTGCGGGAGGGCATTGAAGCCGCAAGGGAACTTGAAAAGCGTTCCTTAAAAGATCCGATCTATCAGTTCGCGAAGCGGACCGGTGCCATTCAGAGTTCCCATTCGGACGCCCTCCTGGACGCGGTGCGTAACGTTAAGGGGATCAGTGCGGATGAGATCCTGGATCTTCAGTTGAGGGAACGGAAGACGGAATATGCGGACCGCCTGTTTGGGCAGTTTGATCCGGAAGCCATCCGGATGGAACAGAAAACATGCATGGAGACAGTCCGGGGATTAAAGGAGCTGGCCAGACGGGATCCGGAACTTGCCTGGTGCAAGACTGTCCTGCCGGACTGTGAGCGGACGGAAGATGGAATCACCGGACATGCGGTGGATGGCACAGTGGTCAGGATGTCGTCGGACAGCCAGGTTGCGGCAGAGCAGAATACTGCAGCGTCCGTGAAAGCGATGGGACAGGTGTTGGAGGCGTTGCAACGGATGCAGGGGACATCCGGCCCCGGGCATGCCTTTTCAGAACGGGATAAAAGCCCCGAAAGAGAAGAAATCGATGCTCCCGGATATGATCGATAAACTGCGCCAGGCAGTTCACGGCCTCTCCGGATATTTCGGGGAGGCCTTTTTTGACCAAAAAGTGTTATCCGCAAAAATACACTCCAAAAACATACTCCATACTGACGGTGTGACAATTTCTGGAGAGGAAGGGAGCAGATGACAAAGTATGACATTGAGAAAATATGTAGAAAAAATACAGGATGCAAGTAATCGAAAAATTCTGCAGAGCCTTTCCGGCGCTTGCCGGGATGCTTATAAATGTGCATTATCAGCCGGAGCTACAGAGCATACATTGCGGGTACCACTTCGGATGCGGCATCATGGTAGCCTGACGGACGAGCAGTTTGTCGTGAGTTGCGAAAATTCTGTGTATGTTACAGACTTGGAAGTGCTCATGGAAAAATTTCAAGTGCGTAAGCAACCGGCTTGTGCGACAAAAACATATTCATATCCAGCTGCGTTTCTCGGAGCATGCTTTGGTGATATTGCTGGAAGTGCATACGAAGGAGACTTGATGCTGGCGCAGAAAAATATCCAATATGAAAATTGCATCACGCGGGATTCAACGCCGACGGACGATACCATCTTAAGCTGCGCAACTGCGGTCGTCCTCGACCACATAAACTCATACAGGGAGTTTATCGAAAATCGACCGCCCAGGATTAGCGATTTCTTCCAGAATGGTACCTATCCATTTATGCAGAATCCATTTGCGGATAGTTATAAGAAAGCTATTCATACGTCTTATCCGCATCCTGGATTTGGTGGCGCCTTTTATCGATGGGCTACGAGCGAAGAAAAGAAACCATACGGGAGTGCCGGAAATGGAGCTGCCATGAGGGTATCGCCTATCACTGAAATGTATGGAAATCAAAAGGAAATTATCTGCTTATCAGCTATGAGCGCGAATGCAACCCATAATCATTACGAAGGCGTTAAGGGAGCCGTGATAGCGGCAATGATGATCTGGATGGCGTACCAGGGTTACAGCAAGGAGCAGATTTTCCAATATATGTTGGACCATTACCGCGATGCCAAAAACGCACTTCCAAGCGTACAGAGATTCAAAGTATTTAATATGCGGGAGCTGCGGCAAAAATTTGGGTATCCCCTCAGCGCTTTTACCGTGCCGGCCGCGGCGATCTGTTTTCATGAATCAGCATCATATGAAGACGTGATAACCAATGTACTATCCTTTGGTGGAGACGCAGATACGATCGGCGCGGTTGCCGGAGGGATTGCTGGAGCATACTACGGGGTCCCAGAATCTGCGCAAGCAACAGTTATGAAACTGAATACTGATGCGGCATTCCGGGAAGCGTACAAGATTCTGGGACGACGTAGAGAAGGATTGTTGGACAAGTATGGCAAAAATATGCTGAAGGTTTGAGAAAAAGATGAATTTTCGCAATAATAGGGTAGCAATATTCATTAAATGTCGAAAGTGAGTGGCAGAATGACGTTGATTTTTATAGTAATGATTGCGCTTGGAGGAATGATGGTGTTCATGACACTCAGAGAGCTAAAAAAACAAGGATTTGCATTTTGTTTGGAAACGGCTAACAATTGGATAATATGTATTTCATGTATTTTTGTGATAATTGTAGTTTTATGCCGTTTCCCGGTAAGGACAGAAACTTATACGATTGATCGCGGATTCGATATTCTCGGAACGGACTCTATATCTTATAATGGTAAGGCCGTAAAAGGCATTGAGATTAACCCGTGTTTTAGCGAGACTGAAAACGATCCTTATTCCTTAACATAACTCCCGAGAATTCCCCCGCCTCCGCAGGCGGCGGGATGAATCGGCCAGGTTAGAAAATAGGATGAAGGATAAACTGAATGTATATTATGTGCAAACAAAAGAAAAGTAACCAGTTCGCAGGCTGCGTCCTTTTTCTTACACTTTGCCATCTGCGCCCCTCCCTTCCGGGAATCGTTACACCGTCAGTACGGAGCGTATTTTTGCGGATAACACTTTTTGGTCCAAAATAGCAGAAAATCATCAATCTATTCGATTGAGCAAGAACAAAAATCAAAAATAAAGCTGATGCAATTTGTTTTTGCGACTAAAATTACGAGCATTCTTACGCCATACTGTCAGTGACGCACATGAAAGGTATGGAGTTTATGCAATTGCCATACCTTTTTAAATTTTCACAACAAAGGAGAAAAGAAGTTATGGCAAAAAAATTCAATGAAGCACTCGGTGCTATCGCAATTTGGTTAGTACTGTGTTTTTGCACTCTGGCCGCTCACAATAACGGGTTATTCGTTTTAATGGCATTTTGTGTGATTGGGGCGTTCGTATCTGGTTACGCAGTCCCGGTTAAGGTTTTTGCCTGGAGCGAAGATGCCCTGGGAGAGTCAATCGCCACCTCGCTTTCTGTTGTTCTGATGGTGATCTGTGTTGGCACTACCGTGTGGATTTTTACAGGATTGGTTGTTCCGTACTTTATCCTGCGAGTGGCATGTATGGTGACTGCCTATGGGCTTGTCTATGCGACAGCCAAATATTGTTAGTCGAGTGTTGTAAGTTTTGCTAAAACTCCCGTACGCGATTGCGCGTACAGGAGTTTTTTTGCGCTTGAGTAAGGTTCCGGCATGGGGCCTTCTTCTTTTGCTTTTTTGCGACATTCTGGACCAATATATCCACATACTGAGGATGTATCTTAAAGACAAGGAATCAGAGGAAGGAGAAAGAACATGAAATTTTGCAACAAAGCAACAATGGAGTCGACTGGAGGAGTGGTAAACCCGCGAGTACCACATTCGCGGCTG
>ULUW01027666.1_pt1 | contig 12723 bp, 9 predicted proteins | sample 1959041 | NCBI WGS metagenome assembly ULUW01 (sample SAMEA4835775, study PRJEB28245) | human gut metagenome | biome: gut microbiome; material: fecal sample | place: Denmark | collected 2008
GGAATTTACCCCTGCACTGGAATTTACTTTTTCAAGTCAGCAAATTTAGAAAAACCTAAGAATCTAAAATATTGCGTATTATAGGGGGATTGATTATAATAGAAAGTACGGAATTATCTATTATGGAAGGAATCAGGACACATGGGAGCACAGGACAATACGGAAAAGGTACTGCGCAGTCTTCACGTTTTGCTGTCGAAGAGTGAGCCGTATCCGAAAGAGCCGAGTAAAGTTATCATAGATAAGCAGCAGGTGATTGATCTGCTGGCAGAATTAAATACCTGTATTTATCAGATTATGGATGAATACGAGCTGACCATTCGAAGCCGTGACAAGGCAGAGCGCGATTTCCATAAAAAGGGAGATCAGATCATCTGGGATGCAAGCCGTAAGGCAGAGGACATTTATGCGGCATCTGTCATGTATATGGATGAAACGTTAAACCGTATGCAGGATATTATGCAGGAGGCGGACAAAAAGGTCGGTGCCATCTATCAGGAAATTAAAGAACAGATGGAAAAAGAAGAACAGGAATTAAGAACCAACAAATCCGAACTCAAAGGACAGCTGCAGGATCTGGTTGATACCGAAAAGTACTTAAAGATCATCGAGGAACGGAACCGCGAGATTGAGAAGGAAAAGATGGAAGGAAGACCGGAGTACGAGCAGGAGAAGCGGGAAGAAAAAGCAATTTACGCAAACCGGCAGACCGATATTAAGATTAACCAGGAATATCTGGATAAGCTGGGACTTTCCGTACCGGAAGAACCGGTAGAAGACCTTGCGGAAGAACCAGTGGAAAAGCCGGTGGAAAAACCAAAGAAGCTGTCGCCGAAGCCGGAGATTCCGGCACCGGTTACGGTAGAAGATGACGATGAAGAGTTAAAGCAGCTGGAAGAACAACTGCGTGTGAATCTGGATGCTGATTATTTTAAGTGGAAAGATGAACAGGAAGAACAGGAAGCAGCAGAAGAAAAAGAAAAATCCGCCGGCTTTCAGAACAAGATCAAGAACCTGATAGGAGGACATCCGCATGACGATTCTGGTGTGTGATGATGACAAGGAAATTGTAGACGCAATTGAGATTTACCTGATTCAGGAAGGATACCAGGTAGTAAAAGCATATGATGGGGAACAGGCTCTGGATATGCTTCGCACAAAGAAAATTGATCTGATGGTGATCGACGTGATGATGCCGAAACTGGATGGAATCCGTGCGACATTCCAGGCACGTAAAACAAGCAGCATTCCCATTATCATCCTGTCTGCCAAGACAGAAGATGCGGATAAGATTCTGGGGCTGAACGTGGGGGCGGACGATTATGTGACCAAGCCGTTTAATCCGCTGGAACTGGTTGCCCGTGTGAAGTCACAGCTGCGGCGTTATACCACACTTTCGAGCACTCCTTCCGGTGATGCCGTTTATGAAGCCGGCGGTCTGGTTATTAACGATGAATTAAAAAAAGTTACGGTAGATGGGGAAGAGGTCAAACTGACTCCGATCGAATACAACATTCTTCTGCTTCTCATGAAAAATAAAGGAAAAGTATTTTCCATCAGTCAGATTTATGAGGAAATCTGGAATGAAGAAGCAATTGGCGCTGACAATACAGTTGCTGTCCACATCCGGCATATCCGGGAAAAAATCGAAATCAATCCGAAAGAACCGCGGTATCTGAAAGTGGTCTGGGGTGTCGGCTATAAAATCGAAGCGGGGGCGTAGCTGTCTATGAAAGAATTCTCCAGCGGAAAAAAGGGCGCAGCCATTGTCATGCATCAGATGTTTCTGATTATGATGCTTTGCGGAATCTATGGGATCGGATACAATCTGCGCAGACATATCGGAGGGCTGGGTATTCTCAGCCTGTTTATGGTGATCGGCATGGTCGGAAGCTTTGTATTCCTTGCCTATCTGACAGGTGTTGCAGGGCGCCGGTCAGAGGAGGATGCAACCATTTACCTGACCTGGATTGATAAAATTTATACGGATATCCAGATGGCACTTTTTGTGGCATTCATTTATCTTGTGCTCTTTTTGGGGAGAAATCTCCATGACATCCAGTTTGAACTGTCCGGACTGATGGTAGCGGTCGGAACAGTCGGGTATCTGGTCGATGTTGTATTCCTGCTGTTTTATTTGAGCATTGTCCGGCGGGTCAAAAACAATACCTTTCTGACATACAGTCTGATCTATCAGGCAGGAAGCTTCCTGAGACGGGTGTTTATCTCCGGACAGAATCCCAGACTGTGTACGCGTAAGGCGCGCGAAAGATATGAGATCCAGCATGCAATTGAAAAAATTGCGGCAGGGGCACTGGATACGACACTGGATGTGGAACAGTTTCACGGACAGGAAAGAGGCATTGCAGCTTCTGTGAATAATATCCGTGCAGGGCTGAGCGAAGCCATTCAGGAGCGGATCCGGAATGAACGGATGAAGGCAGACCTGATCACGAATGTTTCCCATGATATCAAAACACCGCTTACTTCCATTGTCAATTATGTGGATCTGCTCAAACGTGAAAACCTGGAAAACGAAAATGCACGTAATTATATCCGGGTTCTGGATGAAAAATCCCAGCGGCTGAAACAGCTGACGGAGGATCTGGTCGAAGCATCAAAGATCAGTTCCGGAAATATCCAGCTGGATATGCAGACCATCGATCTGGTAGAACTGCTGTACCAGACGGGTGGTGAGTTCAATGAACGTTTTGAGGCACGGGGGCTGACCATTGTGACGAAACTGCCGCACAATTCGGTGATGATCCGGGCAGACGGACGGCAGCTCTACCGTGCAATTGAAAATCTGTATACCAATGCGGCAAAATATGCACTCGAAAATACCCGGGTTTATGTAGATCTGGAAGTAGAGGAGAACCATGCGGTTTTCCGTATCAAAAATATTTCGAAAAATCCGCTGCCGGAACAGGGAGCGGCGAGGAAAGACCTGACGGAGCGTTTTGTGAGGGGAGAGGAATCCCGCACGACAGAGGGAAGCGGTCTTGGACTGTCCATTGCAAAGAATCTTACACAGCTGATGGGCGGTGAGTTTGCAATCCTGGTAGATGGCGATCTGTTTGCGGCATCCATTACGTTTGCAGTCGTTGCATAAAAATACATTTTATTATATAATTATCATTAACTATGATTTCGAAAACAAGGAGGAAACTATGAAGTTATACGAGAACGGCGCATACCTGGTCAACGGCAGGGATGTTGTCATTAATTCACCGGAAGCGGCATCTGCTGTCAATGCAAAGACAGGAAAGACTGTTACACCGGAAGATGCAAAGAAACAAACCATTGCATATGGAATTTTAAAGAACCACAATACATCCGGCAACATGGAAAAACTGCAGATCAAATTTGATAAGCTGACTTCCCACGATATTACATTTGTCGGCATCATCCAGACCGCCAGGGCATCAGGTCTTGAGAAGTTCCCGATTCCTTATGTACTCACCAACTGTCACAACAGTCTGTGTGCAGTCGGTGGAACCATCAACGAAGATGACCATATGTTTGGACTGACATGTGCAAAGAAATACGGTGGAATCTATGTTCCTCCTCATCAGGCAGTTATTCACCAGTTCGCAAGGGAAATGCTTGCAGGCGGCGGAAAGATGATCCTTGGATCAGACTCCCATACCCGTTACGGGGCACTGGGAACCATGGCAATTGGAGAAGGTGGTCCGGAGCTTGTAAAGCAGCTTTTGAATAAAACCTACGATATTGATATGCCGGGAGTTGTCGGCATTTACCTGACAGGTACCCCGCAGAAGGGTGTCGGACCGCAGGATATCGCGCTTGCCATTATCGGTGAAGTATTTGCCAACGGATTTGTAAAGAATAAAGTGATGGAGTTTGTCGGACCGGGCGTATCCAATCTGAGTGTTGATTACCGTATCGGTGTTGATGTTATGACAACAGAGACCACCTGTCTGTCTTCCATCTGGAGAACCGATGACCAGGTGAAGGAATTCTATGAGATTCACGGAAGAACCGGAGATTTCGAGGAACTGAATCCGGGAGAAACTGCATACTATGACAGTTTTATCGAACTTGATTTAAGCGAGATTAAGCCAATGATCGCGATGCCGTTCCATCCAAGTAATACATACACGATCGAGGAATTAAATGCAAACCTGATGGATATTCTTGATGACTGCGAGAAGCGTGCACAGGTAAGTTTTGATGGAAAAGTAGATCTTGACTTAAAGAGCAAAGTAAAGAACGGAAAACTGTATGTAGATCAGGGTATCATTGCCGGATGTGCCGGTGGTGGATTTGAAAATATCTGCGACGCAGCAGATATCTTAAAGGGTTCTTCCATTGGAGCGGACGAGTTTACGTTGAGTGTATACCCGGCGTCTACTCCGATTTATATGGAACTGGTTAAGAACGGTGCCGTTGCCAATCTGTTAGAGACAGGTGCTATTGTCAAGACTGCATTCTGCGGACCATGCTTTGGTGCCGGAGATACGCCTGCGAACAATGCATTTTCTATCCGTCATTCTACACGTAACTTCCCGAATCGTGAGGGATCTAAGGTACAGAACGGACAGGTTGCTTCCGTAGCACTGATGGATGCGCGTTCTATCGCTGCAACCGCTGCAAATAAGGGATTCCTTACCGCAGCTACCGATATTGATGTAAACTACAGCAAGCCGAAATACTTCTTTGATAAGACCATTTATGAAAATCGTGTATTTGACAGCAAGGGTGTGGCAGATCCGGACGTAGAGATTCAGTTTGGGCCAAATATCAAGGACTGGCCGGCTATGAGCCCGCTTCCAGAGAATCTTGTGCTGAAAGTTGTTTCCGAGATTCACGATCCGGTGACCACAACGGACGAGCTGATTCCTTCCGGAGAGACATCCTCTTTCCGTTCCAACCCACTGGGACTGGCAGAGTTTGCACTTTCCAGAAAGGATCCGGAATATGTTGGACGTGCCAAGGAAGTACAGAAGGCACAGAAGGCTGTCGAGGCAGATACCTGTCCGGGAGATGCACTTCCGGAGATTCATCCGGTTATGGATACCATCCGTGCAACGTTCTCCGATGTCAACCGCTCAAACGTTGGTTTTGGAAGTACGATTTTTGCAGTAAAACCGGGAGACGGTTCTGCGCGTGAGCAGGCGGCTTCCTGCCAGAAGGTACTTGGCGGATGGGCAAACATTGCAAATGAATATGCGACCAAGAGATACCGTTCCAACCTGATTAACTGGGGTATGATCCCGTTTGTTATTGATCAGGGAGAGCTTCCGTTCCACAATCTGGATTACCTGTTTGTTCCAAAGATCCGTGAGGCGATCGCAGACGGAAAAACAGAATTTGAGGCATATGTGGTAAAGGATGGTGCTTTAAAGCCATTTACCCTGCGTATGGGAGAACTGACACCGGATGAGAAAGATATTATTCTCAAAGGCTGCCTGATCAATTATTACCGTGGATAGGAGATCTTGTATGACAGACGTGGAAAAACAAAAACAGATGGAACAGATCAAACAGAGTGAGGATGGCATGCGTCAGACGGTTCTTCTGATTAAAATCGGATTGATGGTATTTCTCACCTTTGCCTGTTGTACCGTATTTTTCTTCCTGGTGCTCCGGTACAAGGGGGTTGCAGATACCTGGCATCTGATTACAGGTGCATTGCAGCCGATTATTATCGGACTGGGACTTGCTTATCTGCTTAACCCGGTTATGAAATTTCAGGAGCGGCACTGGCTGCCGTTTCTGAAAAAGAAAATGAAATCAGAAAAATCAGCGGCTAAAGTGGCACGTGGATTGTCCATTGCCGGGGCAATCCTGTTTCTTCTGGTGATTCTGGTACTTTTGATTGCGGCAATTGTTCCTTCGGTGGTATCAAGTGTTACCGGGCTGGTGGAAGCACTGCCTGGTAATGTGGAGAGCCTGATCCATATGGTGAAAAGTGGAAAACTCGGAGCCTATGGAGTGACAGATACCATCAGTGATATGCTGACAAAACTGACGGATCAGGTGGAAAACTGGGCAACGAAGGATCTGCTGCCACAGATGCAGCAATATCTGCTGCAGATTACTTCCGGCGTAATCACGATGGTCAAATCCATATTAAACTTCATCATTGGGATCATTGTCGTTGTTTATGTCTTATCCATTAAAGAAAGCCTGGTGGGACAGAGCAAAAAGATTGTGTATGCGATCTTTAAATCGAAACATGGAAACATTATTATCGAAGTTTTCCACAAGGCAGATGAAGTATTTGGTGGTTTCATCATTGGAAAGATTATAGATTCTGCCATCATCGGTGTGATCTGTTATTTTGGATGTCTGATTCTGCATATCCCAGATACGATACTGGTTGCGGTTATCATTGGAGTAACCAATGTCATTCCGGTGTTTGGACCGTTTATCGGTGCGATTCCGTCACTTCTTCTGGTTGTGATCCAGAGTCCGCTGCATGCGTTGTATCTGCTGATATTTATTATCGTTCTGCAGCAGGTGGATGGAAATATTATCGGACCGAAGATTTTAGGTGATTCCACCGGATTATCCGCGTTCTGGGTAATGTTTTCGATTCTGATCGGAGGCGGACTGTTTGGATTTCTGGGAATGCTGCTTGGGGTTCCGGTGTTTGCGATGATTTACTATATTATCCGCAGACTGGTAAACCACAGCATACGGAAGAAAAACCTTACAACCGTAACGGAGGCATATGTGGAGGCAGCCGGTGTAGATGAGGCAACCGGTGCGATCATATATTACGGGGAAAAACAAAAGAAAAAGAGAACTTTAAAAGATTCCGGAAAGAAAGACGAAACAAAGAAAAACCAGTAATTTCAAGGGCTGTACGCGTTTGTGTGCAGCTCTTTTTTTCGGATTATTTTTTGACACTAATTGCCGCCTATGGTATACTTGAAAATAGACAGATAGACCTGTTTGGGGATATTTTAAGGAGATAACAATTGGACAAATACGAATATAATCTGAAGCTTGATCAGATGAAATCCCGCTATGCGGAAGAGAAATACGATGAGGCAGCAGATATTGCAGATACTATCAATTGGAATAAGGTTAAAAATGTAAATGGTCTGGTAAAAGCTGGGGAAGTGTACGAAAAAGTACAGCGTTATGAGGAGAGCCGGGAAGTTTTGCTGATGGCATATGACCGCTCGCCGATCGGAAGAATGATTATTTACCGTCTTGCGGAAGTGGCGGTCAAGATGAAAGATTTTCAGGCGGCACAGGATTATTATGATGAGTTTGTGGAGATTGCGCCTCATGACACCCTTAAATATGTACTTCGCTATGATATACAGAAGGCACAGGGGGCTTCTTATGAAGAACTGATACCGATTCTTGAAGAATTCAAGGAGCAGGAATATACGGAAGAGTGGGCATATGAGCTTGCTTATCTGTATCACAAAGCAGGGATGAGTGAGAAGTGTATTGATGCATGTGATGAGCTGGTTCTCTGGTTTGGAGACGGGCCATATGTAGAGCGTGCATTGGAACTGAAAATGCTGTATCAGCCATTGACGAAAACACAGGAAGAAAAGTATCGGTCGTTTTGTCAGGCAAAAGATGACAGAGCAGGTTTGACACACATTGATGTGGAGGAGATGGCGCGTGCCGGGGAGACCGTGCATGATCCGGTCGCAATTCCAAAAGTAGAAGTAAACACAGAACGGTTTAATACCGTCAATCTTCAGGCGGAAATTGCAAAGGGTATGCAGCAGATCATGGATGCAACCGAAAAAGAAACCGTCACGGATACGCTGGACAATATCAACCGTATGGTGGAAGATGTTCCTTATCTGAAAATGCAGATGGAGGAAGAAAAGCCTGAGGCACAGCCGGAACAGAATACACGGCACATTGAGACAGATGAGGAGATTGATGGTTCACTCAAGACAAATTTCAAAGAGTTGTTGGGAGAAGACTCCGATGGTCAGATGAGCATGATGACAAATGAGAAAAACATGATTGAGCATCAGATCACAGGCCAGATGACAATTGAGGAAGTGCTGAGTGAGTGGGAGAAAATGCGCAAGGCTGCGGAAGCTGCATTAGAAGATGCCAGAAAGCGGAAACTCGAATCCGCCAAAGCGCGTGCACTGCAGGAGGCAGGCGATATTATGGACCGCCTGACAGGAGTATTGCCAAAACTGGATGCGGTACTGGCAGAGAAGGCGGATATTGTGGAGGAAACGACGGAAACACCGCCACAGACGCCGGAAAGGGAAACACCGCCGGAAGCGGATGATCCAAAAGAACGAAAGGAAGAAGAGGAAGAGAACAAAAAAGAGGAACAGCCTGCCAGGGATACAGATGCCGAAGAACTTTGGCCAGAGGGAGTATCTTTAGAAGAAATGGTACGTTCCCAGCAGAAAAAAAAGACGGAAGCTGCCGCACAGAAACCGGCAGAAGAGACATCCGATGTGACAGAAGATGACCAAAACTTAAATGAGAATCGTGGTGTAGAAGAAATGGAAACAAAGACAGAATCAGATACAACAAAGAAAAAGGATTTTGAGGAGGTTCCGATCGAGGATCTGCCACAGAAACCAACACTTGCACAGGAGAGGGAAGAAGAGTTTGCTTTTGTAAGAAGAAAAACAGATCGCTCTTCCTGGAAAGGAAAAACCATACATATCCCACAGGTAGACACACCGGTGGATCTGGGAAAAGAGGAAAAACAGAATATCCCGCTTGTAGAACTGACCGATGAACAGAAAGCGATTTTTTCGTATTTTATGCCGGTGAAGGGCATGGAGGATCAGCTCTGCAAAGCGTTGACAGTTGCTTCGTCCCATCTGAAAAATAAGGAAACTGCATCGAGGGGGAATCTCGTAATTAAAGGCGGACAGGGAAGTGGAAAAACAACACTTGCCACCAGCATGATCAAAGTCCTGCAGCAGGAGACCGGGGTTTTGGATGGAAAGATTGGAAAGATCCATGCGGAAGCATTAAACCAGAAAAATGTCAGCGGGCTGCTGGATAAGGTGTCAGGGGGATGCCTGATTATTGAGCAGGCGGGGGATATGGAGAAAAAAACTGTATCGGAATTATCCAATCTGCTGGATGCCGATGAGAGTGGTCTCTTCGTTATTTTGGAAGATACATCCAAGGGCATCAAGAGATTATTTGCGCAGAATGAAACATTTGCCAAAAAATTCAGTGAACAGATCTCAGTTCCGATTTTTACAAATGATGAGCTGGTCACGTTTGCACGTTCTTATTCCAGGGAACTTGGATACAAAATTGACGACATGGCGGTTCTGGCATTGTATAACCGGATCAGCAATATTCAGAGACTGGATCAGGCTACAACCCTGACAGAGGTGAAAGACATTGTGGATGAAGCAATTCATCGGGAGGCACATGGAGGGTTAAAGAAAGCTATCAGTATTCTGACCGCCAGCCGTTATACGGATGATGACAGAATTGTACTAACGGAAAAGGATTTCGAGTAAGATAGATAAGAGAAGACAGGGAGGGTATTTATGAGTAATTTTACAGAGATGGATTGTTACCTGTTTGGACAGGCAACACATTATGATATTTATCGCAAAATGGGTGCTCACAAAATGACAATTGAAGGAGAAGAGGGAGTATGCTTCGATGTCTGGGCACCGCATGCGGACCGTGTATACGTGATTGGGGAATTTAACGGCTGGAATGAAACTTCCCACGAGATGAAACGTGTGACACCGGAGACGATGGGCGTATACGAACTGTTTGTACCGGGTGTCCAGATTGGCTGTATGTACAAGTTCCTGATTATCGCGCAGGATGGAAGAAAGCTGTACAAAGCAGACCCTTATGCAAACTATGCACAGCTCCGTCCGGAGACCGCTTCCATTGTCACGGATATTTCCAATTTTCTCTGGTCCGATACGGAATGGATGAATGCCAGAAAAAAACTTTCCAAAGAGGAAGTATATGAGCAGCCGATGGCAATTTATGAGGTACATCCGGGTTCCTGGATGCGGCATCCGGGGCGTGAGGATGATGGATTTTATTCTTATCGGGATCTGGCAAAGACCTTGATTCCTTATGTGAAAGACATGGGATATACCCATATCGAGCTGATGGGAATTTCCGAGTATCCATACGATGGTTCCTGGGGATATCAGGTAACGGGATATTATGCACCGACTTCCCGCTATGGAACACCGGAGGATTTTGCACATCTGGTCAACGAATGCCATAAGAACAAGATTGGCGTGATCCTTGACTGGGTACCGGCGCATTTTCCAAAAGATGCGCATGGATTGGCAGAGTTCGATGGTACTGCAACTTATGAATATGCAGACCCGCGCAAAGGAGAGCATCCGGACTGGGGAACCAAAATCTTTGATTACGGAAAGAATGAGGTCAAGAACTTCCTGATCGGAAGTGCACTGATGTGGATTGAGAATTATCACGTAGACGGGCTTCGTGTGGATGCAGTTGCATCCATGCTGTATCTGGATTACGGTAAGGAAGATGGACAGTGGGTTCCGAATATTTATGGTGGAAATAAAAATCTGGAAGCCATTGAGTTTTTCAAGCACATCAATACGCTGATTCTCGGAAGAAATCCGGGTTCTGTGATGATTGCAGAGGAATCAACGGCATGGCCGAAAGTGACGGGTACGGTAGAGGATGACGGACTTAATTTCAGCTACAAGTGGAACATGGGCTGGATGCATGATTTCCTTGACTATATGAAGCTTGACCCGTATTTTCGCAAGGACAATCACAACAAGATGACCTTTGCTATGAGTTACAATGAGAGTGAGAAGTACATTCTGGTATTATCCCATGATGAGGTTGTGCATCTGAAATGTTCCATGCTCAACAAGATGCCCGGACTCGAAGGGGATAAGTTTAAAAACCTTATGGCGGGCTATGCATTCATGATGGGACATTCCGGCAAAAAACTTCTGTTTATGGGACAGGAATTCGCGCAGGAGCGTGAGTGGAGCGAGAAGCGCGAGTTAGACTGGTATCTGCTCGATGATCCGAAACACAAACATATGCAGGACTGGGTAAAGGCACTGCTTCATCTGTATCGCAAAAATCCATGCCTGTATGAGCAGGATACGACCTGGGCAGGATTTGAGTGGATGAATGCCAACGACTACGAACGCAGTATTTACAGCTTTGTGCGAAAGAGTAAGGATGGAAAGAATAACCTGCTTTTTGTGATCAGTTTCACACCGGTAGAGCGTGACGATTATCGGGTAGGTGTGCCGGGCAGACATACCTATAAGCTGGTATTAAACAGTGCAGATCCGCAGTTTGGTGGAAGCGACACAGAAGATACGAAGCGTCCGCTGTCTTACAAGGCAGAAAAGAAGCCATGCGATGGACGGGATTATTCGATCGGATATAAGCTGCCGCCTTACGGAGTAGCAGTATTTAAATTTTAACTAAAAAAGTGGAACCGGGAGTTCATGTTTACAACGTGGATGCCCGGTTTCTTTTTTAATTATTTGATCGTAATACGGGGAATCGTGTTAAATAATGTATAATTTTAGAAATAATTCATGCAATTTAGTGTAAAAACAAATGAAAAATACGTTGATTTTTACATGAATAATTGATATGCCAAAAGTAAACATTTCATGGAGGTGCAGTGATGTATAGAAAAATAATGGATTATTTAAAGGAATGGAAGCATAGTGAACATCGCAAACCTCTTATTCCGTGGGGATATCCGGTTTGTTTTAAGAGTGTTTGTGTTTCCTTAAAGGAGAATGCGGCGCTCCAAGCATATTGAACTGGAATACGATATTAATTTCTGGCAGGACAATAAAATTGTATTTGTAGGCAAATAAAATATTTGTTTTTAAGATAGCAGAAGATATACCTGTATAAAAATTGGCATCTGGAATGTTTTTCCCGTCACTTGTATCCATATTTAATTTGTGTATAGGAAATAAAAAATTTCTTCCAAACTGTTCAAATTCAATTTGATTTTCTGTGATTTTAAAATCTCACAGAAATACTTTCCAAGTTATTTCCTGAAAATGAATTTAACACATATGCTTGGTCGTTATGTTGCATATTATCTAATTCTGCAGCATATACGTTGTTATTGAAAGTAATCATGAATACCATAACTAAAATTATACTTAATATTTTTTTATAATCAATTTCCACCTTTCTTATTTGAATGTAAATAATGTTGATCTTGAGGTTGATACCAAGTGCACTTTGGTTTTGGGGGTTCATACATAAGGCTAAGACAGTTTGTATTTGCTTTTTTCAGGGCGATTTTACAAATTGTATCTTTCACAATTCCTATAGTATTTTTTTTACTCTTAATCATGGTTTTCCTTTCGTGTAAATAGTTAATTGGCAACATAATATTTTCCAGAATATATATTTAATTTTACAATAGCATATTTGCATAAAAAAGCAATAGAGTTGGTGCGAAGCAGGGAGCCAGGTTTTAAAATTTCAATCAGCCAGAAAAATATACTTACAAAATATACCGTTTTTCGGTTGCGGAAATAAAAGGATGTTGCACAACAAAACATACCCATAATGCCATAGATAATACATGTGATCAGAATATGCACGATGGTTAGTCCAAAACATTGTAAATTCTCTTTCCAATCCGGCTGATAGGCATAGTTTCCCTGAATAATCTGATATATGTACCACCAGGATTCCAGAAACGGAAGAATAAAAATCCATTTCCTTTCCCCGAAAGATATGATATTCTTTCGGGGAAATTTTTAG
>ULUW01002663.1_pt1 | contig 12563 bp, 10 predicted proteins | sample 1959041 | NCBI WGS metagenome assembly ULUW01 (sample SAMEA4835775, study PRJEB28245) | human gut metagenome | biome: gut microbiome; material: fecal sample | place: Denmark | collected 2008
GGGCGTCGAAGAAAAGTGGCTGCGCAGCAGCATCCGCCTGTCCGTCGGCAAAGATAATACGACAGAAGATATTGAACACGCCGTGTCCCGGATCCGGGACGCCGTGACGACCAGTAGAGGAGATTAGACATGAAACGAGTCGCAGTAGCTATGAGCGGCGGCGTCGACAGCTCGGTTACAGCCGGTCTTTTAAAGCAGCAAGGGTATGACGTCATCGGCATCACCCTGCGCCTGTGGGAAGAAGACCCGGCCTGCACCATCGACAACGTCCACGCCTGCTGTTCCCTCAGTTCCGTCGACGACGCCAAAGCCGTCGCTTCGGTCCTGGGCATTCCCCATTATACCTTGGATTTCCGCGAATTATTCCGCCGCGATGTCATCGACTATTTCGTCGATTCCTATCGCCGGGGTAAGACGCCCAATCCTTGCATTGCCTGCAATAAATTTATTAAATTCGGCCTGCTCTGGGAAAAAGCCAAGCAGTTTGGCGCCGATTTCCTGGCCACCGGCCATTACGCCCGTCTGGCAAAAGACGAACAGACGGGAATCTATTCACTCTTACGCGGTACAGACCGCCGCAAAGATCAGTCCTACGTCCTCTATCAGCTGACCCAGGACATCTTGCCGCACCTCCTGTTTCCCATGGCCGATCTCGAGAAGGCCGATACGCGGAAACTGGCCAAAGAGTGGAATCTTCCGGTCTTCAATAAGCCCGAAAGTCAGGATATTTGCTTCATTCCCGACAACGACTACAAGGGCTTTTTGGAAAAGGAACAGAAGGATATCTTTAAGCCCGGCGACTTCGTCGATGAATCGGGCCGCGTCATCGGCCGCCATCAGGGCATTGCCGCCTATACCGTCGGTCAGCGGCGGGGGCTCAACCTCGGCGGTCCCGGCGGTCCCTACTACGTCACGGCCTTAGACGTCGAACATAATCGAGTCATCGTCGGTTCAGAAAAGGACCTGTTTTCAAAGACCGTCGAAGCCAGCGAAGCGACGTGGGTCGAACAGGTGCCGACAGCGCCCTTCCGGGCCCTCGGCAAGATACGCTATGCGGCTAACGAATCGCCCTGCACGGTCTATCCTGACGGCGACGACATGCGCGTCGAGTTCGATGAAGCCCAGCGTGCCGTTACGGCCGGCCAGGCCCTCGTGCTCTACGATGAAGAAACAGGGGAACGCGTCCTCGGCGGCGGCGTCATCCAATAAGAAAGAGGGGAAACATACGGTGTCCACAGATCATATCAGAAACTTTTCAATCATTGCTCATATCGACCACGGCAAGTCTACCTTGGCCGACCGGATGCTGGAAATGACCGGCACTGTGCCCGAACGGGAAATGGAAGCCCAGTTACTCGACACGATGGACCTTGAACGAGAACGAGGCATTACTATCAAAGCGCAGTCGGCCCGCCTCATTTATGATGCCAAAGACGGCAAACAATATACGCTGAACCTCATCGACACGCCGGGGCACGTCGACTTCAACTACGAAGTATCGCGAAGCCTGGCCGCTTGCGAAGGGGCCCTGCTCATCGTCGACGCTACCCAGGGCGTCGAAGCCCAGACTTTGGCCAACGTGTACCTTGCCTTGGAACATGACTTAGAGATCATCCCCATCATCAATAAGGTCGACCTGCCCAGTGCCGACCCGGACCGAGTCTGCAAGGAAATCGAAGACGTCATCGGCCTCGATGCCTCCGACGCTATCATGATCAGCGCCAAGACGGGCCTTGGCGTCGACCAGGTCCTGGAAGCCATTGTCCAGCGCATTCCCGCACCGGCCGATGAAGAAGATAAGCCCTTGCGGGCCCTCATCTTCGACTCTCACTTCGATGCCTATAAGGGGGCTATCGCCAACATCCGCATCATGGAAGGCAGCTTAAAGCCCGGCCAGCGGATCCGCATGATGGCTTCGGGAAAAGAATTTGAAGTCATCGAAACGGGTGTCTTCCTGCCTCAGATGCATCCCGTGCCGTCTCTCGGCTGCGGCAGCGTCGGTTATTTGGCAGCCAGCATGAAGAACGTCCGCGACTGCCGCGTCGGCGACACGGTTACCTTGGCCGAACGGCCGGCGTCGGAAGCATTGCCGGGCTATCGACGGGCCGTGCCCATGGTCTACTGCGGACTCTACCCGGTCGAAACGAATGATTACGATAATTTGCGCGACGCCTTGGAAAAACTCCATCTCAACGACGCGGCCCTGCTCTTTGAACCGGAAACGTCGTCGGCCTTAGGCTTCGGCTTCCGCTGCGGCTTCTTGGGCCTCCTCCATATGGACGTCGTCCGCGAACGGTTGGAACGGGAATACGACCTGTCCCTGATTACGACGGCGCCGTCGGTTATTTACCGCGTCTACTGCACGGACGGGACGATGGTCGAAGTCGACAACCCGTCGCAGATGCCCGATATGACCAAGGTCGATCACATCGAAGAACCCTTGGTCAAGACGACGATCATCATCCCCAAGGATATGGTCGGTACGGTCATGGAAATTTCCCAGAGCCGCCGCGGCCAGTACGTCACCATGGACTACCTCGACGACACGCGCGTCTCCTTGGTCTACAACCTGCCTCTGTGCGAAATCCTTTACGACTACTTCGACGTCTTGAAGTCGGCGACCCGCGGCTATGCCTCCCTCGACTATGAGCTCAACGGCTACCAGTCGTCGCCTATGGTCAAGATGGACATTCTCATCAACGGCGACGTCGTCGACGCCTTGAGTGTCATCGTCCACCGCGACTTTGCCGCCCGCCGCGGCCGGGCCCTGGTCGAAAAGCTGCGCAGCCTCATTCCGCGCCAGCTCTTCCAGATCCCCGTCCAGGCAGCCGTCGGCAATAAGATCATCGCCCGCGAAAACGTAGCGGCCTTGCGTAAAGACGTTTTGGCCAAATGCTACGGCGGCGATATTTCCCGTAAGCGCAAGCTCCTTGAAAAACAGAAGGAAGGCAAGAAGCGGATGAAACAGTTCGGCACCGTCGAAATTCCTCAGGAAGCCTTCATGGCCGTCCTCAAAGTCGACGAATCGTAATGCTCGGCATCTACGTTCACATTCCCTTTTGCCGGCATAAATGTTTGTACTGCGATTTTCCTTCGTACAGCGGCCTCGAACGCTATCTGGAAGGTTATGTTCCGGCCCTCTGCCGGGAAATTGCGGCCACGCCCTATGCCGGGAAGTCCGTCGATACGATTTATATCGGCGGCGGTACGCCGTCCATTCTTTCAGCAAAGGCCGTGGGGGATATCCTTCGGCAGCTGCGGCAGACCTTCGTCGTAACCGATGATGCAGAAATCACAGTCGAAGCCAATCCCGAGAGCCTCGACGGGGAAAAAGCAGCGGCCTATGTCTCTTACGGCATAAACCGCCTGAGTCTCGGCATCCAATCTTTTTCCGATGAGATGCTGTCCTTTTTGGGCCGCATCCACACGGCAAAGGAAGGGGAACGGGCTCTTCGCGCCGCCTGGGACGCCGGCATTCATAACCTGTCTTTGGACTTGATGTACGGCCTGCCGGGCCAAACCGTCGAGGACGTCCGGCGCGATGTTCAGCGATTGGGAGGCCTTCCCGTGGACCACGCCTCGATTTACAGCCTCATCGTCGAAGACGGGACGCCTTTGAAACACGGCCTTTCTAAGGGCCTTTGGACACTTCCCGATGACGAGGTTGTCGAAGCCATGGGCAGGGCCGTCCACGATCAGATGCACGACCTGGGATTCCACCACTATGAAATTTCAAGTTATGCGAAAGGCCCTTTTGAATCGAAACACAACAGCAAGTACTGGACCTATGAGCCCTACATCGGCTTTGGCGTGTCAGCCCACTCCTTTGACGGTACGGCCCGCTGGGCCAACATGGCCAATATCCCTCAGTATATCGAAAGGGCCGGAAAGGGGAGCGTCGAAGGCGAACGCGTCCTTATCGATGCCAAGCGAGCCGTCGAGGATTACTGCTTCTTAGCCCTGCGTCGTCGCGTCGGCATCGATAAAGAGGACTATGACCGCCGTTTCGGGCAGCCCATCGAAGCCGATTTCGGTCCGGTCATCGATTCGCTCGTCGCTCAGGGCCTTTTGGAAAATACGAAAGAATGGGTCCGCCTAAGCGATAGGGGACTTTCTTACGGCAACTACGTCTTTGGCAAGTTCATCCGCTGAACTTTTTACGCGGATACTCCCCCAATCCGTGATAGGCAAAAATAAACCGTCGGGAATCGATGTTCCTGACGGTTTTTCTGTATCTTCTCTGAGGTCGGTTCAGCGCTCATTCGCTTCGGCCCGGATTTGTGCTTCGGCTTTCGCCGTGTTTTTTTCGGTATTCTCGAGGCGTATGGGCATAAAAGCGCTTAAAGGTCTTGGCAAAGTGGCTCTGACTGTCGAAGCCGCAGGCAGAAGCAATATCGGCAATGCTCTTTGTGGGCTCACTCAAGAGCTGTTCAGCACCCTGCATGATCCGGTATTTTAAGACGTATTGGATGGGCGACAGCTGAATCGTCTTTTGGAAGCATCGCAGGCATTCTCGCTGGCTGATATCGGCGGCCCGGGCAATGTCGGAGGCGGTGAGGGGTTCTTCGAAATGATCGTGGATATAGGTCAGCATCTTCTTGAGGCGCTCTTGATCAAGACCCTGAACGCCGACATCGGTGTCGGGCTTTACTTTTTCGTACAGGAAGAGGCAGATTTGGGAGAGCTCTTCCCGGATCGTGAATTCAAAGCCGAAGGGTTCACCGGCAAGGGCCTTAAAAGCTGTTCGGAAGTGGCGGGCCATGGTATCATCCTCGCCTACGTCCTCGTAGAAGGCCGAAAAGGACGGGCAGGTGAGGATGGGTCGAATGTACTTTGATGCCAAGGCCGAATCATCACTACCGGTGACGAGGGTCGGGCTGAAGACAAAGGACCTGAGGTCGCATTCCGGATCGGCTATGGCGTAATGAAGGGTATTGCCGTTGATGATTAAGAGGTCGCCTTCTTTCAAATGGAAGGTTTGTGACGGCACTTTGGCCGTCATCCGTCCTTTTTCGATGTAGATGATTTCCAGTTCGTCGTGCCAGTGCCAGAGGACGTTGTCGCCTTGGTCTTGCCGGTAATGGTAGGCATAACCGGCGCAGGGAAAGGCGGCGTTTCCGTGGGGTTTTAATTCTTGGGATCGGTCGTTGACCGGTATCGGACAGTTTTCGAGTATCATGAGCGTACCTCCTGATATTTGGCCATTTTATTATAGTATACGGCCAAATTTTTATTGTATCAATACTTCTATGACGGTATTCTTATAATAGAGAAGGGCGGAACAGACATTACCGCCTATTGCGGGCGGCGAAGGAGGTCTTGATGATGGTACTGAAATTTTACTTCATCCCCAATATGGAAAAGTTTGCGGCTTTGGTGGCGGCCAGCTGTGGAAGGGTCCTGGTCCGGCGAGACGAGGCCTTCCAAAGCCTCAAGGGCGATGACGATGCGCTGGCCTTTGTAAAACGGGAGACCGGGAAGGGCCACAGTGTCGAAGTCCATGTGTCTGACACGGGGGATTACCTTTCGTTCGTACAATTCATGGTCGGTGCCTGCCTGTAAGCTGACAGAATATACGCGCTGCAACGGATAAATGTACGGCGATACAAAACACTTTCCATAGCTCATCGTTTTATGAGAGAAGAGACTGACTCCGGTGAAAGCCGACTCCAAGGGCGTTGACAAAGTTATGATAAATCGTATCAGAACCTCATAAGTTATTGACAAACAGCCATAATCTGAGTATAATTTCATTGTGTGCAGTAACAGCACTCCCTATCATACCTTGGAGGGAGGGATAACAGAATGGCAGAAATCAGAGTTGGTAAAAACGAAACGTTAGACAGCGCTCTTCGCCGCTTCAAACGTTCTTGCCAAAAGGCTGGTGTTCTTTCCGAAGTTCGGAAACGTGAACACTACGAAAAACCGAGTGTACGGAGAAAGAAAAAGTCCGAAGCAGCACGGAAACGGAAGTACAGAGCATAATCGTTAATGTAAGAAGGGTGATACCATGTCTCTTAAGAACGAACTTCTTCAGGACATGAAAGAGGCAATGAAAGCCAAAGAAGCCGGTAAAACGGCTTTGTCCGTTATTCGTATGGTCCGTTCGGCTATCCGCAACGCGGAAATCGACGGCGGCCATTGCGAACTCGACGATGCCGGTGTCGGCGCCGTCATTGCCAAAGAAATGAAACAACGCAGGGAGTCATTAGCTGAATTCGAAAAAGCCGGTCGTGCCGACTTAGTCGAAGAAACGAAGGCTGAAATGGCTGTACTGGAAAAGTACATGCCGAAGCAGCTGACGGAAGATGAAGTCCGCCAAATCGTCACCGATACCATTAAAGGCCAGGAAGGCCTTCAGATGGGGGCTGTCATGAAGCTCGTCATGCCGAAAGTGCAGGGACGGACCGATGGCAAGGTTGTTTCACAAATTGTTCGAGAAATTTTACAACATCGTTGATTGCCATAGATTCCTTAAAAATCTATTGACAAATAGACTAAATGATTGTATTATTTTAACATGATTTGAAAACAAAATAAATCATGAAACAAGAGTCAAGGAAGACTCCGAATCCCGACTGCGGGATCGGAGTCTTTTTTTTCACCTAAAGGAGGAGTCATAATGACAAAAGATGAGTTGGTATACGTAATTCCGGCAGGTCAGTATGGTAAAGAAGGGGTGCTGGCTTTATTGGAACAGCATCCGGAAATCAAATTCGTATCCCTCGTAGGCGTCGATTTAGCAGGCAATGATACGGACGAAAAGATCCCTATCAGCGTCTTTTTCGATGACTATGATAAATTCTTTAATGCGACGGCCTTCCAGACCGACGGTTCGTCCGTCGTCCTGCCGGGCATCGCCATCTTGTCCAATGCCCGTGTCGACATTAAAGCCGATCCGTCGGCAAACTGGTTCGTCGACTATAACGACGACAATATCGATCCGGAAACGGGAAAACCGGTCGGCACCCTGCGTATCCCGAGCTTCCTTCGCCATGCCACGGGCTACATCGACTCCCGGTCGATCCTCCGCAATACCTGCGACTACGTCAGCGACCAGGTCTTGGCCCTCATTAAAAAATACGGTCTGCCCGGTACGTCGGTCAACGTCGATGACATCGAAAAAATCGTCCTCACGACGGCAACGGAACTCGAATTCTGGGTCAAGACGCCGAGCCAGGACGTAGCGACTCGCCTCTTGTCGGCTTCGCAGAAATTACAGGAACAGTACTGGCAGCGTACCCACGGCGTCGTCCGCACGGCTCTTGAACAGACCGTCGAACGCCTGGAAAAATACGGTCTCGAACCGGAAATGGGCCATAAGGAAGTCGGCGGCGTCAAAGCTCAGATCGATGATTCCGGGAAATTGACCTTCGTCCTCGAACAGCTCGAAGTCGACTGGAAGTTTGCCAACGACCCGGTCCAGACGGCCGATAATGAAATCGCAGCCCGTATCATCGTCCGCGAAGTCTTCCGCGAAAACGGCCTCGAAGTTACTTTCCAGGCAAAACCGATTCACGGCGTTGCCGGTTCCGGTGAACACACCCACTTCGGGCTCGGCGCCATCATGAAGAACGGCAAATTCGTCAACCTCTTCAACCCGGCTGACATGAAGAAAGATTTCTTGTCCGTCGTCGGTTACGGCGCTATCATGGGCATTCTTAAACACTACGAAGTCATGAACCCCTTCGTTTCGGCAACGACGGACTCCCTGAACCGCTTGAAACCGGGCTTTGAAGCTCCGGTCTGCATCGTAACGGCCCTCGGCGGCGAACGTCCCGACGTCCAGACCCGTAACCGTTCGGTCCTCATCGGCCTCATCCGCAACATTGCCAGCCCGGCGGCTACGCGCTTTGAACTCCGTTCACCGAACCCCTTCACCAACACCTACATTGCCATCGCCATGGGCTATTTGGCAGCCCTCGATGGCATCAAATACGCCCTTTCCAGCGGTAAGACCAGTGAAGCCCTCTTGGCTGAACTGTCCAAGAAACCGGGTGAAGAAGCCGATTACCTCGAAAAAGACCGGGCATATCGCTCGGAAGTCGACGTCTTTGAAAACTTCACCAGCGAAGAACGGGATGCCATGTTCGGCAAGGCCCCGCGTACAGTATGGGAAAACTTCAAGGCCCTCGATCTCCATCCGGAAAAAGTCGATACCCTGGCCTGCGACGCCTTTGAAAAGCGCATCATGGAATCGTTCCGCCTCGGTGCACTGAACCGCTGGGCCCTCGAACTCCAGTACCGCCTCATTCCGGAAAACCTTTCCAAGGTCATCGCAGCTAAACAGCTCCATGCCGACGGCGACAGCAACGCCCTTGAAGTCGAACGCTGGACCAAGATTAACGCCTTGCGGACGGAACTGGGCCGCGATACGGAAAAGAGCCTGTCCATTTTCTCGAAAATCAAAGAAGCCCTGGCTGCCAAAGACTACGACACGGCTTCAGATCTCATGGTCGAAATGAGCGACAAGATGGATCTTCTGACCGATATGTACTACGAATATTCTTACAACGCTTTCTAAACCCAGTTGATAAAGTTTTAGCTATATAGAAATGAGCTGCCCTGCGAATAGGGGCAGCTCATTTTTGTCATTATATACTTTATTTTAAGGTCAAGCCGACGGGGCAGTGGTCGCTGCCGAGAATGTCGGTGTAAATAGAAGCCGATTCTAAGCGGTCGTCGAGGTCGGTCGTCGTCAGGAAGTAGTCGATGCGCCATCCGGCGTTGTTCTGGCGGGCTCTAAAGCGGTAGCTCCACCACGAATAGACGCCTTCCTTATCGGGATAGAAGTGACGCCAGGTGTCGGTGAAGCCGGCAGCCAGAAGGTCGGTCATCTTCTGCCGTTCTTCATCGGAGAAGCCGGCGTTCTTGCGGTTCGTCTTGGGGTTCTTGAGGTCGATTTCCTGGTGGGCGACGTTGAGGTCTCCGCAGACGATGACCGGTTTTTCCTGATGGAGGGACAGGAGGTACTCCTTAAAGTCGTCTTCCCACTGCATGCGGTAGGGCAGGCGGGCCAGTTCGCTTTGCGAATTGGGGGTGTAGCAGGTGACGAAGAAGTAGTCGTCAAACTCGAGGGTAATCAAACGCCCTTCGTGATTGTGTTCGTCCTTATCCATGCCGTAACGGACGGACAGGGGCTTTATGCGGGTGAAGATGGCCGTGCCGCTGTAGCCCTTGCGGTCGGCGTAGTTCCAATACTGTTCGTAGCCCGGAAGGTCGATGTCGATCTGGCCTTCTTGGAGCTTCGTTTCCTGCAGGCAGAACAGGTCGGCGTCGAGGTCGTTAAATGTATCTAAGAATCCTTTTTTCATGACGGCCCGCAGACCGTTGACATTCCAAGAGATAAACTTTGTCATAGAAACCACCTTTCTTTTTCAGATATCCTCGATGATAAGCCATTTTTATCTAGGATAATGATGCGTTTTTTGTTATAATGAAAACAAACGAATTGCCGCGATGAGATGCTGTGATGACAGTATCCGCAAGGATATTGGCAGCACTCTTTCTTATTGTATAAAATCGTTGAATCCTTGTCAAAATAATAAAGCAGGTGATAGTATGGCAGTACATGAATTAGCAGGAACGAAAGTAAGACCGGAAGACTACATCGACTTGGACGCCATGACCAAGGCGTATCATTCGATTCATCCTGACGCCTCTGATCCCCATCAACAGGTGCGCTTCGGAACGTCAGGCCATCGCGGTCAGGCCGGCAGCGGCAGTTTTACGGCAGACCACGTTGCGGCCATTACCCAGGCCGTTTGTAATTTCCGCCACGAGTTTGGTGCCGACGGACCGTTGTTCGTCGGGGCCGACACCCATTATTTATCGAAACTGGCCTTTGAAACGGTCTTGTCGGTCCTCGCGGCCAATAAGGTTACGGCCTACGTCGACGCTGACGGCGATTTTGTCCCGACGCCGTCTGTTTCAAGGGCTATCCTGCGCTTTAATGACCACCGTAAGGAAAACTTAGCCGACGGACTGATTCTCACGCCGTCCCATAATCCTCCGGAACACGGCGGCATTAAGTACAACCCGACGACGGGAGGACCTGCAGGTTCTGACATGACCAAGGCTATTGAAGCCGAAGCCAATCGCATCCTTGCAGGGCATAATCAGGATGTCAAGGCCATTTCCTATGAAGAAGCGGCTAAGAGCGATTTTGTCGTCCCTTATGATTATAAGGGCTTATATGTCGCTGAATTGGCGTCCATCCTTGACATGGAAGCTATCCGCGATGCCGGACTTCCCATTTTGGTCAATGCCCTCGGCGGTTCGGGCATGAATTACTGGCACCGTATTTCCGAACGCTACCATTTGAACCTGTCTTTTGTTAACGATACGTACGATCCGCAGTTCACCTTTATGAATTACGACCACGACGGCAAGGTCCGTATGGACTGCTCGTCGGCCTACGTCATGTCGGCCGTTACCGGTCAGGCAGCCGATTATCGCCTCATTTTGGCCAATGACCCCGACTATGACCGTTTCGGCATCGTCTGCGGCACGGACGGCATGATTACGGCCAACGCCTTTTTGACCGTCGCTGCGCACTACCTCATGACCCATCGCCATTTCGACGGTCTGGGCATCGCTAAAACCGTCGTTACGACGGATATGCTGGCTCGGGCGGCGAAAAAACTCGACGTACCTCTCTATGAAGTCCCCGTCGGCTTTAAGTATTTCGGCCCCCTCTATGAGGACGGGAAAATCGCCTTTTCTGGCGAAGAAAGTGCCGGTGCTTCCTTTATCGCTAAAGACGGCAGCGTCTGGACGACGGACAAGGACGGCATCATTCTCTGCCTCTTGGCAGCGGAAATCTACGCCGTTACGGGAAAATCGCCGGCGGCTTACTATGAAGGACTCTGTGAAGAACTGGGCCGGCCCTACACCGTGCGCAGCGATGCGCCGGCGACGCTGGAAGAAAAGGATAAGATCAGCTCGCTTACGGAAAAGGATGTAACCGAAAAGAATCTCTGCGGCAGTCCCATTACGGCCGTCCTGTCCCGTTCGCCTTACGGCAATTCGGCTATCGGCGGCGTCAAGATTACGACCGATGACGGCTGGGTCGCAGCCCGCCCGTCGGGAACGGAAGACATGTATAAGCTCTATGCCGAAAGCTTCGTCTCCCAGGAACAGGCCGGAAAGCTTCTTGAAGAAGGGAAGTCCCTCATCAGTAAGGCTTTGGATGCATAAGAAAGTTTCTTTCAAATCGAAATGATTTACTCGATTTTCGTATCATAAGGCCTTTTCATGGGCCGAAAGTGGCATTTACTGCGTTACCTGTGCTATAATGGGGAGCGTAGAATCTAACTCAAAGGGGTGGGCAGCTGTGAAAGTTGTAATCACGGTAGTCGGCGTGGACCGTACGGGTATCATCGCCGCCGTCAGTCAGATCATGGCGGAACATAAGGTAAATATACTGACCATTAATCAGGTTATTTTAGATGGCATTTTCAACATGGCCATGATTGTTGATATGGACCCTGCAGATATTGATTTAGATACTCTTCAGGATTTGCTCAAGCAGAAGGGTGAAACCCTCGGTGTCGAAATTAGAGCCCAGAACCAGGCTATTTTTGATGCCATGCATCGTGTGGGCTAAGGAGAGGGAATATGCTGACAATCCATGACGTACTTGAAACGAATCAAATGATTCAAAAGAACAACCTTGACGTCCGGACGATTACCATGGGCATCAGTCTCCTCGACTGCTGTGCCAGTGACGGCAAGACGTTGTGCAGCAACATTTACGATAAGATTACGCGCTACGGCGAGCACCTGGTAGAGACGGGGGAAGCCATTTCCCGCGAATACGGCGTGCCCATCATCAATAAGCGCGTGTCTGTGACGCCCATCAGCCTCGTCGCCGGGGCCAGCGATATGACGAGTTATGTCGATATCGCCCGGACCCTTGATAAGGCGGCCAAGACGATCGGCATCAACTTCATCGGCGGCTTTTCGGCCCTCGTCGAACGGGGCATGAGCAAGGGCGACCGGATCCTCATCGATTCCATCGCCGAAAGCCTGGCTGTGACCGATCTCGTTTGCAGCTCTGTCGCCGTCGGCTCGACCAAGGCCGGCATCAACATGGATGCCGTCGCTGAAATGGGGCGGGTCTTTAAGGATTTGGCCGAACGGACGAAGGAACAGGATGCCTTAGGCTGTGCCAAACTGGTCGTCTTCTCCAATGCGGTAGAAGACAATCCCTTCATGGCCGGCGCCTTCCACGGCGTCACCAACGGCGATTCCTGTATCAGCGTCGGCGTCAGCGGCCCGGGGGTCGTAAAAGTAGCCCTGGAAAACGTGAAGGGCGAGCCCTTTGATGTCGTCGCCGAAACGATTAAGAAGACGGCCTTTAAGATTACCCGTGTCGGCCAATTGGTCGCCATGGAAGCGTCGAAACGCCTCAATATGCCCTTTGGCATCATCGACTTATCCTTGGCACCGACACCGGCTGTCGGTGACAGTGTGGCTTCCATTCTTGAAGAAATGGGCCTTGAAAGCTGCGGGGCCTGCGGTACGACGGCAGCCTTGGCGCTTTTAAATGACGCCGTCAA
>ULUW01032639.1_pt1 | contig 12501 bp, 17 predicted proteins | sample 1959041 | NCBI WGS metagenome assembly ULUW01 (sample SAMEA4835775, study PRJEB28245) | human gut metagenome | biome: gut microbiome; material: fecal sample | place: Denmark | collected 2008
CTTGTCCATACTGATACGGGTTATAGCCGTATCCTTGATATGGTAATGCCATGCCTGCGCCTCCTATGACTAATTCAATGACTTTCTATACCTAAATTATGGCATAAAAAATAAGCCTCTGACAGTCCATCAAAGGCTTACAAAAGTATCAAATCAACATACCCGTATTATCTTTTTGTTTATTCGCTGGCTCATTCTTTTCACGGTGGACACACTCACGTTCATCATCTCCGCACATCTTTCCAGCGGAATATTCTGCGCCCGTAATTCAAAAAGCCGCCGTTCCTCAGGTGTAAAATTGCAGTATTTGCGAAAAAAATCCAATTCAAACACTGTAAAATCGTATACCTTCAAGATTACTCCCCTTATTGCGTCCGCGCCAGATAAGATATAAGCTTTCCCCTCGTTTCTTTTAACTGCTCAACATTGTTCCCTGATATCTGGCTGTTAAGCATCGTTACCAATGTCTCCATGATTAGGCTGTCCCGCTCCCTAATCTCATGCATCGTTTCAAAGTCTCGCTTGTCATGCTCTTCAAGGACTTTTACCCGCGTGGTGAGCTTAATCGCGGGGGATATCCATTTATGTATCACAGCCACAGCGCCCCCTATCACCGAAATGCCGCCGCACACAGCAAGAATAGCCTGTATCGTTTCCATAGTGCCTATCTCCTTATTTCTCCCAGTAGTATATCGGTATCTCCTGACCGCTGTCCCATGTGTCCCAGTAATGTCCATCTTTGACGCACACCACATGGCCGTCTATCCCGAGCACATACGTCCCTGCTGGATGGTCTCGGCAAAAATCATCTACCGTGTAAACATGCTGTCCGTGGTCGTCTACGATATACCGGCGGAATCCGTTCTCGCGCAGATACGCACCCCAGACTCTATTAGCACTTGGCATGTCAGACAACGAAAACCCATACACGGATAACCCAACATAAACTGTATCCCAATCTTGCCCTAAAGCCTTGCACAATGCGCGCACAGTGCAATCCCCTACTCTTTGCCCTTTTGAGGGGTTTGGATTGTAATATTCAAATCGGTTCATCATTTCACCCATCGCTTTTATACACTTCCATTCTCCGCATATCTTTTTGCCCCTTTATTCGCTGCCTTTTGCTGCGGGTATCCAAATCCCGCCAATGTATTCCGATCATACTGCGGCTGCAATCCATGCTCTTCGCAATATTGATTGTAAGCCCTGTTCTGTCCCTGCAATCTGTAAGCCAGCTTGTCATATTCCCGATGAAGCTTTTCCCGATCCGCGCCGGACGACCATGCAAGCTCTTCCTGTTTTACTATCAGCTGTCGTTTCGTCTTTCGGATTCCGCGCTCCATAGATCGCTGCTTCTGGCTGTCCTCATACCGTTTTAGATTCTCAGCGTCGGTAATTTTATTCCCGCTTCCATCCAGCAGATTCCCTTCTGCGTCCCTCCACGGATTCCTCATCCGCTTGCCAAACAGCATATGCCCGTGACGACAGTTATAGCCATGCAGCCCTCTCATATCCACAACCCTGCCTTCTCCCGTGGTTAGATCAATGTCATACCCAGTCGATTCCAGTAGGTTCGGATATCCCGGCTCGCTTCCGTCAATTTTAAAGACCCGCCCCTGCCATTCGTCATGACCTGCAAGCAAGGGCTGCCCGTCGCGCCTTACTCTTGCCCCGAGGTGCGCAGAGGTCAACACATACTCTGTCCCGCTGTCCACGATATATCTATTTGTCAGCTGCGCCGCCGTCTGATTCATCGACGTCACTACACAGCATCGTACTGCCGCTTCCAGCGTCCGCCGCGTCCCTGTCGGATAATCTACCATAACGCCGCGTCCCGCATACGCATCCAGCACATCCGCTATGGCTGCGGGATAGCTTTGCACTCCGCTTGCCACCCTTACATCGGCTTCGTCGAGCAGCGCCACAAGGTCTTTCTGGCTTTGCTCCAGCGTCGTCCTTGTTAGGTTCTTCAACTCCGCTCGGCTTTTTATGTACTCTGCTTCGATAACAGCCATGTATCGTGCATTTTCAAGCGGAGACTGCGCCACGATACCCATTTCTGACAGTGTAACCGCATCATCTTCCCACGATGTCAGCACGGCACCCCGCAGGAGCTTCCGCAGTTCTTTTTCGCTCAGATCTGTAAGCTCCATGATCCGCCGCTGTATCTCATCCCGGCTTTCCCCCAGCTGCTCCAGCCTGTACAACAGTCTGTCCGCCGTGGCTATGATTTTTCCGGATTTTAAAATCCTTCTGGCGATATCCCGCAGGATAAAGTTTTCCAGCCGTTCGTAGATTTCTAATATCCGATCAGCTTTCCCTTCAAAATACTCTGGTCTCAGCATCATTCTTTCCCCACCGTTTTTCTCACGAGATCCAGCCAGTCGTCCTTATGCCGCCTTTTGGCTTCCTCGAACCATTCGGACGTTGTTCCCGGCTCATGATACTTAATCTTTCTCTGCGTCGGGCTTTTGCTGGGAGGGGATGTCCACCCTATTATGTTCCCCTCTGCGTCTTTCAGCGGTATATTCGGACCGTACACAATGCCCCTGTACAGATAATGGGCATATGGCGTGTCATACTCAATGATGCCGCCGTATACCCCGTCAGGATATCTTACGCTGTTTCTTAGTGCGCCCTGCCGGAATGGAACGAAGGGGGCACTGTCCGCCACTACCTGCATATTCAAAAGCTTCTGGGCTTCCAGCAGATTATCGTCTATGCGGGACGTATCGAGCTTAATCTCCACGTCCCCAACTTTCGTATCCAGTTCCATTCTACCACCTCCCGCATTTTATGGCGTACCATTATTTCATCTTTGCGTATCCCACGCTCATCCCCGCTTCCGCATCGTTTATCACGGTCGTTGTTGGGCTGTATGTGCACAAGGTTTTGTAAGCAGAAAGCTCTTCGGCGGCGAGAGGGGTTTCGATAATATCAACCAATTGATATAAAAACATCAGTCCATTTTCTACCGCCCACTGCTTAAAAGTTTCTTCATCTGGGTATTTTTGTGCCTCAACGGAAAAATATAACTTGTCATCAAACGCACTACTTAGAAATATTTTCCCCCACGCACCAAAGCCATGATTAATTCCAGCAACGAAACAATTGCTCATAAGTACATCTTTCTCGCCGATTGTACCTATATGCAGAGAAAAATTACCTAACGAAAAATAATTAACATCATCCGTGCTCATACCACTTTTATGGAAAACGTCTTTCGATGTAATTGTTCTTTTACCGATCCTCTGCACATACACTCCTTTTTTAAAATCCACCTCATCGCACACCCACTGCCGCCCGTCTGCATCGGTGTAATTTCCGTCGGATGATACCGGGATTCCAGGCAGTCCGTTTGGTGTTGGAATAATGAGCTTCTGGGCTGGCTTGTAGGGTTCGTAGGAAGTAGCATTCATGGGGATTCTGGTTATCATCGCCTTGACCTTGCCCTTGAAGGCTGCCGCAGTCCGAAAAAATATTCGGAATTTATCTCCATCCATTATTTCTATTTGTCTCGCAACACCTTCGTTGGAAGACCCCAATACAACATTTCTCCCTTTTCTCCATACAACGACATACAGATATACATCCCGTGTGTCTGAATAAATATAATATTTTCCCGCTGTCATCAACGCAAATTCATCATACCCGCTTTCAACGAGGCTATCATTCCGTCCAACAGCATAAATATCTACATTCCTGTCAGTATCAATTTGCACACCATCCGCAAAAGCCTCAAATCCATTACCCTTCTGCCCCACCTCAAACGGCAGGAGGTTTGTCCCAGTAACCGTAACCCCTATTTTCCCGCTCTTCCCTGCGCTCTCTATCTCCTGCGGGTACTCCGGTGACGGGGAGGGCTTGCCGCCGGTGTAAGGTTCGTAAGGCTTAGTTGTAGATCCTTCGTTGAGCATCAAACCTGAAAAATCTGGTGCGTGGTTGAAATTACCATACAACTGAATCATTAAAAAATTACCGTTTGGTAAATTATTAGGAGTTGTAATATTTTTATAGGCATCCACGACCTCTTTGAATAAAGTAGGTGCTGATTCAATTGGGTACTCTTCTGTTATGGCAACTCTGAATATTTTCTTATTTTTTTCACTTATTGTGTAAGATGTCGATGGCTTTATAGGAATAACGACACTATAGTTTTCTATAAAATTCCCGATACCACTATTAGCGATATACATTTGTACCACATCAGCATTTGAGACATCAAACAACTGTGCCCCAGTCGTGCTAACCTGCGTTGATTTGCCGTGGAGGGTAAGGGACGTGAAGCGGCTGCCTTTGACACCCTCCAGCAAGGCAGGATTGCCGGTAACGACAGTGAGTACAACGCTGTATGCATCTGCTACCAACACCAAGAAATGTTCCTCGCGTGTCACAGGTGGGAAAACTTCTCCTTCCCCGTTGGCAATCGCCGCCCAGTAATATTCTAATCGTGTCACAGGCGCAGGGATGCTTCCGCCCCATACTCCTGCTACCTTTGCCATGTAATACTGCAATCTCGTGACGGGCTGCGGGGTATTGCCGGAATAATCCCCTGCCATAGTCGCAAGGTAGTATTCTTCAATAGTCACGGGCTTGGGCGTCTTGCCCTTATATGTCCCTGCAATCTTTGCTAGATAATACTCTTCTCTGGTTATCGGTTCCATTACTCTCTCCTTATTAGCAGCAGCTTCGCGCCCTATATATGCGTCTTAACAGTCTCCTAATATCCAACATATCTGTCTCTGTATACACACTCAAGACCTTTAATGTCATATCCCTTCGTGTCTTTCGCCGCTTCTCCCTTTCGATCATAACTTCATCGACTGTTCTTTCTATTTTTTCATAGACTTCCCGTATTATCCTTACAATTTCTTTGAGCGCGTTTGCGATATTTTTCGAAAAATCAATGAGTTCATTCATGAGATTCTCAACGCGTTCTATGTCTTCTCTCCCCTGTCCTACAATCGCAAAATCCATACCTATTCCTCCCCGAACAGCCCCGTTTCCTTTGGCTGTGCTTCCGTTACCATTGCTTTTGCGTCTTCTTCGGTCATGCCTTCGAATTTGGCAAAATACATCCACGCGGGCACATTGCCCTGCACAACATAGCTCCACCAGCGTGCCCTGTCCTCTTCGCGGTTGTACGTGATGTCGCCAAAGTCATACACGACCTCATAAACCCCGACAGGGGCAAGCGCGTATAAATCCGCATACACCGACATGGCATATATAGCATCATTAAGGCAACTCTCCAACTTGTCCCGCACGTCCTTAATAAACTGGATGGTTCGCTGCTGCTCCGCTTCCACGCCCGTCGCTGTCTGGATGCCGCTCGCCTCGTTAAAGACAAAATAGCCGTTTGAGAACCCGCATTTATACCCTATCTGGGACAGGAGGGCATTGATCCCGTCTAGACGTGTGGCTGTGTTAAGCTGCGGCGTAACCTCCTGATAAAACTCTTCCGGGCTGTTGCCGAACACGTTTTTTACATAATGCGGAAGCTTAACGTCTGGGATGCGCCCGTTAAGGTTCGTCCCGCTGTCAAACATCAGCCTGTCATCTGCAAGGATGATCTTCTCGCTGTCATATATCTCACCGGCGTTCCGGCTGTATGCGATGTCCAGGTCTTTCATTTCTTCGATGGCTTCTGCGTATATCGGCATTCCCAGCGGAGAGGAAAGATCTATGTTGTTTGCAGCAGGGGTGCGGAACACTCCGTACATGGGGGAATCAAGTCTTTCGTTCCCGCCCTTGAGAATCGGCGGCGTTTCCTCCAGCAGATCAGCCCACTTTGTCTGCTCCAGCGGGATAGGATCGCCGAGGGATTCGCTGCTCTTTGATACATATGCCCTGTTGGATATCACATACGGGTATATCACGCCCGCCTCCGTCCTCGTCTCGACAAACCTATGATACTCCAAGCGTGTATAAAACTTTTCGTTAGCCGCATAGCTGTCTTTAAACACAACGCCCGTTATATTCCCGTTATCGTCCTGCTCCGTCACGAAAAAGTCCAGAGGGGTAAACATATCAAGCCCGCCGCCATTAGGCTTTACAATGATCGTGCCATAAGCACAGCCATACTCTACCCAATGACGCATGCTATAATAGGCTTTATCAATCTGCTCCTGCAACCACGCCCCGCGTGCGCCGCCGTCAACCTGGATTTTAATCCCCAGCGTGACGAGCCGCGCCGTCTCGGAGCATACCGCCTTTGCAAAATTGATAGTCTTTATCCGATTATCTGCGTCTAACCAGTACGGCGTGCCGCGGTAGATGTTGGCACACTCTGCGACCTTTGCCATCATCTGCGCAGACGTGGTATCCTTTACCCTAAAATCTTTCTCAGCCTGCTTTTTAAATATCATATTAAACCACCTTTTGACTGTCTGTATAATTCCCATCTTTGCAATACCCCTGTGCCGTGTATTTGCCATATTCCCGGCATTTTTCCGCTTGATGTATATTAAGCTGTGTTCCCTCTGCGGTTAAATTTAGGTTCAAATGCGTAACGTGTCGCATCGATCGAATGGTTGTTTGCATCCGGATAGCCGCTGATGATGTTGCCGTCCTTGTCCCGGTCGTATTCGTATTCTGTAAATTCTCGGTATACATTCGGTGTCCTGCGTTTGTCTATAACGATCTTTCGCCGCATAAGCCACTTCATTCCATATTCGACGCTACCTGGCCCTTTTATCGCCGGCCGCGCCGGAAGTCCCATGCTCCGGTAATCGTTTATAGATTTCGGTTCGGCACTATCGCAAGTTATATGATAATCCGTATAACCTTTTTCTTTGATCCAGTTACCCGTTATCTCGTTCGATTCTTTATTGACATAATGCTCGTCAATAAAATAAATCGTCTCGCTGTCCGCGTCATAATAGCATCGGACAAACGCATACGCATCTGGGTACCAACCAAAGTCAGTCCCCTGATAAATCACATCCATCCGGGCTATTTCGTCATCGGTAATTTCGCGCAGCTCCAGAAGCTCAAATACGTTTCCACCTGTCCCAACTGCGTTCCCTAGATACTCATGCTCGTATGCTCTCGGATTTGTGAGCATTAAATGCTCGGCACTGTCAAAAAATTCATCTCCCAGCCACTCCCGCGGCACGCTCCTGTAATCGCTTTTGTGGTTGTATGCCCGACCATCCTCAATTTGCACATATTCGTTTGCCCAGTTGTTCCGATTGATCGGCGGATTAAACGTCTTAAACACGACATACCCATGCCCGCCTCTCAGAACAGACTGCTCCGCCATTCGGATTTCTTCTGGACCCTTGAAGATATCCAGTTCCTCGAACCAGAGATATTTAAAAAATCCTGTAGCTGCCTTGATGGATTTTGTCTTTTGTGCCTTATCCAGACCGCGAAATATGATCTTTTGCCCTGTCGGCAGGTAGGTAAATTGCATCGGGTTTACATTGCTGCGCCAGTAACCAGACACGCCCAGCGCATCTACCGCCCATTGGATCTGGTTATAAACAGAATCTCGCAGCATTGCGGAGAACTTGTGGAATACTACCGCGTTTGCTGCCGGGTCTTGCATCATGCCAAGTACGATCTCTACAGACACAAAAGAGGACTTTGTCGAGCCTCTTCCTCCGTAAAGGTTGTAGTACTCGTGCCGCCCTGCCTTTATATCCTTATGTACTTTGTAAAAAGCCGGAGCAATTAAATCTGTAAGCCCTATCCGTGCTCCCTGCCGTTCTGCCATTTAGTCTCCCTACTTTTCTGTCGCCGCGTCCGGAATATCGTCAACGATCGTAACCTTTCCGGATGCCTCAACCTCCATCTGGTCTCGCTGCCCTAACAACTGCTTGCCTAACCAAATAGCCATTGTCGGATTCGTCTCTGCGTGCTTGAACTGGAGTCTCCGCAGGCTTGCTTTGCCCTTCTGGCTCTTTTTTTTATAAGTCTCCGCAAATCCCTCTTTGTACGTCCTCACGCACCATCTTTCAACGGTGTCCTCGCTGCATCCAATAACTGCCGCAATCTCCGCAAGCGTGCACTGAATCGAACATAAGTTCTCAAATACTTTTTGATCAATCTGTATTCTTTTCCGTCCGCCCTTGTTCGCATTATCAAGCATATATACTCCCTCTTTTTTATTTATTGTTTGTTTTCAGTTAAATGCTCATCTTCTGCCTGACATTTTTTTAAGATGATCTCATTGTTATCCCCAATAAAAATTTGTAACGGATCTGATTCTTGGATGTTCAACCTTCTCCGTACATACCTTGGAATTCTTATTCTTCCAAGATCATCTAATATATACACTCTTCCTATTGCTTCCATTTCTCCTCCCGGGTTATTCTGCTATGCAAAAACATTATTTATTTAATAAAACAGCTTTTTCCCCTGTAAACTTTTCCCATCTGGCAATGATAACATCCACATACCGTGGGTCGTATTCCATAGAATAGCCGCGCCTTCCATTCTGTTCGCATGCCATAATGGTTGTCCCTGATCCGCCGAACAAGTCTAAGACTACATCCCCACCCTTTGTATTATTCTTGATCTGGTAATCAAACAACGGGATCGGCTTCATGGTCGGGTGCATGTCATTTCGTGTGGGCTTGTCAAAATTGATTACTGTTGTCTGCTTTCTGTCTGAAGCCCACAGATGCCCAGCTCCTTCTTTCCAGCCATACAGGCACGGCTCGTGCTTCCATTGGTAGTCTTGCCGTCCCATCACCATGCTGTTTTTGTTCCAGATAAGACACTGCCTTACAGTCCAGCCAGCATCAAAGCACGCCCCCCGGAAATTATATCCCTCACTGTCCGCATGCCAAATGTAAAAGACCGCGCCCGGCTTCATAACCATGTCGGCGTTGCTAAAAGCATCTGTCAAAAACTGCCTAAAATTATCGTTGCCCATCTGGTCATTTTTAATTTTAAGCTTGTCTTTGGTCTTCCCCTCATAGTTTACGTTGTATGGCGGGTCAGTGAGCAGCATGTCTGCTTGCTCCCCCCCCATCAGCTTTTCTATGTCTTCCAGCACCGTGCTATCACCGCACATCAGCCTATTATTGCCCAACTGATAAATGTCGCCCAGTTTAGATTTCGGCTCTGGAGGCAACTCTACCTCGAATTCATCCTCAACAGCTTCCTCTGCATCGTCCTGCAATGCATCCTCGAATCCAAACAATTCCATGTCAAGGTCGATAATATCGTCCAGTTCCGTATTCAGCAGGTCAAAATCCCATTCAGCTTTTTCAGCTACTTTATTATCTGCCAACCTGAATGCCTTTATCTGCTCATCTGTCAGGTCGTCTGCAATAATACACGGAATTTCTGTCATCCCTAGTTTTTTCGCAGCTTTATACCTTGTATGACCTGCAACGATAACGTTGTCTTTATCAATCACAATCGGAACTTTGAACCCAAACTCTTTGATGGATTCAGCAACGTACTTAACAGCATCATCGTTCTTTCTCGGGTTCTTCTCGTATGGTTTTAAGTCTTTCAGTGCGATGTTAATTATATCCATGTTTCATGCTCCTATTCCCTCTGATTTTACCATTTCTTTCTGTTCACTTTGTACCCGATTCATGCTTACATCCATCATGTGGTAAAAAAAGCCGCTGGTAACCGTAAAAATCTGTCCTGCTCTTCGCTGTAAAATTGGCTGGTAGAAATTTTGATTACGAGCCCCGTTGACAGTATGGCGCGCTGAAGCTTTTTCATGACGGCATTACAATTCATATCACACCCCCATACAGTTCTTATTCTATTTTACCATTCTCGTTTCCTGATCCGCGTACCCCTTTTACACGATTGCATGTCCTTCCAGTATCATGTATCTGTTGTATAGATATATCGTCTTCCTTCGATACCCATAAAAATCCTTCCGCCCGATAGGAATGTTGCATATCTTTGAGATGTTGTCATACCCCAGCCCTGATGTCAGGCTAAAAAACAGATATTGCGCCAACTCTGCATATGCGCTTTCCGCAGCCAGAAGCAGCAGTTCCAATTCCCTACCCTTTGCGTTTTTGCACTTGTCTTCTATTTTTTTTACCTCATTGTATGTCAGACCGTAACCATTAAAGTATGTGTCCCTTGTTCCCACATTCCCCACCTTCTTTCTTTTTGCTTTATTTTTTTGTTACCCTATCCCAGTCCCGCAGGATTTATCTGTGTAGACAGAGGGAACCAGCACGATCTTCTCTGTCCCTGTGACAGTTCGTGTTCTCCAAACCTCTCCGGTTTTATTTTCTGTTCCCATATTCTTGTCCTCCTGCAGCTTCCTGCGCTTTATTCTCTCTTCTCTTGCTACCGCGATGATTGCCCGGCAGGCTGTTTCATCGCGGTAGCCCTCTGCGTTTTTATACATTTCTGATCTCCAATTATTACGCAAAACGCATCTGTCCTGACTTCTCTGACTGTATCCTATCCATCTTACAGATAGGCTGCCTTTTCGCTATACATAATTCTGGCAAATTCGCTTTTACCAGTGCTGCCGGTATAGGCGGGCATACAGCATTACCGCATCTTCTGACCTGCTCAGCTCTCGGGTATGCCTTGCCGTCACAGTCCCGGTCGATGATATAATCTTGTGGGAATCCTTGGCAGCCATACAGCTCTTTAGGTTCCAGCATCCGCAGACCAATGTCCACAATCTGGTACTCTGTCCCGTAGATCGTCACCAGTCCGAAACGATCCTGCGCTGTGATCGTGTCAAGCGGCTCTTTTATATCCTGTCCTGTGCCGGATCCGTAATACTTTGTCAAGAACGCTCTCACCTCTCCAAAATGCCCGTCTCCGCAAGTAATCGTATGTAGCGGTTCCCTTGCATCCTGCCCAGTGCCGCTTTTGTAGAATTTACTGATAAAGGACGTCACAAGCCCGTACCGGTTTGAACCGTCTACCGTCATAATCGGTGCCTCAATTTCCTGACCGCGCACCTCGTCTTTTGTTGTCTCTGAGTGGTACTGGATCAGAATAGGAATTTTTGTATCGTTTGATTCGTCCTTGATAATGAACGGTTCCGGATTGTCGAACACAAACTTTTTGATTCCTCTGCCGATTCTATCCATTGTCTTTTTGGCAAGCGGTCGCACTGCCCGGATTCCGTATTTCTCTTTAATTTCTTCCGATGTTTCGAAAATCGATGGGCACGGAAGGGAAAAGTCAAGTTGTGTATATGCTCCGGCATAAGGCTTAAGTAGTCCGGCTTTTACTTCTTCACTGTCTGCCGGTGCATGTGTTGGCTTAGGCCATACAATCGGTCTGCCGTCACATCGTGCAATTATAAAGAATCTCTTCCGCATGGTCGGCGCACCGTAATCGGCCGCAACCAATTCCTTAAACTGCACTTCATAGCCCAAATCTGTAAGCTGCTGCACAAACTTTCCAAAGGTTTTACCCTGTTTCGCCTTAATCGGATGATGCCCTCGGTTAAGCGGTCCCCAGGTCTTAAATTCCTCTACATTTTCCAACATAATTACTCTCGGTCGGACAAGTCCCGCCCACCGACAGGCTACCCACGCAAGGCCACGGATAAATTTATCCTTTGGCTTACCGCCTTTCGCTTTTGAGAAATGCTTACAATCTGGTGAAAACCATGCAAGGCCTACCGGGTGTCCATTGCATGCTTTTACCGGATCCACCTGCCATACATCTTCGCAGTAATGTATTGTGTTTGGATGATTCGCTTTATGCATCCTAATTGCTTCTGGATCATGGTTAATTGCAATATCTACGCTGTACCCTGTTGCCATTTCGATTCCGGTGGATGCTCCACCTCCGCCGGCAAAATTATCAACAATCAATTCTCCGTTTATCATTTTCTTTTAAGGAGCCGATGCGCATCTTCCCGGGAAGCTCCGTCTCCTTTCGATTTTTATTTACACCCTGCTGCCCCGCAGGAACGCATCCTGCAGCTCGCTCTTCCACGCCGGTTCTGCCTGTTCCTGCACACGCTCCACCATGTCGCACTGGCAAACAATCTCTGTTGCCCACTCCCGGATTTGCCGAAGCCCATCCGCATCCGGTGCGATACCTGCACGCCGTTCGATCGAGAGCGCCAGCTCCCTGATCCGGTTATCTGCCGCCATCCATACCGGTTCGGCATCCGGCGATTTTTTAATCCATATTGCCATTGTCCTGTCTCCTTTGTCCTATCCTGTCAACATCCTGCTCCAGGACGATGCTTTCTCCGGCTTTATAAATCCAATACAACAGCACGCCTGTCAGAACTACTAATACAGTTATAATCTTTCGCATTTTTACCTCCTGAGCGGCTCACTTTTCCGCTCCCTGTTCCTCTGCCACTGCAAATTCTCCATTCTTCAGCGTATAAAACGTATTTTCTTTTATGCGCTCACCGTCCACTTTTTCCATCTTTGCACAAACTAAATTGTTAGAATCGTCATACTCGGCAAGGACCAGATAACAGCCTTTTTCTCCTCTTGCTTTTCCGCGTCTTCCCCACGATACGGCCACGCCGTCTTTTCCCGTGTTGGTTGCAGCGCTCCAGTCTCCCGTGTTGGT
>ULUW01034997.1_pt1 | contig 12490 bp, 9 predicted proteins | sample 1959041 | NCBI WGS metagenome assembly ULUW01 (sample SAMEA4835775, study PRJEB28245) | human gut metagenome | biome: gut microbiome; material: fecal sample | place: Denmark | collected 2008
TATGCCGGTGCAAATCGGTGAGCCGGAAGCCATCGGCATCCATGATTTGGCTCACCCGGATTACGGCGATGCCGTGACCATCAACCCCGGCGAAACACCGGTGTTCTGGCCCTGCGGCGTGACCCCGCAGAACGTTGTGATGCACTCCAAGCCGGAGTTCTGCATCACCCATGCGCCGGGGCACATGTTTGTGACCGACGTAAAAAATGTGGAGCTGAAATATTAAGAGCAGATAGTAAAAACCACAGGGGCACACACTGTGCGCCCCTGCAGGGCAGAAGCATTGCCTTATGCCTGAAAGTGGAGGATTGAGCCATGCCGCATATTGATTTGAACTGTGACCTGGGCGAAAGCTTTGGCGCGTATACCATCGGAATGGATGAAAAGGTGATCCCGTTTATCACATCGGCCAATGTGGCCTGTGGCTTCCATGCAGGCGATCCGCTGGTGATGCAGCGCACCGTGGCGCTGTGCAAACAGAGCGGCGCGGCGGTGGGGGCGCACCCCGGCTTCCCTGATCTGCAGGGCTTTGGCCGCCGCCAGATGAAGCTGACCCCGGCGGAAGCCAAGGCCTGTGTGCAGTATCAGATCGGTGCGCTGAAAGCGTTCTGCGATGCCGCCGGTGTGCCGCTGCACCATGTAAAGCCCCACGGCGCTTTGTATAACATGGCGGGCAAGGACCGCGCGCTGGCGGATGCCATCTGCGCCGCAGTGAAGGAGAGCGCCCCCGGCGCAGTGCTGCTGGCGCTTTCCGGCAGTGAGATGGTCAAGGCGGCCCAGGCCATCGGCCTGCCGGTTGCCAATGAGGTGTTTGCCGACCGCGGCTACCGCCCGGATGGCAGCCTTGTGCCCCGCGGAACCCCCGGTGCCATGATTGAGGATGAGGACGAAGCCATTGCCCGCGTGATCCGCATGGTAACCGAGGGCAAAGTGACCGCCAACGACGGTACGGACATTGCCATCCAGGCGGATTCCGTCTGCGTACACGGCGACGGCCCCAAGGCTCTGGCCTTTGTAGAAAAGATCGGCGCGGCCCTGCAGGCAGCCGGGGTGGAATTGAAGGCGTTTTGAGAAAATGAGCAGGGGCACAGTTCAGCAAATGCCGTTTTCCCCTGTAGAGACCGTAAGGGCGCACAGTGTGCGCCCGCAGGTGTGCGCCGGGTGATGAAGTGAAATACCCGGCAAAGCCCGTCATGCGGGACGATGCAGGTGTCGTTCCCTGCAAATTTTTAGCCTGGCAGCGGGAAACCGCCCCTCAGGCCGCTTCACGTCCAGCTCCCCTCTAGGGGAGCCATCGCATACCTAAAGTAAGATATTGGCTCCCCTGGAGGGGAGCTCCGGCGAAAGCCGGTGAGGGGTGGCTCCCAGCCGCCAAAATTAAGGCAACACCGCACAATTCCCGCCTAGCGGCTTAAGCACCGCTCCGGCAGCTGCGGCACGGCATCTGCGTTGCCAAAATGCTCGATAAGACATCCAGTATTATCTGCGCTTTTGGCTTGGCATCTGCCGCACCTCGCTCGCCGTATCGGCACTTAGAATTATGCGGTATTGCCTTAAAATTGCGGATAAGAAAAACAAAAAGGCGCGTGCCAGCCCATGGGGGCAAGGCACGCGCCTTTTGCTATGCTTATCCCCGCACGCGGAAGCTGCGCTCGGCAGGGTCCGGGGGGATGGATTTGCAGGTAAAGGTTTCAATGTGGATCCAATGGCTGGTGCCGGTAATGGTGGGCACCAGGCGATCCAGCTGGGCGGCGGAACCCTGGGCTTCCAGGTCCACTGTGCCGTCCCAGTTGTTTTCCACCCAGCCGGTCAGATCCAGCAGCTGGGCGGCATACTGCGCACGGTAGCGGAAGCCAACCCCCTGCACGCTGCCGGTAAAATGCCAGTGGCGGCGTTCCACGGCGGCGCTCATTCTGCGGGCTCCTTCTGCGGTTCGCTCTGGCTGGCGGGTTTCGGGTCAATGCTGTTCAGCCGGGCCGTGCCGGACAGCAGCCACGCCACAAACAGCGTCATAAGAATGACGGAATCGATCGGGTGCAGCACAAAGTTCAGCGGGTAAAGCACACCGGCGGCCAGCAGCGGCAGCAGCGCGCTGTAAACCAGCGCCATGCGGGTGTTCTGGGCAATGCGGGCATCCACCGCGCGGGAAATGCGCACCGCGGCAGCGGCATCGGCCAAATCGTCCCGAAGCAGCATCACATCGGCGGCGGGCAGCGGCTCGGCTCCCATGCCAATGCCGACATCGGCACAGGCCAGTGCCGCGGCGGCAGAAGTACTGCCTATCATGGCGGCAGGGCCGTTTGTTTGCAGGCGGCGCAGTTCGGCTTCCAGCTCTGCGGGGGCAAGGCCGGATACCACGTGGGCGTCATCCAGCCCAACCTGAGCGGCAACGCGGTCTGCATTGGTGCGGCTGTCGCCTGTCAACAGGATCACATCCAGCCCAAGGGCTTTCAGTGCGTCAAGGGCGGCTTTGCTGGCGGGCTTTACGGCATCGGCAACACCGATCAAACCGGCTGCGTGGCCGTCGAGCGAAAAGTAAAGCGGGGCAATGCCGTCAGCGGCCAGCTGCTCGCCAGCCTGCTGCAAATCGGGGGTCAGCTCGCACTGGGCGGCAATAAACTCTGCGCTGCCGCCTGCCATCACCTTGCCGGCTATTTTGCCGGTCAGGCCCTGGCCGTCCAGAATGGTAACGTCCTTAACGGCGCTCAGCTTGATGTTCTCCGCAGCGGCTTTGCGCATCACGGCGCGGGCCAGCGAGTCCTGGCTCTGGCTTTCCAGCCCGGCAGCCATGCCAAGCAGGAACTTGGCGGGCACGCTGCGGGTGCCCACAATGGTGACCACTTCCGGCTCGCCGTTGGTGATTGTTCCGGCTTTATCCAGCACGGCGGTGTGCAGGGTACCGATGGACTGCAGGCTGGCGGCTGTTTTGAACACGATGCCGTGCTTGGCACCCACGCTGGCACCGGACATGATGGCAGCCGAAGCTGCCAGCGCCAGCACACAGGGGCTGCTGACAGCCAGCACGCTGATGGCGCGGGCCAGCGCAAAAGCAAAGCTCTGCCCCAGCAGCAGCCAGATGATGAGCACCACGCAGGCAACGCCGATAACGGCGGGCACAAACACGCTGCGTACCTTATCGGCCAGGGAACTCAACGGCACCTTGGCAGCGGCAGTGGTCTGCACGGTATGTACCAGCTGGGCGGCGGTGGAATCTGGCCCGATGCGGGTGGCACGGCAGATCAGGGCGCCGCCCTGGTTGGCGGTGGCGGCGTAAACAGTGCTGTCTTTGTGTTTGGCTACGGGGGCGGCGGCACCGGTCAGGGCAGATTCATCCACCGTGGTTTCGCCCTCAATGACAACGCCATCTACCGGCATCACATCGCCGGGACGAATCAGGAAGATATCGCCCACCGCGACTTCATTCAGCGGCACGGTGTACTGCTGGCGGCTGCGCAGCACGCAGGCGGTTTCGGGAATGCGCTCTGCCAGACTGTGCAGAGGGGCCATGGCTTGTGCCTTAAACCGTACTTCCAGCAGCTGGCAGGCTGCGGCAAAGATCAAAATAGCGGCGGCAGAGGGCAGGAACAGCTCCTGCGGGGCATCCTGTGTAAAAATGGCGATTATGCCGTAAACCAGCGCCGCCCCGGAACTGAGCGCCACCAGCGTATCCGGCCCGGGGGCGCGGATACTCTTGCAGCCGTTGATAAAATAGGAACGGTTCAGCCAGCAGACCGGCACGGTGAGCACCAGCTGCACAATGCCGCACCACATGGCGTTATCACCGGTCAGGAACGGCGGCAGTGGCAACCCGAAAGCAGCGCCAAGGCCAAGGTAAAAAAGCGGAATCAGCAGGCAGGCACTGATGACCAGCCGCCGCTTGATCTGGGGAACAGCGCTGCCCGGCATGACGGCAGCGGCCCCGGTAGGTTCAAAATTTTGCATTGGAACACTCCCGTATCAAATAAGAGTTGCAAGCGTCAGGAGATGTTGGTAGAAGAAAGCTGGTGATTGGGCCGGGGTGCCTGACGGCACACCCCTACCATTAAAACAGACCTTCCGGCAGAATAATGTCGCTTTGCGGCACGCGCTGCCAGCTGAAGCCGTCGGCCAGCTCGGCAGGGGTGCGGGGGTCCGGGGCGTTTTGCAGCCCGCAGGCATAGGCCAAACGGCCAATGATCTGCTCCGGCGTATAGCGCGCCTGTAAATGCTCCAGGCTTTCGTCCCCATCCCGTTTGGAAAGCCGCCGCCCATCCACGGCCAGCAGCAGCGGCATGTGATAAAATTCCGGCGCGGGCAGGCCCAGTTCCCGGTAGAGCCACAGCTGGCGCGGCGTGCTGGACAAAAGGTCTGCCCCGCGCACCACCTGGGTAACGCCCATCAGGGCATCATCCACCACCACGGCCAGCTGGTAGGCAAACACACCGTCCGCCCGCCGCAGGTAAAAATCCCCACAATCCTGCGCCAGATTCTCGGCATAGGGGCCCATGTGGCCGTCCACAAAGGAAATGGTTTCGTCTGGCACCATCACCCGCCAGGCTGGCTTGCGCCTGGCGGTGCGCAGAACGATCTCTTCCGGCGTCAGGTTCCGGCAGGTCCCGGCGTATACCACATTCCCATCGGAGCGGTGGGGGGCATCGGCGGCGTGCAGCTGGCTGCGGCTGCAAAAGCAGGGGTAAACCAGCCCTTTGCGCACCAGCTTTTGGTAATATTCTTCATAGATAGCGCTGCGCTCGCTCTGGTAATAGGGGCCGCGAGGGCCGCCCTTGCTGCCGCCTTCATCTGCGGCAAGGCCGAGCCAGGCAAGGTCGGCTTCCAGCAGATCAGCAAATTCGCGCGGGCAGCGCACGGCATCCAGATCCTCAATGCGCAGCACAACCTTGCCGCCGCTGCTTTTGGCCGAAAGCCACGCCAGCAGGCAGCAGCACAGGTTGCCCAGGTGCATCCGCCCGCTGGGGCTTGGCGCATAGCGCCCGACTGTGCTGCTCATTCCAGCGTATAGCGGGCATCGCCCAGGCTGCGCAGGTGGACGCGGTAGAACCCGGCAACGGCCCGCACCATGGCGTCAGCATCGGCCACCGCGGCGGTTTCCACCGCACTGTGCATGGCCAGCTGGGCCAGGCCAATATCTACCATGGGAACCGGCACGGTATGGCTTTGCAGGTTGCCCAGCGTGCTGCCGCCCGGCAGGTCGGCACGGTTGGCAAACACCTGCACAGGAACGTTGTTCTTGCGGCAGATCTCCTTAAAAATCGCGCCGGTCAGGCCGCTGGTGGTGTATTTCTGGCTGGCATTGACTTTGACCACAACACCCTTGCCCAAAATGACCTTGTTGCAGGGGTCAGCCTTATCAGCAAAATTGGGGTGAACGGCGTGGGCATTATCGGCGCTGAGCACAAAGCTGTTGGCAAATGCCTGGGCCTGTGCCTGGGCGCTGTGGGGGATCGCATTCAGGATGCGGTCGAGCACATCGCGCAAAAAGCTGCTGTCTGCGCCCTGGCGGGTGCTGCTGCCCACTTCTTCGTTATCAAACATCGCCCAGACCGGGGCGCAAGCGCTGTCGGTCTCAGGGGCAGCGTCCAAAAAGCCGTACAGGGTGGTGACGGCGCACTCCAGGTCGTCAATGCGGGGGGCCATGAACAGCTCGCCGTCCGGCCCAATGCGGGTGGGTGCCTGGCGGGTGTAAAGCGAAAGGTCAAAGTCCACAATGTCCTCTTCTTTCACACCGGCGGCTTCAGCCAGCAGGGCGGGGAAGGGCTTGGAACCCTCCAGCCCGTATAGGGGCTGCATGTCCACCTGGGGGTTAAAGGCGTGGCCGCTGTTCAGCGTGCGGTCCATGTGGATGGCCAGCGATGGGATGACCAGCAGATCACGGTCCAGGTCCACCAGGCGGCTTTCCAGCGTACCGGCGGCTTCATCCCGCACCAGCACACGCCCGGCGGCGGAGAGCGGACGGTCCAGCCAGGTGGACATAATCATTCCGCCGTAGCCTTCCACGTTCAGCTTGATGCAGCCCGCAGCGTTCACGTTGGTGTTCTTGATGCGCCAGGCGGGGGAGTCGGAATGGCTGGCAGCAATGCGCCAGCCGCCAATGGCGTGGGCAGGCACCCGCCAGGCAATGATGGAACTTTCGTTGCGGGTCACATAATAACCGTGTTCCGGTTCCAAATTCCAGTATTCGGCTTCCTCCAGGCGGGTGTAACCGGCGGCATCCAGCAGCTGGGCTGCAGTGTGTACCGCGTGGAACGGCGACACTGACCGGTGCAGAAAATCAAAAAGCTGTTCAATTTGCATGGGATAGAACCATCCTTTTATGTTTATATGATGAAATCTGTATGGTTGTTGGCGCGTGGGACAAAAGAATCCCACCCCACTTTATTTTACACCGCACAAGCGATTGATTCAACCGCAGTTTGGGCAATCCAATGCGAGTGTATGGTATATGCTGCCTTCAAGATCTTTCCAGGCAAAGCCGGAATCGGTCAGCATCATATAGGAATGGGCGCTGTTTTCCTTCGGGATGGCAACGGAACCAGGGTTCAGATACAAATTGCCGCTGCCAAATTCCTGCCAGGCGGGCACATGGGTGTGGCCGTGCAGCAAAATATCCCCCTTGGCAAGCGGCGGCGGGCAGGCCGTGTTGTAATGGTGGCCGTGGGTGGCAAACACTGTGCGGGAACCGGCATACAGCAGGGCATAGTCGGCCAAAATCGGGAAGCCCAGCACCATCTGGTCCACCTCGGTATCGCAGTTGCCGCGCACGCACAGCAGCCGCTCCCGCAGGGGATTCAGCATGGCAATTACCTCTTTGGGGGCATAGCCCTCCGGCAGGTCGTTGCGGGGACCGTGGTATAGAATATCCCCCAGCAGCAACAGCTTGTCCGGCTGCTCGCGCTCCATGGCGGCAAGCAGCTGCCTGCAATAAAAAGCCGAACCGTGCAGGTCGGATGCAATCATCAGTTTCATGGCAGTTCCTCCGGCGGTGGGCTTGACGCAGCACGCCGCCTTATACTATAATAATATCAATCAACCGGCAGGAAGCCGGCCTTGCGGCGCAGAAGCGCCCAACATCCTGGTGCATGCTGTACCGTATGGCAGATGACAACTTGATATTGCTTTGATGATAGATATGCAGAAGGTATCGTGTTCCCCAGCAGGGGGACGGGATATTTTCTGCATTTTGTTTTTGTGGATTTTTATGCGGTTTTCCGATACGCTTTAGTTTCGGCAGCCGTCCAGCACGGCCGCGGCGGCCTGCTCCACCAGGGTGCCGATGGGGGCGCTCACCCCAACCACCAGGGTATCGCACCGGTTGGCGGGGATCAGGATGCGGCGGGCATCGCTTTGGGCTACGGCCTGCGCCATGGCGGGGGTGATTTCGCCCAGCAGGGCGTCGGCCATCACAATGCCGATGGGCCCCAAAATGACATCCGCCCGGCGGCAGCCCACCACCACGGCGTTCTCGCCGGTGGCGGCGCGGTCAGCCCCGGCTTTCAGCATGGCGGAAGTGGCCGCGCTGTTGGTGCCGATGGCCGTTACCACCGCCTGCGGAACGGCCTTTTTAACGGCGGCAACCAGCTGGCGGCCCAGCCCGCCGCCCTGTCCGTCAATCACAAGAATTTCCATAAAAGAAACCCTCTTTCTTTATCTCTGTTTTACCATCATCGTATCATGGTGTTCTGCTGCTGTCAAACTGTGGAATCAAATAAAAAAATAGAATGTGAGGAGTTTGAATCATGAAAACATCCACCCGTAAGCTGACCCTTTCCGCTCTGTTTTTGGCCCTGGGCCTGGTGCTGCCGCTTATCACCGGGCAGATCCCGCAGATCGGCAAAATGCTGCTGCCGATGCACATTCCCGTGCTGCTGTGCGGCATGGTATGCGGCTGGCCGTATGGCCTGGCCGTTGGCGCGGTAATGCCGCTGCTGCGCGGGCTGCTGTTTGGAATGCCGGTGCTGTACCCCACCGGCATTGGCATGGCGTTTGAGCTGGCTGCCTATGGCGCGGTGATCGGCCTGCTGTATGCCAAGCTGAACAAGCGCGGCGTGGCGGGCGTTTATATGGCGCTGGTGCCCGCCATGCTGGCCGGGCGCGCTGTGTGGGGCGTGGCCCAAACCGTGCTGCTGGGCTTTGGCGGCAATGGCTTTACCATGCAGATGTTCATTGCCGGTGCATTTGCCACCGCGCTGCCGGGCATTGTGTTGCAGCTGGTGCTGATCCCCGTGGTGATGGTGGGGCTGGAACACGCCGGTGTGCTGCGCGATACGGTGTAAACGAAAGAAAAATACAAAGGCAACACCGCACAATTCCCGCCTTGCGGCTTAAGCACCGCTCCGGCAGCTGCGGCACGGCATCTGCGTTGCCAAAATGCTCGATAAGACATCCAGTCTTATCTGCGCTTTTGGCTTGGCATCTGCCGCACCTCGCTCGCCGTATCGGCACTTAGAATTATGCGGTATTGCCCAAAATGTATAATTTCCGCGGCTGGTAAAATTTTTGCCCGCCGCGGCTTTTTTTGCGGCCAAGTATCTGCTATAATAAGGGCTGTGTAAATGTTTGATAAATAACGAACACTTCCTGAAACTGACTTTGAGGAAGAAGGTGCTGTTATGAATACAGCGAAAGAACTGTATGACCGTTGGCTGGCCCAACCGGAACTGGATACCGCTGTGGCGGAAGAACTGCACGGCATTGCCGGGGATGATGCTGCTATCACGGACCGTTTTTACCGTGACCTGGAATTTGGCACCGGCGGCCTGCGCGGTGTGCTGGGGGCGGGCACCAACCGCATGAACCTGTACACGGTGCGCAAGGCCACCCAGGGCCTGGCCGATTACCTGAACGCGACCGACCTGCCCAAAAAGATCGCCATTGCGCATGACAGCCGCAATAACGGCGAACTGTTCACCCGCGAAGCTGCCCGCGTGCTGGCGGCAAACGGCATTACCGCCTGCGTGTACCCGCGGCTGGAGCCCACGCCCGCACTTTCCTGGGCGGTGCGCTATCTGGGCTGCGGGGCAGGTGTCTGCATTACAGCCAGCCACAACCCGGCCAAGTACAACGGCTATAAAGTGTATGGCGCCGATGGCTGCCAGATCACGCTGGAAGTGGCAGATAAAATTCTGGCTGCAATCGAAAAAGTGGACTGCTTTGACGGCGTAAAGCTGGTGGATTATGAAGCCGGTGTGCAGGCAGGCCGCATTGTGAGCATTGACTACAAATGCCTGGATGATTTTGTACAGGCTGTATATGACCAACGCGTTGGCGATGGCACCGGCATTGAGCAGCTCAAGCTGGTGTACACCCCGCTGAACGGCACCGGCCTGGAGTGCGTAAAAAAACTGCTGGCCAAGCTGGGTGTGACCCATGTGACGGTGGTGCCGGAGCAGGAAACACCGGATGGGAACTTCCCCACCTGCCCGTATCCCAACCCGGAAATCCGCGAAGCCATGCAGAAGGGCCTGGAACTGTGCGATAAAGTACACCCGGATCTTCTGCTTGGCACCGACCCCGACTGTGACCGCTGCGGCACCGCTGTGCCGGACGGCAAGGGCGGCTACCGGCTGATCACCGGCAACGAGATGGGCATTATCCTGCTGGATTATATCTGCCGCACACGCCTGGCCCGCGGCACCATGCCCAAGGATCCCGTGGCCGTGACCACCATTGTTTCCACCGATATGGCAACGCCGGTTGCCAAAAAGTACGGTGTGGAGCTGCGCCGCACCCTGACGGGCTTTAAGTTCATCGGCGAGCAGATCGGCAAGCTGGAAGCAGAGGGCCATGTGGAACGCTATATCTTTGGCTTTGAGGAGAGCTATGGTTACCTGTCCGGCGGACATGTGCGGGATAAGGATGCCGTGAACGCTACGCTGCTGGTGTGTGAAGCCGCCGCCTGGTATGCCCAGCAGGGCATGACGCTGCTGGATGCCATTGAAGCGCTGTACAAAGAGTTTGGCTATTACCGCAACGCCCTGTGCAGCTTTGCCTTTGAGGGCGAAACCGGCATGTACACCATGCAGTACCTGATGAAGACTCTGCGCGCCGACCCGCCCAAAGAGATTGCGGGCTATGCGGTGGAGCGTGTTGCGGATTATGATACCGATGGCACCGGCCTGCCCCGCGCCAACGTGCTGGAATACCACCTGGCGGGCGGCCACAAGCTGATGGTGCGCCCCTCCGGCACCGAGCCGAAAATCAAAGTGTATCTGTCCGCCGTGGGCAAGAGCAAAGCGGAAGCCGATGCGGTGAACGCGGAGCTGGCGAAGGCGGCGGAAATGCTCATGAAGTGAGTTAGGGGGTAGGAGTGAGGAGTTGGATGGGAGAATTAGAAATTAGGAATGAGTAATTAGAAGTGAGTAATTAGGAATTTTGCGGTAAGGGCCCGGCCCGCACCGCTCCGATGTGTAGGGCACGATGCCCTCATCGCGCCGGGGAGAGACCCTGCCGGTTGCTATAAACGCTGCCAATATTTGTAGGGGACGATGCTTGCATCGTCCCGCGGACGGGTCGCGCTACATCATTCGCCGCAAGGCAACGGGCGCACAATGTGCGCCCCTACGGAATTGGGTAACGAAAAACATCTAAGGCAACACCGCACAATTCCCGCCTTGCGGCTTAAGCACCGCTCCGGCAGCTGCGGCACGGCATCTGCGTTGCCAAAATGCTCGATAATGTCGGGTTGCGGTAGCCGCATCGTGCTTCGGGGGCAAAAGCCCCTCGCACTCTGCGACCGCTGCCCCTGCTTCGGTTCGCTGTTTCCGCCACTGGCGGCGCTCACCTTTGCAGCATCCAGTATTATCTGCGCTTTTGGCTTAGCATCTGCCGCACCTCGCTCACCGTATCGGCACTTAGAATTGTGCGGTGTTGCCCTAAATACAATTTCTAATGCGGTTTTCGCGATTTCTGATTTTTCTATGAATTTTTGACTTCTTGATGCTTTTACTTTTTCAGATACACCCTAGGATACACAAAATAGATTGATAAAATATGTCAGCAGCAGAGGTGACAAAATGGAATTCCCGAAAGACTTTTTGTGGGGTGCGGCATCGGCAGCGGCACAGGTGGAAGGCGCCTGGAATGAGGATGGCCGCGGGCCGAGCATCTGGGATGTGCTGTACCCCGGCCACACCAAATATAACGAGGGCCCTTTGCAGGCGTGCGACCACTACCACCGCTACCGTGAAGATGTGGCCCTGATGAAAAAGATGGGGCTGAAAAGCTACCGCTTCTCGGTCAGCTGGTCCCGCATCCTGCCCGATGGCACGGAAAAAATCAACCAGAAAGGCATTGCGTTCTATCAAAGCCTTGTGCGGGAGCTGAAAGCCGCGGGCATTGAGCCGATGGTAACGCTGTACCATTGGGATTTGCCGTATGCGCTGTATTTGCAGGGCGGATGGAAGAACCCGCAGATCCCGGATTGGTTTGCAGCGTACACCAAAATTGTGGTGGAAGCCCTGTCTGACCAGGTACAGTATTGGATGACCCTGAACGAGCCGCAGTGCTTTGTGGGCATCGGCCATCTGCAGGGGCGGCATGCGCCGTTCCTTGATGAACCGGCCAGCCTGCGCCCCGTGACTCGCCATGTACTTTTGGCCCATGCCAAAGCGGTACAGACCATCCGCCAGTATGCAAAGCTGCCGCCTAAGGTGGGGTATGCTCCCACCGGACCGGTGTTTTCGCCCTGCGGGGACGAAAGCGAAGCCGCCATCGCCGAAGCTTACCGCCGGACGATGGAGGTGGAAGGCTGCTATTCCATCAGCTGGTGGTGCGACCCCGTTCTGCTGGGCAGGGTGCCGGAACCGATGGCCAAAGCCCTGGGGGCGGATGTGTTCACCCCGCAGGAACTGGAGCTGCTGCACCAGCCGCTGGATTACCTGGGCTTTAACGTCTACAATGCCTGCGCGGCCCAGCAGCCGGGCAGCGAGTATACCGCCAACACCTGGCAGGGCAGCCCGCGCACTGCGATGGAATGGCCCATCACGCCGGACTGCATCTATTGGGCCATCCGCTTTTTGAACCAGCGGTATGGTCGACCCATCCTGATTACCGAGAACGGCATGGCCAACACAGATTTTGTGATGCTGGACGGTAAAGTGCACGACCCGCAGCGCATTGATTATGTGCACCGCCACCTGCTGGCCGCCCGCCGTGCCTTGCAGGAGGGCTACCCGCTGATCGGTTATACCTACTGGTCGATCATGGATAACTATGAGTGGGCCGAAGGCTACAGCAAGCGCTTTGGGCTGATTTATGTGGACTACCGCACCATGGAACGCATCCCCAAGGATTCCGCTGCGTGGTACGCCCATGTGATCGCCACAAACGGCAGCGAGCTGTAAAATGCAAAACATATGTCAGGGGGAAGCTCTGCGCAGGGCTTCCCCTTGACTTTTTGTATGCTGCGCTTTATAATTTGAAAAGACTACCGATTTGATAGGTTGGGCGGGCGCGAACCCGCCCATTTGTTTGTTAATTTACAAAACCGTGGGGG
>ULUW01048946.1_pt1 | contig 12340 bp, 10 predicted proteins | sample 1959041 | NCBI WGS metagenome assembly ULUW01 (sample SAMEA4835775, study PRJEB28245) | human gut metagenome | biome: gut microbiome; material: fecal sample | place: Denmark | collected 2008
GAAACGTTTCGACTGGTTCGGCGCTTATGTGGTAGGACTTGCTACGGCTATTGGCGGCGGTACCATCCGTGATGTACTGCTCGACGTGACACCGGGATGGATGACTGACCCTATCTATCTGATTTGTACAGGGCTGGCTTTGTTATGGGTCATCTGTTTCGGACGCTGGCTCATCCGGCTCAATAATACTTTTTTCATTTTCGATACCATCGGTCTGGCACTGTTTACCGTGGTAGGTGTAGGCAAGAGCATTGCTTTGGGGTATCCTTTTTGGGTGGCGATTATCATGGGTAGCATTACGGGAGCAGCCGGTGGAGTGATTCGTGACGTATTTATCAATGAAATACCTCTGATCTTCCGAAAAGAAATTTATGCAATGGCCTGCGTCGTAGGCGGTATTGCATACTGGCTGTGCGACGTTGCAGGTCTGGAATCATACGCCTGTCAGTTGATTGGCGGACTGGCGGTATTCCTGACCCGCATCTTAGCTGTCAAATATCACATTTGCCTACCTATATTAAAAGGTAGTGAAGAGCCGGAAGAATAAGGACGGCATTATTTTTCCTCCTTTATATCCAGTTCTCCCTGAAAACTAATGGACTGACGGTTTTGCATATTGACATCGATACTTGCCGAACCATTGGGAAATACTTTGGCTCTGAATTCATATCTGTCTTCAGGATTACGTGCGACGAACTTGATAACGGCATTCCCTTTTTTATCCATTTCCACATTATATTCTTTGAGGATGGTTTTGAAGTTAAGTCCGTCACCTCCGCCATACGGAATGCTATAAGCCCGTCCATAATAAGGCAAGTAAGAAATAACCGAATCATTTCTGATTGTCAGTGAGTAGGAAGATGTCAAAGGGATGGAGCGTCCGCGCATCGGCATGGCAGTGTTGACATCTATCTTATAATTTTCAGATTCAATCAGTTTCATTACTGCTTCTTTCTTCTGTTCCTTCTTTTCCTTTTTACTTTGTTGAGCCGAAAGGGTAGGGATGCCCACTAGCAAGGCTAGTAACAGCATAAAGATTTGTTTCTTCGTTCTCATATCAGTTTGCATTTAGGTTGATGTATATATGTATAACAATCAAATATACTAAAAAGACGGGGATACTTCTGTTTCTTTTAATGAAAATTAAACAGAACCCCCTGTTATTTATGAGTTTAGCCCGATTTAGAACTGTTCCAGTATTTCGATTCGTTTTTCGATGGGAGGATGAGTGGCAAACAATCCGCTAAGTCCGCTGAATATACTTTTAGATGCCTTTTGGGGGTTCTGAATAAATAATTGTGCCACGTCTTTCCTTTCTACTGCTTCGATAGCGGGATCTGCTGATATTTTGCGGAGAGCGTTGGCCAGTGCCAACGGATTCTTCGTCATTTCTGCCGAACCTGCATCTGCCATATATTCGCGTTTGCGTGAGATGGCAAAACGCATCAGGCTTGCAAAAAGATAACCGATGGCGGCTATCACTAAAGCAATAAGAATAAAAAGAACCACACCGCCGCTACCTTTACTATTACTACTACTACGCACGCGTATGTGTGTAATGGCATAAAACGTGATTTCTGTCAGCATGGAGAAGATACCGACAAAGACAATGGAAATAATCAGCAGGCGTACATCGCGGTTGCGGATGTGACTTAGCTCGTGCGCGATGACTGCTTCCAGTTCCTCATCATTTAGTTTCCGGATGATGCCCTCCGAGAGAGTAACGGTGTATGTGCGTTCGTTGATGCCGCCGGCAAATGCATTCAGGGAACTGTCATAGATGATATTGATTTTCGGCATTTTCATGCCTTGAGACATACAGAGGTTTTCCACCAGATTATAAACTCGTTTATTCTCCTGACGGTTCAGCGGCTTGGAGCCGGTGGCGGAATTGATAATGCTTGTGTTAGCCCAATAGGCAATCAGAAACCAGATTAATACAATCCCCATGGTATATGGTAACGAAGAGAAGAAGAAATGATTGACTATTGGCATCATTTCGACTTCCATATCCTCTTTATATCCCATAAAAGTCAGCAGGTAGCAGGCCAAATAGAGGAGTGCTGCCACGAGACAGGGAAACAGGAATAGTAGAAACGCAGAGCGCAGATTATTCTGGCTCTGCTGTGTTTGGATTCCGACGTATTGCATGCGTGTTCGACTTTTGTAATTGGATGGACGGTGTATATAAAGGTTTTAGAAACTAATTTTGGGTGCCTGCTCCAAATTCGCACGTTCGTTTTTCCCCAAGTCGAACATTATCTCTCTTTGGAATCCGGTCATTCCTGCTACGATATTCGACGGGAATGTCTGCACGGCGTTATTGTATTCTTTAGTGGCCGAGTTGAAGTAGCGGCGAACAGCAGCCAGTTTATTCTCTACGTCAGAAATTTCTTCCTGTAATTGCAGGAAATTCTGATTAGCTTTCAGATCGGGATAAGCCTCGAGAGTAATCTTCAATCCAGCAAGAGCAGAGCTTAACTGGTTTTCGGCAGCTATCTTATCATCAATCGTTTTTGCGCCAACTGCACCGTTACGTGCCTGAATCACTCGATCGAGCGTTTCCTTTTCATGTGCGGCATATCCTTTCACGGTGTCTACCAGTTGGGGAATGAGATCATGGCGTTGTTTCAACTGTACATCGATGTCGGCGAACGCATTTTCACGATTGTTTCTCAATTTCACTAATGAGTTGTACATGGAAGCAAAAATGATGCCCAGCAATACAATAATCCCTACAATAATAAGTATGGTCATAGCTTTTTGTTTTATTTAATAATATAAAATCAAAAGTAATCGATTTGGTTCTTTTAACCAAGAGGTAAAGGAAATATTTACTAAATACCACCTAAAAACTATCAGAAAGCACCTGAAATCTGTCATTTGATAGAATTAGCCCCCAAGAAATGACAAATTTTCCCCTGTTGGATACACAAAATTCCTTTAAACTTGCAAATGTCGAGAAAAAACGAATATTAACCATAAAACCATTAAAGTATGAAAAGTTTAAGTTTCAGAAAAGATTTAATTGGAGTACAGGAAGAGTTGCTTCGTTTTGCTTATAAATTAACGGCCAACCGTGAAGAAGCAAATGACTTATTGCAGGAAACATCTTTAAAAGCATTAGACAATGAAGAGAAATATGTTCCGGACACAAATTTCAAAGGATGGATGTACACAATCATGCGTAACATCTTTATTAATAACTACCGTAAAATAGTACGCGATCAGACCTTTGTTGATACCACCGATAATTATTATCACTTAAATCTGCCACAAGATTCAGGATTTGAAAGTACCGAAGGTGCTTACGACCTGAAAGAGATGCATCGCATCGTCAACGCACTCCCCCGGGAGTATAAGATTCCTTTCTCCATGCACGTATCAGGTTTCAAATACCGTGAGATTGCAGAGAAATTAGGATTGCCATTAGGTACAGTGAAGAGCCGCATATTCTTCACACGTCAACGTTTACAACAAGAGTTGAAAGATTTTGTATAAATGAGGATAACGCATACAAACAAGCTTATAAGCAAAAGGAGCAAGGGGATAGATCCTCGTTGCTCCTTTCTTTTTATTTATGATTCAATTATCACTTGCCTTTCTTGTTTTTGCTTTTTTTCTTTTCTACGGCTTTTTCTTCAGATGGAAATTTAGGAACCAGATTCATCAGCCGTAATATCTGATTTTGTCGTTTTAATATGTATGACGAAGGTTTCGCCGAGTTAAACCGTATCGGATTGGGCAGAGTAGCGGCGATAAGTGCGCATTGTCCCCGGGTCAACTGGGCAGCTGTTGTTCCGAATTTGACCTTTGCGGTAGCTTGCGCGCCGTAGATGCCATTTCCCATTTCTATAGAGTTGAGATAGACTTCCATGATTCGTTCTTTCGACCAGAACAGTTCGATGAGAAACGTAAAGTAGACTTCGAGTCCCTTGCGTACCCACGAAGATTGCGGCCATAAGAACACATTCTTGGCTGTCTGCTGACTAATGGTACTTGCTCCGCGTTTCCGTTTGCGTGTTTCGTTCTCTTTCATCGCTTTCTTGATTTCTACAAGATCGAATCCGTTGTGTTCGGCAAAACGGTTGTCTTCGGAGGCTATGACCGCCATCGGCAGGTTGGGAGATATCTTATCAAAAGAAACCCACGTGTGCTTCCACGTGGGTTTATCTCCTGAAAAAATCTGCTGAACGCTTCGGATAACCATCAACGGAGTGACATAAACCGGCATAAACCGATACACAATCACTGCCAACAGAGTGGATGCAAAGAAGAAAATCAGCAGGTTGCGCGTATAGCGCAGAATTTTTTTAATTAGCAGCTGCTTGTGCATCTTTAATCATTTGTTCACTTGCGTACATGTATACTTCTACACGACGGTTTTGTTCGCGACCGGCAGCAGTGTCATTGCTTGCAACGGGATCGCTTTCACCCATTCCCTGTACACCTTTGATCTGATTGGTGGAAACACCACAACTCAACAAATAACTAGACACGCTCTGTGCACGTTCTTGTGACAAGTTCAGATTTTTCTGCTGGCTTTGTGCGGCAGTGCTGTTTTTCCAGCCCTGGTTGTCAGTGTATCCGTAGATAGACACGTCCATATCCCGGTTCTGATTGAGCACATTGTTGGCAAACTTGCTTAAAGCAGATTTAGCAGCAGCACTTAGATTTGCATTACCGGTAGTGAAAAGAATACCCGAGTCGAATGTTACTTTCACGGCTTGCAATCCGTTGTTGTCTGTTATCTGTTCTACTTGTGCGCCTTCAATTTGTTTTGCTTCTGCTGCTGCTTTGTCCATCTTCTTACCGATAAGAGCACCCGTACCTGCACCTACTGCCGTACCGATAGCAGCACCAATAGCGGCACCTTTACCTTTACCGATAACACCTCCCAGGATTGCACCCAGTGCAGCACCCGAACCACCACCGATAGCAGCACCTTTACCAGTGTTGTTCATACTTCCACAGCTACCAAATATCATGGCAATACTCATGAAGAGAACCATAAATTTCATCTTGTTCATAATGTTGATGTTTTTTTTAATTGGTTTATAAATAATGTTTTTATACGAATCGCTTCGTATTATAAATAACAATGCAAAGATACATATTATTTGGCAAGCATGTACTTTTTAAGTTAAAATAACTCGGATGAATCCCTTTGTTTGTTAATAAAGGAAAACGAACATTATCCTTTTATCGTTGAAGGAATACTTAAGCACTTCTTTTTGATAATAATGAACCAACTCAAAAGAATTAAACCTTTGGCAACGGTGGTGACGCAGACTGCCCACCAGATTCCTTCCACTCCCATACCCATCCGTACAAACAGGATAGCAAGCGGAATACGCATATAGTTGCAACTGATGCTGATAATGGCAGGGGGTATTGTGCGGCCGATGCCGTAGAAAACTCCCTGCATGGTGATTTCGAGCATCATAAAGAGCTGGGAATATCCGTCGATACGAAGGAATACACCTCCGGCTTCATAAGCAGCCTGTTCGGGCACGAATATGGCGAAAACTTCGTTTCCGAAGAAAACGAATAGCAAGGTACAGAGTGTGCCAAAGATTCCCGTCATCCATAGGGTAGTGTACCAGGATTTAAGTACCCGTTCGATTCGTCCAGCAGCATAGTTTTGGGCGATGAAGGCACTTAGTGCGGTGGAGAATCCCTGTGAGGTGTTCCAAGTAATTGCTTCGATTTGTCCCCCGGTGGTGAACGTCATTAAGCCGATGTGCCCTCCCTGTTCGGAAGCGGTGCGGCAGAGGAACATGTTGACGAAGGCAAACAATGTATTTAAAGTCGCTACGGGTAATCCCAGTTTAAGGATTCTCCGCGTGTACTTTTTCTTTAGCCGGGTGAAGAAAGGGAAACCGCCCAGCAGCGCATCCCTGCAACGCAACTGATAGACGAAAATCAGGAAAACACTTGCTTCTGCAATCCAGGTGGCGTACGCCGCACCGTTTGTTCCCAGTCCGAAACCGAATATAAAGAGTGGGTCCAGAACGATATTCAATATCAACCCTGTGCCACTGATAAAGAACGGGACTTTGCTGCGTCCTGCTGCATTATAAATTCCGGTGAAGGCAGCGGAAAGGAAAACGAAAGGTAATCCGGTAGAAACAATCCGCAGATATTGAATGGCATTGGCTGTGATATGTTCCTCAAGTTCATAAATACGTATGATAGGTTCTGCAAATATAAAAAGGAGTCCGCCCCAGCAAATGGAAATAATCAAAGCAATCGTAATATTATGAGACGCGAAGCTGCGGGCATCTTCCTGGCTTTGCGCACCGATGGATTGTCCGACACTCACTTCAGATCCTACCTTATTTAATAAGGAGATAGAACCGGACATCCACGTCAGGATTCCGACAGAACCGATAGCGGCTACGGCTTCACTTCCCAACCGTCCTACCCATGCCATGTCTGTGAGACTATATGCCATTTGAATAAACGACGTTGCCATGATCGGCATTGCCAGATTAAACAGTTGACGATTGATAGGACCTTGTGTCAGATTCTTTATTCCTTGCATATAATTTTTCTAATCGAAATGGGGTGCAAAGATACGTAAAATTACTATCTTCGCACATCTAATTATTCATTAATCAAAGTACATAGATACTATGAAACAGAAATTTTCTACTATTTTTCTCCTGTTGCTTCTCTTGCTAGCAGGTTCACGGGTGGTAGCACAGAATGCTCCGAAGCCTTTTGATATCGAACAACCTTCACTTCGCGTATTCCTTCCTGCGCCGGAATTGGCAACGGGGCGTGCTGTGGTTGCTTGTCCGGGTGGCGGATATTCGCATTTGGCTTTCGAACATGAAGGTTGCGACTGGGCACCCTATTTCAATAAACAAGGTATTGCATTGATTGTGCTGAAATACCGTATGCCGAAGGGGGATCGTACATTGCCCATTTCAGATGCTGAAGCGGCAATGAAAGTTGTGCGTGACAGTGCTGATGTTTGGAATCTGAACCCGAATGATATAGGCATCATGGGCTCTTCTGCGGGTGGACATCTGGCATCCACTATTGCTACTCATTCCAACCCCGAGCTTCGTCCGAACTTTCAGATTCTTTTCTATCCTGTGATTACGATGGATAAATCATATACCCACATGGGGTCTCACGACAATCTTTTGGGAAAAAATGCTTCTGCTGAATTGGAAACGGAATATTCCAATGAAAAGCAAGTAACGAAAGATACGCCACGTGCTTTCATTGTATATAGCGACGACGATAAGACCGTTCCGCCCGCTAACGGGGTTAATTATTATTTGGCTCTGAACAAGAATAATGTGCCTTCGGTACTTCATATTTATCCTTCCGGTGGACATGGATGGGGAATTCGCGAGGGTTTCCTTTATAAGAATGAGATGCTGGATGAACTGACGTCTTGGCTCCGTAGCTTCAAAGTGCCCCACAAAGATGCTATTCGTGTAGCTTGTATCGGCAATAGTATTACGTATGGCGCGCGCATCAAGAATCGCAATCGTGATAGTTATCCTGCTGTGTTGAGTCGTATGCTGGGAGAAGCTTATTGGGTAAAGAATTTCGGAGTAAGTGCCCGTACTTTGCTGAACAAGGGAGATCATCCTTATATGAATGAAAAGGCTTATCAGGATGCGTTAGCTTTCAATCCCGATATCGTTGTCATCAAACTGGGTACGAATGACAGTAAATCGTTCAACTGGAAGTATAAAGCCGACTTCACGAAAGATCTTCAAACAATGGTTGATGCTTTCAAAGCATTGCCTTCCCAACCGAAAATTTATCTTTGTTATCCTTCCAAAGCCTATCAGACCGGAGATAATATCAATGACGATATAATCTCTAAAGAAATTATTCCGATGATAAAGAAAGTTGCTAAGAAAAACAACCTGTCCGTCATCGATCTTCATACGGCAATGGACGGAATGCCCGAACTATTCCCGGATAAGATTCATCCGAATGAAGCAGGTGCCAAAGTGATGGCAAAAGCTGTTTATCAGTCCCTGAAAAAGTAAAATAGAAACACAATAAATGCAGAATATCCGGTTGGAACAATCTCTTTATGAGAAAGTTTCAACCGGAATTTTTTTAGTTTAACGACGAATAAACTTCTTATAATATGCTAAAAATATAACTTTCTGAAAGTCTGGTTTATGGGTAATCCGTATTTTTGCGCCCGAAAAATAATAAAATGATAAATAGCGTTATGAATAGACTACAAGATTTTACCTTTTTCTCGCAGTTGATGGCTAACGCTAATATGGGATGGTGGAAAGCCAATTTATCAACTGCGAATTATGAATGTTCTGACTTTATAGTAGAGTTATTAGGTCTGGATCAGACCGGAATTATTAGTTTTGAAGATTTCAATAAACGTATTCTGAAGGAGGAGCAACGTCCTACGACTGTCCATTCTTTTGGCGTGCATCAAAGACCGGAAGCGGTATATTTACTTGATACGGTGAAAGGAGCTGTCTGGATGCGTAGTAAGATCTGCTTTCAAGAAACGGACGAAGACGGAAATGAAATTGTTTATGGTACAGCCGAAGTGCAGGATGCTCCCGATATGGCATCTGCTTATCAGGCATTGCAGCATAGTGAACGTCTCTTATATAACATTTTCAAGCATTTACCAATCGGTATCGAACTATATAATATGGATGGAGTATTGATAGATTTGAACGATAAGGAATTGGAGATGTTTCATGTAGAGAAGAAAGAGGATATATTGGGTATCAATATTTTCGAGAATCCTATTTTCCCGAAAGAAATGAAAGAACGGTTGAAGAAGAATGAAGATGCCGACTTTACTTTCCGCTATGACTTCTCGAAAGTAGGTTCCTATTATCAGAACTCCCAAAAGGAGGCTAAGATTGATTTGATGACTAAAGTGACTACGTTGTATGATAACGAACACCAACCGATAAATTACCTGTTGATTAATGCGGATAAGACAGAAACAACTGTGGCTTATAATAAAATCCAGGAGTTTGAAGAGTTTTTTGAACTGGTCGGTGATTATGCTAAGGTTGGTTATGCTCACTTCAATGTTTTGACCGGACATGGTTACGCCCAAAAGAGCTGGTACGATAATATAGGTGAAGAAGATGAAACTCCCTTATCCGAAATCTTTTCTGCATCCCGGCATTTCCATCCCGACGACCGTGCCCTATTGATTCAGTTTTTGGACGATGTGCGGAAAGGACTTACTGTCAAACTTAGCAAAGAGATGCGTATCTATAGAGAGGATGGCACCTGCACATGGACGTATGTCCATTTGTTAGTCAGGAAATATGCCCCGCAAGATCAGATTATCGAAATAATCAGCATCAATTATGATATCACAGAACTAAAAAGAACAGAGGAAATGCTTGTCAAAGCACGCGATAAAGCCGAAGCATCCGATCGTTTAAAGTCTGCTTTCCTGGCCAATATGAGCCATGAAATCCGTACTCCTTTAAATGCTATCATCGGGTTTTCGAGCTTGTTGGCTAGTACGGAGGATGCAGCGGAAAAAGAACTTTATAATTCCCTGATCGGCCACAACAACAAACTTCTGCTTAATCTGATTAATGACGTGATTGATCTCTCTAAGATAGAATCCGGTTATCTGGAATTGCATCCGGATTGGGTCAATCTTACCGAGCTTCTTGACGAGAGTATAGCGGAGTATATTCATCAAGTGCCATCCGGCGTTGAACTTTTGACCAACTATCCGGCACATGATTCTTTGGCAGAACTGGATAGACTGCGTATCAAACAGATATTGAGCAATTTCCTTTCGAATGCCTTAAAGAACACTACCACCGGACGCGTGGAAGCCTTCTATGAGGTAGACCATCAGTTTATCAGAATCGGTGTTAAAGATACCGGTCGGGGCATCCCGCAGAATATGCTTGAAAAGATATTTGAAAGGTTTGAGAAGTTGGATTCCTTTGCTCAAGGGGCCGGTTTGGGTTTATCTATCTGCAAACTAATCGTTGAGAAGATGAACGGGCGGGTATTAGTTGATTCCCAACTGGGGATCGGTACTACTTTTGTAATCGAACTGCCGTGTCGTTCTATGCTTGTTGAGTAAGTATATGTGAAGAATCTTAAAAGAAAAATCCCTTGATAACGACTGATTATCAAGGGATTAATTTTGTTTTTGTGATCCGCCTGGGGCTCGAACCCAGGACCCCAACATTAAAAGTGTTGTGCTCTACCTGCTGAGCTAGCGAATCGGTCCTTCAGTGCTTTCTTTCGAATGCGGGTGCAAAGATAGAACATTTTTTTATAACTCCAAAAGAATTCAAACATTTTTCTTATCTTTGTGCCATTATCAACAATATATAATCATACATTATGGCTGCTGACGATAAAAAAATTATCTTCTCGATGGTGGGAGTGAGCAAGGCTTTCACCCCCAATAAGAATGTGCTGAAAGACATTTATCTGTCGTTTTTCTATGGAGCGAAAATCGGTATTATCGGTTTGAACGGTTCCGGTAAATCAACGTTATTGAAGATCATCGCCGGTTTGGAGAAATCCTATCAGGGAGAAGTGGTGTTCTCTCCGGGATATTCCGTGGGTTACTTGGCACAGGAACCTTATTTAGACAACACAAAGACAGTAAAAGAAGTAGTAATGGAAGGCGTGCAACCCATTGTTGACGCACTGACAGAATACGAAGAAATCAATCAGAAGTTCGGTTTGCCGGAGTACTACGAGGATCAGGATAAGATGGATGCTCTTTTTGCTCGTCAGGGCGAACTGCAAGATATCATTGATGCGACTGATGCATGGAATCTGGACAGCAAACTGGAGCGTGCGATGGATGCTCTCCGTTGTCCGCCTGAAGATCAGCCGGTAGAAAACCTGTCCGGAGGTGAACGTCGCCGGGTAGCTTTATGTCGTTTGTTGTTGCAGAAACCGGATGTGCTCTTGCTGGACGAACCTACCAACCATTTGGATGCAGAATCTATCGACTGGTTGGAACAACATCTTCAGCAATATGAAGGTACGGTTATTGCCGTGACGCACGACCGTTACTTCCTCGATCATGTTGCCGGATGGATTCTCGAACTAGACCGTGGTGAAGGTATTCCCTGGAAAGGTAACTACTCTTCCTGGCTGGAACAGAAGACAAAACGCATGGAAATGGAAGAAAAGACCGTCAGCAAACGTCGCAAAACACTGGAACGTGAGTTGGAATGGGTGCGCATGGCTCCCAAAGCCCGTCAGGCAAAGGGTAAGGCACGTCTTAACTCTTATGACAAGTTGCTGAATGAAGACGTGAAAGAGAAAGAAGAAAAACTTGAAATCTTCATTCCGAATGGTCCGCGTCTGGGTAATAAAGTCATTGAAGCGAAACAGGTGGCTAAAGCATACGGCGATAAACTGTTGTTTGACGATTTGAACTTTATGCTTCCTCCTAATGGTATTGTTGGTGTGATCGGTCCCAATGGTGCGGGAAAGACGACACTGTTCCGTCTGATTATGGGATTGGAGACAGTAGATAAAGGAGAATTTGAAGTAGGAGAGACTGTAAAGGTGGCGTATGTAGACCAGCAACACAGAGACATTGATCCGAATAAGAGTGTTTACCAGGTAATTTCCGGTGGTAATGAGCTGATCCGCATGGGAGGACGTGACATCAATGCACGTGCATACCTTTCTCGTTTCAATTTCTCCGGAGGCGATCAGGAAAAACTTTGCGGTGTACTGTCCGGTGGTGAAAGAAACCGTTTACACTTGGCGATGGCTTTGAAAGAAGAAGGCAATGTACTGTTGCTCGATGAGCCTACCAATGATATTGATGTAAACACACTGCGTGCTTTGGAAGAAGGTCTGGAAGATTTTGCCGGCTGTGCCGTAGTTATCTCGCATGACCGTTGGTTCCTCGACCGTATCTGTACACACATTCTGGCTTTTGAAGGAGACTCCAATGTATTCTACTTCGAAGGGTCTTATTCAGAATACGAAGAAAACAAAATGAAACGTTTGGGAAATGAAGAGCCGAAGCGTGTTCGTTATAGAAAGTTAATGACTGACTAGTATAAAGTAATAGATTGAAGCATTTCTAATGCTTTCTGTTTCAAAATAAAAGGCTCTGCAAATATTGTAGAGCCTTTATCGTTTTATAACGTGGCGAAACGTTTATCTCTCTTAAAAAATTGTAGTGTAATCGTAATGTAGTTCTAAATATTATTAATTATATTTGTGCACAGTTTTTAAAAGCAAACAATTTATATTAACTAATCAACTACATTTATGTTAAAGAGAATGCGATCTTTCTTAGTGCTAGTAATGTTATTTATTACCGTCACGATGAGCGCGCAGGTTACAACAG
>ULUW01002020.1_pt1 | contig 11958 bp, 7 predicted proteins | sample 1959041 | NCBI WGS metagenome assembly ULUW01 (sample SAMEA4835775, study PRJEB28245) | human gut metagenome | biome: gut microbiome; material: fecal sample | place: Denmark | collected 2008
ATTAGTTGGCTAATTTTGTAATATTTAATGAATGTCCCTAATACTACAAATGTTATCCGTTACTTTGTAGGTAACGGAGAGTTATATATTGCAACAAATATCAACAAAAGATTTGTATTAAACAAGAAAAGAAAAGATTTTTTTCCAAAAAATAAGTAAAGCCGTCCTTTGATATGCTTACAAGACGGACTGACTTGAATGACAGTGTTTTCCTTTGGTGGAAAATGCATAATACTTTCATGTCTGTATTATATTAAATTAACACAGAAAATCTGCTCGTATTTTTTCGCTCTCTCCAATAATCCGCAACAGTTAATTATGTTGATGCAAGATGTCTCTTGCAGTGTGTTTGTTCCTGTTTTCCCGTTACCTACAAAGTAACGGAAATGTTAACCTGATAAAATATATAGACAGATAAGTTATATCTTAATAAAAATGGAGAGCATGAAAAAGAGCCTTTGCATTATTTTCCTGTTTATCGGCATTTCTTTGTCAGCACAGGACATTTCGTTGAAGACGAATCTTCTGTATGACATCAGTACTACTTTCAACCTTGGTGCCGAATTCCGGCTGGCTCCGAAATGGACGCTGGATGTTTCCGCGAACTATAATCCTTTTACATTTTCAGACAGTAAGAAGTGGAAGCACTGGATGGCACAGCCCGAAGCACGGTATTGGCTGTGTGAGGCGTTTAACGGACACTTCTTTGGTTTGCACCTGCTTGGAGGGCAATTTAACGTGGGCAACGTGAAATTCCCTTTAGGCATTTATCCTACTACCAAGGACTATCGGTATGAGGGATATTATTACGGCGCCGGCTTGTCCTACGGCTATCAGTGGATATTGGGCAACCGCTGGAGCCTGGAAGCGAGCATCGGTGTAGGTTACGTGCAGAACCATTACGATAAGTATGACTGTCCCAAATGCGGTGAGTGGAAAGAGAAGAATGACAAAGGGTACTTCAGCGTCACCAAAGCCGCGGTATCATTGATATATGTTATTAAATAAAGGAGGAAGTACATTATGAGAAAAGAATGGATATATGGCAAACTGATATGCAGTGCGTTGTTCTTGCTTGGAACGTGTCTTCCTGCTTCCGCGCAGACGGGGCATCTTTCAGGCGTACGCGTAGTCAATGATGAAATAAAGAAGAACGGCCGTGAGGTTCATGTGAACTTTGTACTTGATATAGAGGAGATGCATGTGAAGCGTCAGGAGAGCGTGCGTCTTTATCCGGTGGTGGTGGCGAAAGAGGGTGGTAAGAGTCTGGAGCTTCCTTCTGTGGTGTTGGACGGTCGTGTCCGCGATAAAGTACACCGCCGTGAGAAGGCGCTGACCGGGTCTGCAAAGACCGATGGCGCTTATATAGCGTTGTGTCGTAAAAACGGAGAGGCGCAGCAGGTGGAATATGCAGTGACTCTGCCCTATGAGCCTTGGATGGCTCAGAGCCGTCTGGTGCTGCGCGAGCAGGTGACGGGATGTCTGGAGTGTGCACAGTCCGGCATGGAGGAAACGCCGGTAAAAAACACGTTCCTGCAATTGTTCCGGCCGCAGTATGCCACAGCTTTTGTGCAGCCCCGGAAAGAGACTGTGAAGGTACGAAACGAGGTGCGTGTGGCACGTTTGCAGTTCCGTCAGGACAGTTACAATATAGACCCGAAGTTCAAGAACAATGAATCGGAACTTGCCACGGTAAGCAGCTCTGTCGAGGTGGTAAAGACAAATCCCGATTTGACCATAACCGGAATTTATATTACCGGATATGCTTCTCCGGAGGGTACGGTGGAGTATAACCTGAAGCTGTCGAAGAATCGTGCGGAAGCATTGGCTGCGTATGCGCAGAAAGATACGGAAGTGGATGCTTCGCTGTGGCATGTGACCGGTGTGGGTGAGGACTGGGAAGGCTTGCGCAAGGAAGTGGAGAAACATCCGCAGTTACTGAAGATTGACGACGTGCTGAGGATTATCGATGAGTGTGACGGCGATAAGGACCTTTGTGAACAACGTATCCGCGATCTTGTGCCTCCTGAAATTTACCAACGTTTGCTGAACGAAATGTATGGTCCGTTACGCCGTAATGAGTACCGCATAGAATATAATGTGAGAAACTTTAATCTGGAAGAGGCAAAGAACCTGTTGAAAACCCGTCCCGACCTGCTGAGTGTCGAGGAAATCTATATGGTGGCAGATTCGTATGGGAAGGGTAGTGCGGAATATGATGAGGCTATGCTGACTGCTGCCCGCACATATCCGGCCAATGCCGCTGCTGTAGTGAATGGTGCTTATGTGAAGATGGAGCAGGGTGACGTGAAAGGTGCGATAGACCTGCTGGAGGGTTGTGAGGTGAAGGATGATGCTTCGGTTCTGAATGCGCTGGGTGTTGCCTGTGCCAGGGACAAACAATATGACAAGGCGAAAGAAATACTGGAGCGTGCCTTGAAGGCGGGAAGCATGGAGGCGCAAAAAAATCTGGAGCAGTTGGCGGGAGTGGTAGCTGATTTATAGTATACCACAGGATACATGTTTGTAGCAACATATAACAGAATACACAAATAGAACGAGTTATTAATACTATTTTATTTAATTAATCTATCAACTTATGAAGTTAAACAAGTATTTTATGCTGGGATTGGCAGGATTGGCTTTCGCAGCATGTAGCAACGAAGATGAAGGTAATGATATCTTGACGAAAGGTACCAAACAGATTTCCGTGACGATTTCTGCCGGAAGCTATGGACAGACAAAAGCCGGAAGCGGGTGGACAGAGGATACTGATAAAGCTATTAATCCTCAGAATATCAAACTTTACCTGTTGAAAGCAGATGGTAATATTGTTGAGGTAAAAGATGCACAGGTCGGTAGTGACAATGTCTATCACAATGTAAGTCCTGAAGTTACTAAAATTGCGGCTGTTGCCAATTTTAACGAAGATACCCCACTTCCTGTTGAAGGAAACTGGGATAATGATATTTTAAAAGCAACTTTGAATATGAACAAATATGGAGTTGCATCCACAGCACCTTTAGCAAGCAAAGTAGCTGATTTGGTTCCTAATGGTACTGATGCAACAGATGGCAATACGATGTATACGGCAACAGTTGAACTGGCGACCATGCTTTCCCGTATCGAGTTGAGCGGTAATCTTACATGTACCAACTTGGGTGTTAGTGCATATAGCAAGTTAGCATTGACTCACATCGGTCTTAATGGAGTGCATCAACAGTTTACATTGGGTGGAAAACCGGTTGGTAATGAATTATATGATAAGACCAACCAAGGAGGATACCCGGTAAGTGTACCTGCATGTTTTTATGATGAAACAGACGGTCCTGAAATCACTACTACTGCTGAAACGGCTTTATTGGCTGGTTATGGCTATAATGTACTGGGTCAGCCTAAAGAAATGCTTCTTAAGTTCAATACGGAATTCAAGAGCCCTGTAGCCGAAGGATTTATCGTTTATAATCCTGCCTATTTAAAGATTACAGGTCTGAAAACAGAGAAAGGTGAAGTAACCATGGAACCCGGTAAAATCTATCAGATTACAGACCTGGAATTTACAGAAGAAGACTTGACCGATTTGGATCCGGGAGAACCTACTATCTGCGTTACCGCTACTGTAAAAGTAAAGAACTGGGATATTGTAAAGGTAGAACCTGAATATGGCAAATAATCTCTACTAATTTTTTCAACCGGAGGGATTGTATCAAAACAAGGTGCTGAGACAGGAATTGTTCCCGGTTTTGATACATCCCTTCCATCTCTCTCTTTCAACTAATTCTAAGAAACATACATAAAATATGAAATACACCAAATACATACTATCCTTGATGTTTTTAGCTTCGCTCAACGGGTGCATCAAAGAAGATATGAGTGACTGTCCGGGCAACTGCCTGCTGGAGTTCAGTTATGTAGGCGACGGTACAACCCAAATCTTTCAAGATAAGATTCATAAAGTGGACATGTATGTTTTTGATAGTGACGGTGCGTTGCTGTCTTCTCATCCGATAAGCGAAGCTGATATAAAAACAAGAGCCACAGAGTTGAAGCTGCCTATAGGAAACTACCGGATTGTGACAGTGGGCAACACCTATCATACGGAGGTCAGCAACGGGCAAAGTCTGGCAACTGCCCAATTCTGTGATAAAAACTGTATAAGTGGCGAACGGATTGTCGGAAATGACTCTCTGTATTATGCTTACAAAGAAATCAGCATCCCCGGTGATGCACAACAGATAAAAGAACAGATGGATTTTGCCAGTTCGCACTACAAAGTCCATGTGGAAGTAGTAGGAACGGGACCTGTAGAGTCCGCTACCCGCACTCCGGTATGGCCGTTGCTGAGCATGAGCGGATTGTCTTCTATGACCGGTTTCGACAATAAGGCATGCGGCAATATTGTTACCTATTACCCTGAAACTGAAAATAATGCGGAAAAGCATACCATGCTGGCACGTTTTAATATAATGAGGCATACTAATCATGAAAATGTGAATTTAGACCTCACTGACGCTAATGGAGTGAACCTTGCTCATGTAAATCTGGCCGATTTCCTGGCTGCCAACCCTGTAGTAGACCTGACCAGACATGAAGCGCTGATACCTATCCGCATTGAGTTTAAGTCTATAGGTGCGGTGGTCACTGTTCCCGACTGGTACATAGTAGACGTGAAACCGGAATTTTAAAAAGAGAAAACGATGAAGACATTAAATACAATATATCTATGGCTGATGTTGGCTGCATGTGTGCTGGCACTTGCGGGATGTGTCGAGGAAAAAGTGTCCGGTACGGGAGAAGGCGGGAATATCAGTGTGAAAATGAATGTAAATGCCCGTGGAGGTTCCGACATACAGGCTGAAATGGAGAATGCCGTAAAGAGCTTGCGCGTATATGCTTTTATCGGACAGAAACAAATTGGGTATTATCGTGGAACTACCGGTTTAAATCCGGATGCAGGAGGTAAAATCTCTTTTTGGATGGATTTGGAATTACCGCCTTATTCTGCACTTGTACAGGATGTATGGTTCTACCTGGTGGCGAATGAGGATGCAATGCTGAGACCATCTGCAACTCTTCGGGAGGATATGACACGCGATGAATTGGAAAAGTTTTATTTTGGAGAAATCAATGCTCGTGGTTATGGTGCGGTTCCGATGGCGGTCAAGCAGTCTCAGAAAATAGACCCGAATAATCTGAAGGAAAGTACGGCAGGCGGTTCGCATAACGGACATCTGATGTGGAATGGAACTGTGGAATTTGAACTGGAACGGATTGTAGGTAAGCTGGGCATGTATTTTGCCGCTAAGGAAGCTGGCATGAACTTAAGTATCGAACACATTGATTTTTTGGGAGTGCTTCAATATAATTATCTGTTCCATCCGGAAGATGCAGTGTGGAAAGAAGTTCCTTCTTTGGACAGTCCATTCGAATTACTGACCACCTCTTCTCTGGTGACAAAGGTAATGACAGATGCTGATTATGAGTTGCTTGATAAAACAGATCCGGAAAGTATAAAGAAAGGGTTTAATGACTTTTTTTCCGTTCCGGTTTATATGTTTGAAAACTATTATGGTTCCGGTAATCCGAATAGTTGGGGAACGGCAGATACGGAACATAAAGGTTTTGTGGTCAGGGTTACTTACAGTATTAACGGGAATCAATCGGTGAAAGATATTTATTTGCCGCAAGTGAAGCGCAACAAATATTGTGTGGTGCTTAACCGTATCGGTCCGGACGATGTGATAACGGTGGATTATATGGTGGCCGACTGGGACGATGCCGATGCGTGGAATGACTTGACTTTTGAATATCCTACATATAGCAATCCGGTATTGCCGCTTGACGGCGATAAACCGAATACTCCTCCCGTGGTTTGCTACACAGGCGATGAGGGTTCGTCCACAGAGGAAGATGGAGCTTTTTCTGTTCTGTTTGAGATGACTGCACCGGAAAATCAAGAATGGGCTCCCACTCTGCTTACTGGTGTCGGAAATTTTGTCTGTAAGGTTTATCAAAATGGAAAGTTGGTAGATGCTCCTTATCGAGCTTCTCCCAATCCGTTTACAATCAAGGTGATTGCACGGAATCCCGATGCTGTAGGGCAGACTGTTAATTTTGGTATTACTTATTCTCCTATCTGGGATTCGGGAAGTCCCAGTCTGTTAATGATTAATGGAACACAAGGTGACATTGCATGGCCGGGAAGTGGCGACAGAGCAGATGTGATTACAATTAGACAAGTATCAGAAATTCAAAAATGATGAACAGATGAAACGGATATTCTACCATATGGCTTGTTGGTTGGCAGTGTTAGGTTGCGCTGCCTGTAGCAATGAAACGGATTTTGTAAAAACGGAAGCGGACAATAATAGTATTGTGCTTGACATTTCGTCTGCAACAACGCCGGTGACCCGTGCAGGCGCAACGGGTGCGGAAGTGACGGTAAGTTATGTTGATGTATTGATATTTGATGATACGGATAACAAAAGCTTGGCACATTATGAACGGGTGCAGGTGGTAGCCGACAGTCAGAAGAGCGGTAAAATTACATTGGCAAAAGCACAGCGGAATGATTTTACAGTTAATGAATCATATTGGGTATATCTGATAGCCAATAGTACATTGGGAGAAGACAAATTTCAAGAGGTAGCCGATTTGGGAAAATTACGCGGGTTGATGGAAGAACAGCGTAATATACACATGACCGGCGCCGGCACTGACCCTGAAATACCGATGATTTTTCTTATGGACGGCATAGCCTATCCCGCTGGAACAGACGAACCGGAAACGCCTGGAAAAGTAGTGCTTAACAATGGCAATCTTTCGGATAAAACGGAATTGGCCGTTACATTGCGACGCGCTGCTGCCAAAATTGTTGTGAAGATAAAGAAAGGGGAAGATGTTACCTTTGATAATTCATCGGGAGCCTATAGAGCAGGTTATTATCTGCGAAACATGTCTTACAGCACAACCCTTATTCCAAACCCGAATGCGAATGATAATGTAAAATTGCGGACGCCCGATCCTACTGCGGGTAAATATTTTGCATGGACGGAAAATGAAATAACTGTTACGGCTTATGCTTACAGTCATAATTGGAAGGATAAGCCTTTGGAAAGAGAAACGCGTCTGGTGGTGAATATTCCGCTCTATTATAAGAAAGAACCGGATTTGCGCGGAGCTAATTATTATCAGATTCCTATCAGCAAAGAGAAGGTTCTGGAACGGAATACTTATTACGAAGTAACGGTAGAGGTAAATGCGCCGGGTGCAACAGAAATTTTAAAACCCGAAGAACTCGAACCTGTCAATTATACCGTGCAAGCATGGGACGAGACAATAATTAATGTTGGAGGAGAAACCGACCGGCCGAAATATTTAACGGTAAATGAGGAAGAAATGGAAATGTATAATATCTCGGATGATAACACAACGCTGGAATTTGCTTCTTCATCGGAGGTCTCGGTTAAGGTGACGCGGGTTTATTACATTGATAAATTTGGGCAAACACAGGCTACAACCAGTGAAAGGGAGATTGCCAGGATGGGTATTAATGTAGTACCGGATAAAGGATTGAACGGAAATATCAATATACACAGCCCGTTGCCTACCAACAATACGATACGGTACATAGAATTGGAAATAACCAATGAGGATGGAGTAGAGGCTCGTAAAGTAACGGTTGCCCAATATCCGTTGGAGTATATCGTCAATATCCAGAGTTGGTATTCTTATCGCGATGACTTTAAAATAAATGATTCCCGACCTACCACTTATGATTATATGGGAGACAGGGTATACGGAATAAGTCTTGCTACAAGAAGTATATCCAATTGGAATGGGAATTATGATTACGAAGTATCCAGCGGCTTCGGTTGGTTCGAAGATGCAAGTAATGGTTTTTTCAGATCCAAAGTCGTTACCAAGATAGTTGCTGGCAAATCAACCATTTTACATTACTACTGGAATAGCAGAGGAGTTCTTAGCACCAGTGAATCAGGAGAGTATAACGGTCGTTTGTATCATATTACGATTACTTCTACATCTGACAAATACACTATAGGCAATCCGAGACAGATTCGCGACGAAACGACTGGTCTTCTCGTTACAGATCCGGGTACAGACAATGCGGAACTTGTGTCCCCGTCATTTATGATTGCATCTTCATTAGGCGGGTTCATGTTGGGTGCCGGAAACTTGACATTGGATAACAGTGCGAACAGTTTGAGGGTTGCCCGTGAACACTGCGCCAACTATGTGGAAGTTGCGCATGATGGAACAATTTATGACGATTGGCGTTTGCCGACAAGGGCGGAACTGGAGATTATCATGAATTTTCAAGGAAAAGAAGATGAAGATGCAGATGCTATTGACTATCTGCTGAATGCCAAATACTATTATAGTGCAAATGGTAGGGTGGAAAACTCAAAATCAAATATGAATGGAACAGGAGTCCGCTGCATCCGTGATGCCTTTGATACCCAAAAATAGAGAAGAATAAAAAAACAGAAAGATATGGCAAAAGCAATAAAGCATACAGTACTTGTTGTGTTGGGACTGTTGGTCTCATTCACCGCCTGCCAGACGGATGAGTGGACTGCTTTTCAAGAAAAAGAAGCTCCCGAAGGTTATGTTAATATACATTTCGAAACGGAAATACCGGCTATGCCGGTGGTGACCACCCGCTCTGTAGACCCGGATGGTAAAGGGGTAAATAGTATGCAGCTGTTTTGTTTCGACAGCTACGGATTATTTATAACAACTACGCCGGCAACAATCACTTCCCACGGGGAAGAGTCTGGAGAATTTACAGCAACCATACCTGCCAATACACGCCGTATTCATTTTATTGCCAATCAGAATATGACTGATTTCCAGGAAGATGAATTCAGAAATAAATCGGAGGCAGATGTGATAGCTCTGCTGGAAGGTTCGTCCGGTATGATGATTTATTGGGCTCGTTTTGCATGCGATGCTAACAACGAAGAATCGATTGACCAACAATTGGCTAAAAATCCTAATATAATAATGATTCGTAACCAGGCTAAAATTACAATAGACAATCCGACAGGAAACGGTTATCTGGTAGTTACCGGTTTTACAGCCTATAATACGAATGCTTTTGGTACTGTGGCTCCTTATCATCCTACGAAAGGGTGGGTATGGTCTTCGAATGCAGACGTTGAGCCTTTTGTTACATTGCCTGCCAATGATGCCAAGTTGAGCGATATTCAGGATGTACAGGATATCAGCCAAAATCCGGAATTATATGTGTTCGAATGCGAAAACAGTTCGGAAGACCCGGTCAGTGTCATCATCCGCGGACATCTGCCCGGTGAGAGCGAAGAACTTTATTATCGGGTGATGCTGATTAAAGCGAATGGCGAGCAGGAACTGATACGAAGGAATCATCATTATATGTTTCATATTGCAGGAGCGCTTTCTTATGGACAACCTACTTTTGAGGCAGCGCTTACAGCGGCAGCCACGAACAATGTGTGGCTTTCCATATCGGACGAAGTTGAGTCGGTGGAAGATAACAACTATATATTGGCCGTGGACCAAACGAGTGTCGTGTATAATGATGAAAGAGCGGGTAAGACTGCCGAACTGAAATATACACTGTCGGGCAAGAACGGCACTTCCATTATCGGAACAGACAAGCCGGTGATAACATGGCTTGACGGAAATACGGTGGCAACCAATACGATAACGGACGCTTTTACCATAAACAGTAACGGGGAGGGTGAAGGAAAGATTACCATTAATCTCCTGCCAATGAATAACAACCAGAAACTGGAAGGTACATTGTTGGTGAAAAAAGACCGCCTGCAACGTAAAATCAAGGTGATTATGGTGAAGAAGCAGAATTTTACACCAGCATGGGCATCTACGGAAATTTATGGCAATATGGATGATGGCGGTGCGCACGCTACTATAATGTTTACTATTCCGGAAGATTGTCCGACAGAGCTCTTTCCGCTCAGGGTACTGCTTGCAGTAGAGGCTCTGGATGTGCGCCATGAATCGGGTATGGTATTGCCGCTGGTGCGTGAAGGCGAAGAAGGTTATGGAACGGAGATGCCGGAATGGAAATATAAATATGTGTACACTGTGACGGAACCTGGTGTACAGCGTGTTTATTTCAGGAATATTCTGAATGAGGAAGATGGGACAACCAAGGATATCAGTATCGAAGCCGAACACTTCAAAACCATGCATCGTGTCTTTACTTTTGCAGGCTCTTCACAAAAGTCGATAACAGTAGTGGGACTGGGAGAATATAATGGAGCAGAAGGTGGAGGAGACTTTGCGGATGATGAGAAAATCCTTTACCGTTTGGTGCCGCAGAAGAAAGGAGCTTTAGTACAGTTTGATATGCTGTTGAAAGATGGTGTAACGGCTATAAATGCAGGTGATAGGGATGAGTTTTTACTTTATTCCCAATATTTGGATCATATAAAGGACGGAGAAGAGCCTGATGGAGTAACTTTTGATTGTACTTTTTATGAAGTAGACAAGAGTGAATGGGGTTCAGGAGGACGTGTATATATGTTTAAGCCGATTGATGCCGGAAATCCGGAAGAAACAGGACGTTATTCCATTTACATGAAGACTAATGTTGCACGGAGTGCGGAAGTAGTACGTATGGCATCCAACCAGCATGGTTCTCCCTCAGGATTACCGTCGAATAATGAAGCCGAGTATACGGGAAATACCTATCGCTCCGTTACTTTTGAGCTTGCCAATTACCATCCTTTCCGCTTTGCCGCACGGGTGGATGATATAGGTACTGATGTTTCGGGCAATGCGGAGGAGGAGGAAACACCGCTGACATGGACTTATGAACCTGAACAGGAAGTGGATATTAGCTTTGATGTAACCAGTTTTACCGGTTCAGATGGAAAGTCTGTCGATCCGTTTGGAGAAGAGTTCGAAATCTATATTGATGCGCCTATGCTGGAAATAGATGATGCACGCCTGAAGGAATTCAACTTAGATAAAAACAAGCTGAAAGCCGATCCGAACACAGAAGGACGCTTTATTTATACGGTAGAGGCTAATCGGGAGGATGAAAGACGATATGGAGTAGGTGAAGCCTTGCAAAAGGACGATGCCGCTGGTGCAGGAAGTCAAGAGGGAGAACGGAAAAAGCTTCCTTTCAAAACCAAATCTGCGGTAAGTGCCGGGGATATTGTCGTCAGTTCGAATAATAGGCAGGTGGTATTCTTTGAAAAGACATTTAAAGTAACCAATGAATCCATTACCGGAACCATCCGCTATATTGCTAACGGGGAGACTAAACCTGTGCCTAAGGGAGCTTTTGTATCTTTTGAACGTGAGGTGAACGGCAGCCGTATTGGTGTCATGACTATTCGGGAGGATGGCCGGTATGAGTTACGTTTGCGTAAGGAATATAATTTCGATTGGTATATAGACAATGTGGAACTGCATTATACGGTAAATGGAGAAGTTTATCATACTATGACCAAATTAAATGAGTTATTCAATAACAGAGATTTGGTTTTGACAGCAGCAACAACTGAATAACAGTAAGTATGCTGAGCCTTACAGTATTTATCAGATGGATAGAACTTATGCCGGTTGGAAAAGAAAATATATAGAATCTCTTATCATATACAATGGCTGTCTGTGACAGATGGCCTTGTTGTTTGTTTTGTTTGTATATCCCATTCTTGTAACCTGGTGAGGTAAGGAATGGGATATTTTTTACGTTGGTCCATTTTTTTTGGGGGGGGGCTCCTCTGGAGGAAATGGGATATCCAACAAAAAAAGGTCCGCCGTAATGACGAACCTTTTTTGCTCTTCCTCTTGGACTTGAACCAAGGACCCTCTGATTAACAGTCAGATGCTCTAACCGACTGAGCTAAGGAAGAATGTTGCATTTAAGTTTTTCTTTTGCTCTTCCTCTTGGACTTGAACCAAGGACCCTCTGAT
>ULUW01029975.1_pt1 | contig 11931 bp, 9 predicted proteins | sample 1959041 | NCBI WGS metagenome assembly ULUW01 (sample SAMEA4835775, study PRJEB28245) | human gut metagenome | biome: gut microbiome; material: fecal sample | place: Denmark | collected 2008
ATTTAGTTAGTGATAACAGTATTGAATTATCATGGAATAAGTTTGATTTATCTTATGGTAATTTCAAAAGGTATTCATTATATTATGGTTTAGAGCCTATGTATGATGAGTACGCAGATACTGTCTTAGATATTTCTAAAGCTTTAACAACACAAATGTTTTATGATATAAATAGAACTAAGTACAGATTAAATAATTTATCTGCAAATACAAATTATTATATAGTTTTGGTTTTTGAGGGAAGAAATGGTGCAAAGTCATTAATTTCGCAAGAGGTAATGACAAATGGGTGATAAAGAATGGGTTGAAAGTTCTTTGCAAGAAGTATATCAAATGATGGGAGTATTAAATATGTCTTTTGAGTATGTACCTCTTCTTGAAGAGCGATATAACGATGAAGGATTAGCAATATTGGATTATGATTATGAAAATCGTATTCCAATAATCGCCGCAATGAATACTGATAAAGAGGGAGACCCTGATTTTGATTATGAACGTAAGGATTTAAAAAATACTCGTGAGAATGTGACAATTCAATTCACTCGTGGCAGTATTCTTCCGCATATAGTAAAAGCCAGAGATGCTATAGATGTAACTATTGGAGAGAACACTGAAAGATATATCATACTTGGAAATGATAATGGAATCGTTTTAAGTGGTATTTATTACAGTGTAAGGGCTACAGCAGTATCTGGTGCTCTTCAAGATTATGAGGTGCTTAATAATGGGATTGAAGCTACGTTTTAATGCCAGAGGCAAAAGCAGTAAAAATCTTGATGGGTTTACAAAAGTGTTAGAACAATACAGTATAAAAATGTCTTTATATGGAGCTTCTGGTGTAAAAAAAGCGGCAGATATGCTTTTAAAGTGGTCGCAAGAATTAGTTCCAGTAGATACAGGTAAATTAAAGCGGTCTGGAAAAGTTGTTAAAATAACAGATAGTACAAGTAGTGCAAGAATGGTTTATCAAGTACAATATGAAGCATTAGCTCCGTGGGGGAATAGTAGTGCTGGGACTTTTAATTATGCTTGGATACAGCATGAAGATTTAACTTTGCGACATCCAAATGGAGGACAAGCTAAGTATTTAGAATACCCTTATAGGTCTAATAAACAGTTATTAATGAGCATTATTAAAGAAGCTACAAAGAAAGGAATGGGAGCACGATGACGTTTGCTACAAGTGTTGCAAAGTATTTAGAAAGCTTAAATTATGGAAAAGTCGGAAAAGATATTTTCATAAATAACATTCCTTTAACTAATTCTAATAAAGCTTTAAATATTGCTGTTTATGATACTCCTTCTTATGCTATTGTTGGTAGAGCAAGGAATAGTGTTGATTTTACTTGTCAGATTAGAGTGAGAGCTTCAAAAGCTGAACAAGTGTTAAGCTGTATTAACAGCATATATAAATTACTGAATACTGGGATAATGGTTGACCCAGAAGGTAAAAAATTTCATGTAAAGCAAGTTAATCCACCACAATTTTTAACTTATGATGAAAGCAATAGGGTAAATTGGGTGTTAAATATAACTGCTTTGAGTGGAACTTATTAGAAAGGACGAATGATTAATGGCTATGGATATTACCGCCTTACGTCTTATGGAGTTAAAAGATGTAAAGGTTTCAAGAATGATTTCTGATTCCGCTGATGCAGAGCCAACTTATGATAATCCTGTAGATTTAGCTGGTGCGTTATCATTCCAAGTATCCCCTGAATTAGAGAATAAGATTCTGTATGGTGATTCAACTATTATGGATTCATATTCTCGTACTACTAGCATTAACTTTACAGTTACGAATTCTGTTGTAAGTTTATCGGGATTAGAAGTTATTATGGGTGGTCAAATCACAAGAGCAGGTGCTGATAAAGCTGAAACTGTTATTTATGAGTTGACTGCTAAAAATGCTACACCACCTTACTTTAAAATTGAAGGTAAGTGGGATTATGTAGGTGAAACTATTGGAGATGCCCACATTGTACTTTATAAGTGTCGTGTAAGCGAACCACCAGATTTCACAGTAAATGATTCTAGTGGAGATTTTGGTGATTGTTCTTTTACAGGAACAGCAATGCCTACTCGTAAACGTGGACATTGGTGGCAGTTAATTCTTAATAAAGAGGAAAAAGAAATTGAAATCCCAAGTGAATTAACAAGCATTTCTGTAAAAACTCCTCCAACAAAAACAACTTATTCTATTGGAGAAACTTTGGAATTAGATGGATTAGTAGTTGAAGGAACTTATGAAGGTGGGACAAAAAGAAATTTAACAATCACAATGGCAAACATTAGTGGTTTTGATAGTTCTTCTGCCGCCGCAAATCAAACAGTAACTATTACTGTTGGAAAATTAACAACAACTTTTAAAGTCACAATTAGTGCTTAATCAAGAGGGGAAATCTCCCCTCTTTTTTAATATTTTTTAAAAAATCTATTGACAATTTAGAAGAAATGTGTTATAATATAGTAGTAAAAATGAATAGTGAGGTAAAATAATGTCTAAACAATTACAAATATTAAAACCTAAAGCATATGAATTTCTTTTAGGAGATAAACAAGTAGCATTATCTTATGATTTAAATGCTTTTGCTCTTTTAGAAGAAGAATATGGTTCTATTGAAGAAGCTTTTGCAAGAATGCAAGGAGCAGAAGGCAAGGGCGTAAAAATAAAAGATACTCTTAATTTTTTAAGAGCAGGATTAATTTCAAGTTGTCCTGATATTACAAATGAAGAAATTGGGGCTTGTTTAAATGCCTCTAATGTTCCTGTATTAATGGAGTATATTTCTGGCGCAGTACAATCTTCTTTACCTTCACAAGATGAAGTAGAAGCTACACTAGAAGCAAAAAACTAAAAACATCTCTCTCCAAAGATAGCGGGGAAGAAGAGGGATGGGATTGGGTAGCATACTATTATTTTTCCAAAAGAATATTACATTTTAGTGATTATGAATTTTGGAGTAGCACTCCTCGCAAGATATTCGGATTATTGGAATATCATATAAAATATGAAAAAAGCAGAACAGAAATTCCAGAAAATGTGCAACAGGGTATTGGAAAAGGTTCCAAAATTCCTAAAATAAACAATAACACAGTAAAAAAAATGGGAATAGAAGACTTTGTAAAAATGGGTGGAGGAGTTATTAAAAAATAACTCCTTCTTTTTATTTAGAAAGGAAGATACAAGTGAGTGATTATGATGTAGGTAAACTTGTCGCTTCCATTGAGCTAGATTCTTCGCAAATGGCGAAAGACATAAAAACAATCACTTCACAATTAAAAACTTTAAATACTTCCTTTAATAGTTCAAGCAAAGATATAGATAATGCGATTGGTAAAGTCACACAAGCAGTGACTAAGAATAGTAACTCAATGCGTAGTGGCTTTACTTCTATTTCTAATTCTTATCGAGATACAAGTAAAACAATAACAACTTTATCATCTGGTATTAGAACAGCAATGTCTACAATGTCTAGAACAGTTGATATAAGTTTTAAATCTTTGGCTAATACAATAAAAACTAGCAGTGCTTCAAATGCAAATGCAATAAAAGCGATGAGTAATGCAAATTCTACTGCAATGGCAAGAATGAGCAGTTCTGTAAGTTCTGCTACTGCTACAATGACTAAAGGGTTTGCAACAATTCAAGCGCAGAGTAAATTAACAACAGAAGCATTAAGAGCGAATGAGCAAACACTTTTAGCCTTAAAAAATTCATATACCGCTTTAGGAGCTTCAATGACAGCGGGAATGACAAAAGGATTTGCTTCTGTAGCAAGTGCTATGCAACAACAAACACAGGTTATTGTCAGCGCATTAAAGAGTGTACAATTACAAGCTACTGCTACACAAACAAGTTTGAATAGTATAAAAGCACCTAATCTTGATATGTCAAAAGTTGGATATCAAGGAAACGGTGTAAATAGAGTATATGGAACATTAGGAACAGCACCCAATCAAGTGTTCGGCAATTTAGGCAGAATGGATTCATCAGCGGCAAATATAACAAGTGGATTGAATACTGCTAAAAACGCAATGAATGGTTTAGCTAGTTCAGCATCAAAAGCTTTTGATGTTTTTGCTAATATATCTTTTAAAGCCTTTTTGATTGAGCAAGGTGTTAGGCAAATTGCCTCTATTTTTAATTCTCTTATCTCTCCTGGAATGAATTTTGCCTCCTCTATGGAAACACTGAGATTAGGCTATTCTGGTATTATTTCTTCCACATTACAACAAGATGAAAAAGATATACCTTTTAATAGAGCATTAGAAATTTCAGATGCTTTATTAATGAAAATGCAAGATGAAGCTTTAAAAACTTCTTTAACAATGGAAGAATTAGGTGGAGCTTTGCAATCCACAATGGCATTAGGTATAGATGCTGGAATGAGTTTACAGCAAGTTCTTGATTTAACTGTTGTTGGAGCACAGGCTGTTAAAACATTTGGATTAAGCAATCAACAGGTAGTACAGGAATTAAGAGGATTGATTTCTGGTGAAGCAATCAGACCTGGCGTTGATATGCTTGCTACTGTTTTGGGATATACAACAGCAACAGTAAATAAACTTCGTGAAGAAGGAACACTTTATGAAGATGTAATGAAACGTATGGCTGGTTTCCAAGCGGCAAGCAATGAGTTTCAAAATACTTGGGCAGGCTTAATTTCCAACTTAGATGATGGTATTTCCAGAGTATTCGGAACCGCAATGAAAAGTAGCGGTTTATTTGAAACATTTAAAGAGCAAGCATTAAAATTACAACAAGTATTTTTTACCATTAATAAAACTATGGAACAGCAAGATAATGGAGAAATGAAAGAAGTATTTACTACTACTTTAAATGAATCCACTTTAAATATTGTAGAAAAAATATATTCTGCTATGGCAAAATTAATAAAAGCACTTTCTCCAATAATAGACCTTTTAGGAAAAATTTCTAATATTATATTAACTGGGGTAGCAGATAGTTTAGATTTACTTGCAACTGGATTAGCAGTTATTAGTGCCGCTTTAACTCCTTTATGGACAGGATTAGGCATAGTTATGGATTTACTTTCTGAGGTTCAAGGTTATTTTACAGAACTTCTTGATGTATTATTAAGTAATACTGATATGCTTGCTGGAATGACATTAGGGCTTGGAGCTTTAGCTGTTGCTTTATTATTTTTAATAAATCCAATATTAGGTGTTGTAGGGGCTATAGGAGCAATAGGGTTAGCTTGGGATACTTTAACAGATACTACTAATTCTTTTGGTGAATACTTTAGATTAAAAATGTCACAATTTGTAGCACAAGCAAAAGCAGTTGGCATGGCAATGAAGGATTTATTCACTTTAAATTTTTCTGGAAATAGCGATAAGCAGTATCTTCAAGAAGCCGCTGATTATGGTAATGCCGCTGATAAGGCTTGGAAATCAGCGGGAGATGCAATAGCTGGTAGAATTACAAAAATCAAAGAAGATGCTGAAAAAATGCGTAAGGATGCAGAAGAATTATTTAAAGGATTAAGCAAAAAAAGTTATGGAGACGAAAAAGCTGGCAAAAAAGGTAAAGGTGCTGGAAAAGAAGCAAGTAATGCTTACAAGTTATTAGATGCTGATTTGAAGAAAGCAAATGCTTCTTTTAAAGCTCAGTTAAAAGAAATAGAAGATGCCTTTAAAAATAATCAATTATCTACACAGGATTATATAGAGGCATATTTAAAGAATAAACAAGGGCAGATAGATAAACAAATTGAAATATTAAAGGCTAAGATAGATATTGCGAAAAGTCTTGGTCAAGAAAATGATGTTGAGAAATTCTCTACAGAGTTGGAGAAGCTTGAAATAGATAGAGCGGAAGCATTAGCAGAAGCAAATAGAAAACTTGTAGATTCTTATAAGAAGTTACAAGATACATATGATTCGATTTCTAAATCTTATCATGGCTTATATGGAGCAACAGAAGCATCAACTACATTAGATATTATCAATGAATTAGGAGACTCCTATACAAGAACTGTTGTAGAGCTTAAAACAGCACAAGAGAGATTAGCACAAGCAACACAAGAGAGTGATTCAAAACAGATAGAGTTATGGAATAATTGGGTAGAAAAAGGAAAAGAAGCAGAGAAACAGATATTAGCAATAGCAAGAGCTAAAAGACAAGAATATGAAATCACACAAGCACAGGCACAAGTGGAAGCTGTTCAACTGCAATCTATAAGAAGAGAGAACGAAATTAATCATCTTGTAGAGCAGAGTAGAATGGATAGTTTAACAGCAGAAGGAAGAATTTTTTATGAACGTCAGCAATATGTTGATGATTATGTTAAAACTTATGCTAAATTAGTTGCTTTATATGAAACGGAAGCAGATTATGCCGCTAAAGCAGGAAGCTTAGAAAAACAAAATGAATGGGTAAAAAAAGCAGAAGATGCAAGAGCGGCAATGAAATCTATTGTTGAAGAAGTTCCACCATTTCAAAAGAAATTAAGAGAAGGTTTTTCAGATGGCTTGGCAGGAATGTTTGATGATTTAACAGAAGGAAAAAGCTGGAAAGAATCTTTTCAGAATTTCGCAAGCAATCTTTTAAAAGAATGGGCTTCTATGTGGCATAAAAGATTAGCACAAGATATAACTAATAAATTGTTTGATGCGGTTCTTCCAAAAGGGGAAAAAGCATTAACAATAGATACAGAATTTGATGTACAAGTTAATGAGTATAAAGAAGAAATAAAAGCTCAAATGGAACAGGGCGTACAGGCAGTAACAGAAGGTTCTTTAAATATTAAAGGGCAATTTGATGCTTTAATCCCTACATTACAACAATTTGGAGAAACTGTTCAAGTAGCAATGGCAAAGATGTCTTCTGGCTCTGGTCAAGAAGCTGGTTTAGGTGGAATCGCAACTGGCGCAGGAGGGTTTTCCATAGGAGAATCAATGACTGGCGCAAATTATGGTGGGATGTCTTTAGAGAACGAAAGTTTAGTTGATAGCTTAAAAAACCAGTTTAATGGGTTAACACTTACTGCAAAAGATTTTGGTCAGTCAATGGGAACTTTAAATGGTTTATTGGCAGAAAATGCAGGAGCGCAAAAATTAGATAATAAATTAACTATGCAAGCTGGATTGCAGGCACTCCCTAATATGTTAATGGGGTTAGCTATGGTTTCTGGTAACGAAGGTTTAATGAAATTTGCTATGGCATTACAGGTAGTAATGGCAGTTATTCAAATGATAAATGCTATGAGTAGTGTGAGCGGGTTTGCTACTGGTGGCTATGTTTCTGGCGCAGGAACAGGAACTAGTGATAGTATTCCTGCAATGTTATCAAATGGAGAATATGTTTTAACTGCAAAAACAGTGAAACGTCTTGGAGTAGATTATCTTGATAGATTAAATGAAGGTAAAGCACTTGCTCCTTCAATGGCTAAATTGCCTAGATTTAAGTTTGCAGAAGGAGGATTAGTAGGAGCATCTAAATCACAGGAAAATTTAAATCAAAATCAAGTAACTAAAACGGAAGAAACAGGCGAGGGAATACAAATTACTTTTGCGCCTGTATTTCAATCATTAGACCCAGAGGCTAATATGAAAGCTTTTGACCAGCAATATCCTTTATTGGAGAAGCGGATAATAGATGCGATGAGAACTAAGCAAGTTATGAGACAGGCAGTGAAAGGAGCGGCAACTTAATGTATAATTTAGATATAAGTACAAATGAAGATTATTATGATTATCTTATAAATGAGCAAGTTACTGGAATAGCCGCTTTAAAAGTTTATAGTTATACGTTATCTTATAATACTTTAATTGATGAAAAATTTACAGGGAATGAACAGCGTAGAGATGTATGGTCACAGCCCAGAAGAACTTGGACATTGGAATTTCAAAAATCACCAGAATTAGGGCGTAAATTAGAGGATTTTTTTAAGGCACATTTGGGAAGAAGAACAGCTTTTAGATTTAAATGGGTAAAAGAGAATTCTGATGGTGAAGATATGGGCGGCGATGATGAATGGTATTATGTAAGATTCAATACTGATACTTATAGCACAGATATAGATTATCTTGGGTATAGACACACTACTTTAGAAATAATTGAGGTGAGAAACAATCAATGAGTATAGGAATACCAGAACAGATTGAACGTTATCTTGCAGACCCAGAAATAACAACAAGATTATTAGTTGTTATAGAGTATAGTGATGAAAATATTTATAGATTTATAGTGGATGAAAGTGTAGATGAAGTAATAATAAATGGAGAAACATATTTAAGTGCCGCTATTACAAGAAGTGATAGAGAAGAAAATTCTGATATGTCAATCGAAACCTTAACACTGACAATGTCTAATCATTGGCAAGGATGGGCGGCAATTTTAGCTAATCAAGGAAATAATTTTATAAATAAACCTTGTAAAATTTACGAATGGATGCCAGAATTTCCAGAAGAAAAGCCTATATTAATTTATGATGGTGTTCTAGACAATATTAATATGACAGCCAGCACTTTTGAAGTTAAAGTAGTTAGAAGTATGGGTGATTATCAGCAAGAAAGTCCTAATATGACTTTTGACCCTAATTGCCAGTTTCAATTTAAAGATGAAAGATGTCGATATGTTGGAGAGTATTTTGAATGCGGCAAAACTTTAGCGGATTGTATGAATAGGCATAATGAAGAGCGTTTTGGGGGACATCCTTCTGTTCCAAGAGAAACGGTAATTCGGAGCTAGGAGATATTATGATTCCAAAAGAAGAAGCATATAAATTTGTAGGAAAATCTTTTGTTCAATTCACAGATGATAATAAGGCGTGGGGGTGTCTTGCGCCTTATTATTTAATACATCCAGAATTTAAAGATTTTTTTACATTAGAGGATACTAAAGAGTTTTTAAAATTAGCAAAAGAACGTTTTCAAGAAATAAAATTAGAAGATATTAAATATGGTGATTTTATAGCTATTTTAATGCCTTTAGGTCTATGGCATATAATGGTTTATATAGACGATGGAAAATATATTCATTGTACAAAAGATACTGGTGTTGTAGTTGAGAAACTAACACCAGCATATAAAGCTAGGATAAAGGGGGTATTTAGATGGGCGTAGTTGGAGCTGTACTTGGATTTGTTTTTTCTGTAGCATCTTATGTAGTTAGTAGACGTGAAATGAAAAAAATGAAAAAGACTGCTAAAAGAACCTATTCTGATACGATGGCTACTGAAACATCTAATACAATGCCTATTCCTATTATATATGGGACAGTAAAAAATGCAGGAAATTTAATTTATTCTAAATTATGGGATAATAACCAAAGAGTAGCAAAACTTATAGTATTTTGTGATGGTAAAATAAAAGGAATAAGAGATATAAAATTAGATGATATAAATATAAATAGTTCAGATTTTGAAGGTGTAAGTTATAATACTTATATTGGAGATGGTGAGCAACTAATTGATAGCAGGGTAGATGGTGTAAATAATTCCCAAAGAGCACAAAAAGTAGGTGGACTGAAATATGATGCTTATTTAGCCTTAGAAGCTAAAGCAAATGATAAATTATCGGGCAATTTTAATGTTACAGCAATGATAGATGGTAAGATAGTAAAGTGCTATACATCAGAAACTGACTATTCAGAAAAATGGACTAATAATCCTGCTTGGTGTGTGCTAGATTTTTTAACTTGCTATAATGGTGTAGGTCTTAGTATGGATGAGATTGATTTACCAAGTTTTATAGAGGCGGCAAGTTTTTATGACGAGAAAGACTATACATTAAATATATGTTTAGATGAAACTCAGTCAAGACTTGATTGGGTATCTACTATGTTAAATTGTTGTCGTTCAAGCTTAGTCTATAAAAATGGAAAATACTCTTTATTTGTTGAAAAGAAAGATGAAGTAGTACAAAGCTTTGACCCTGATTCTATAAATAATTTGGAGATTTGGTGGTCTCCTATGGAAGACATTCCAGATAGGATTTATGTTCAATATATAGACCCAGAAAATGAATGGGTCAAGGTTAATGCACAAGCAGAGGCAGTTAGTCCTTTGAGAAAACAGCCTAGAATAGAAACTTATGAATTATATGGTGTCACTAATTTTGACCAAGCAAGCAGGTTGGCTTGGTTTTATTTAAATCAAGCAATAACTTGTAAAATGTACGTAAGATTTAGTACAGATAGACGAGCTTTGAATAGAACAGTTGGAGATGTTATTAGTTTAACTGATTATATAACAGAGTTTCAAAATAAGCAGTTTAGAATTATAAAAATCACAGATAAACAAGATGGTGGAATAGAGCTTACCTGTAGAGAGTATAATCCAAGTATTTACAGTGAAGAAAAAGGAGCAACAGAACCTGTAATAAATGATTCTACTTTAGCAGACCCTACAGAACCTCCACCAGCAGTTATTTATTTGGATAATGAACAAGAATACTATGTACTTCCTGATAAAACTGTTGTTTCAAGAATTTTTATTAAATATACATATCCAAGTTATTTTTATTCAAGAGGTGTGAGAGTTTGGTATAGATTGCAGGGGGATGAAACTTGGTCATTTGGTGGAATATTTGATGACGGTTCTAATATTGCTGTAATCGAAAATATGGAAATTTTAAAAACTTATGAATTCAAATTAGTACATGAAAATAGATATAATAAATTTTCAAATCCAACATATACGCCTTTAATTTTTATAACAGGAAATAATATAGCACCAGATATGCCACAAGATTTTGTTGGGTATGAAGCAGTAGGTGGTTTTAATTTAAGTTGGTCAGCAAATAAAGAAAGAGATATAGACCATTATGAATTATATTCTGGGGTTGTTTCAGAAAGCACTAAGATAGCAGATGTTACTGGAACAAGTTATTTTTACTCAACAGGTATGGGAGAATATAGATTTTTATTAATAGCTGTTGATACTATGGGAAATAGGTCTGTTCCTGCAAAATTAGATTTACAAATTGCTAGACCTGCTAATGTTACAGGTTTTGATTGTGTACAAAATGAGCGTAATATAGAGTTTAGATGGAATAAAGTAAAAGGTGCTACTTATTATATAATAAGAGAAGGCTCTAGTTGGGAATATGGTAATTTTATAGGAAGTAGTGCTGGTCAAACATTTACATTGCCTTTTGCACAAGCAACACAAGTAGATTTTTGGATGAAAGCTTATACAGAATATGGTGTTCCTTGTGAATTTGCTTCTTATTGTACTGTAAGAATAGCTTCTATTCCTAATAGAAATATGATTTACACTTATGATGCTGTAGAAGATGAATGGAAAGGTATAAAATCATTTGGTCATATAAATGCTAGAGGATTTCAATTAGATGATAATAATTTAAGTGCAGAATATCTTTATGAGATAGAGTTAGACCAAGAATACTGTTCAAGAAATTGGATAGAAAAAGTTATAAAACCTTTTAATCCAGAGAAGGAACAAAAATGGAAAGATTTAAAATTTACTTGGAATTCTGAAACAGCTAAACAAACAACTTGGATGCCAGTTGGTACAGATTTTACTTTTAATAGTTCTACAGAGATTGCTGTATATTTAGGAGAAAAAGATTCTACATCAGTAGATTATTGGACATTAGATGAAACGCTTTTAAGCAATAAAGGAATTAAACCTAATCCTGATTATGGTATTGCTACTTATGGAATGGCGAGATTTCATAAAGGGTTATTAATGGATGGAAATAGTATGGTAAAATGGCAGGATATAAATATACCAAAAATATTTTCTCTTTCTGTTAATGTAAAAATTCCTATTGATTCTGATTATTCATATGCTATTTTAACTTTAAAAAACTCTAAGACTGGGGATTGGATGCTTTTAAGTTATAGTAGTGATGGGGATAATTTTGTGTTAACTACTGATACTGGATTAGAAATATCGGCAGGAGACTTTTCATTTCCAAATGATAATTTAACTTTTA
>ULUW01060618.1_pt1 | contig 11262 bp, 7 predicted proteins | sample 1959041 | NCBI WGS metagenome assembly ULUW01 (sample SAMEA4835775, study PRJEB28245) | human gut metagenome | biome: gut microbiome; material: fecal sample | place: Denmark | collected 2008
ATCCCGAAATCTGGTCCTCCAAGCGGTGAAGCGTGGTGAGAGCCTGATCCTTACCGATCCAAAATCTGAACTGTATGAATCCATGAGCGAATACCTTCGAGACAATGGATACACAGTTAAGGTCTTCAACCTAATTGAAATGGATCATAGTGATTCGTGGAACAGCCTCAATGAAGTTGGTTCCAGCGAGCTGATGGCTCAGACCTTCGCCGACATCGTACTGCAAAACACCAGCGGAGACTCGAAAGACGCGTTCTGGTACAACGCTGAGCTCAACCTGCTAAAAGCGCTGGTACTGTATGTGGCGTTGGAAATGCCCCCGGAGCAACGCAACCTGGCTACAGTCTACGATCTGCTCTATACACAGACGGAGAAGGGCCTGTCCGACATCATGGCCAGTATCAGCCATGAGCATGTGAACCAATACACCGGCGAGCTTCTTCCGCCATCCCCTGCAGCCGCACCTTACGCCATCTTCAAGCAGTCCAGCGATACGGTTCGAACCAGTGTCATCATTGGCCTAGGCAGCAAGCTGGCCGTACTGCAGGCGCAGCAGGTGCGGAACATCACTTCCTATAACGAGATCGATCTGGAACTTCCGGGAAAGCAAAAGTGTGCCTACTTCTGCATTGTGTCCGATCAGGACAGCACCTTTGATTTTCTCAGCTCTCTATTCTTCAGCTTTCTATTTATCCGCCTGATTCGCTATGCAGATGGATACTGCGAAGGCGGTATGCTGAGCACTAAGGTCAAGTTCGTGCTAGATGAATTTCCGAACTGCTGCCTGATCCCTGACTTCACCAAAAAGTGCTCTACCATCCGGTCACGCGGATGCTCGGTAGCCGTCTTCTTCCAAAATGTAGGTCAGATGCGCAACCGATACCCTGATGACCAATGGCAGGAGATCCTCGGTGCCTGTGACTCCACGGTGTTTTTGGGTTGTACCGATATGCTTACGGCGGAGTACTTCAGTGATCGCATTGGTACCGCTTCCGTTGAAGTGGAGGGTACAATGCGAGAACTCAATACCATGCACATCACCAACTACACACCAAGATTCCGCAAGACCAACTCACTTGGCCGGCGTCAACTGCTTACCCCTGATGAGGTCCTGCGTTTACCCCCGGATCAAGTTCTGATCTTCATTCGAGGTCAGAAAGTCATGCGAGCCAAGCGCTTTGACTACTCCCTGCATCCGGACTATAAAAAACTGAAGAGCCGCAAGGCAATCTTACACGAGCCTGACTGGAAAAGCAGTCAGGCTTCCTCTGTATCTGCCAGCGGTGTATCTTCACCATCCGTAACCGCGGCCATACCGGCAGAAAAAGCTAATGTTGGTTCCCAGAAGAAACCACCTGGGAAGCCAGCACGCAGCACAACTCGCAAGGTCGTGAATGCGGATGAACTCTTCTAGGAAAGGAGAAGAAAAATGCCTAAGAAGAAAGTTACTGAAGCCGTTGAAGAGACCGCTCAGGAAACCATCCCTGTTGAAAAGGCCCCTGCACAGATGCCACGCCGTCAGGGTAGTGAGGATCTTCTTGAACTGAATGATCTGGAACGTGGCGTCACACGCGAGGATAGTGAAGAAGCGAAATGGGGCTATCTTGCTGGCGCAGTGCGAAGACAGCAGATCCTGACTGGAATCGTAAGCGCAGGGATGACCTATACCGAAAATGGCATGCCAATCGTTCCCATTGATTTCGAGGGACTCTGTGTCAAAATCCCCGTTCGCGAGATGACTCTGATCGAATGGCCAGAAGATGAACCGATCCCTCGAAGTGTCCGAGTCCAAATTGGGCGGATGCTTGGCGCTACGATCGACTTTATCCCAGCTGGTGTCGATTTCAAAGAGCGCGTTGCAATCGGGTCCCGTAAAGCTGCCATGTTGCAACGGCAAAAGCGCTACTACGCTTCAGGGCGTGTGAAGCCCGGCATCCTTATGGCATGCCGAGTCCTTACCGTTGGAAATAACACGATGATGGTAGAAGCGTGCGGCGTTGATACGGAAATTTACGCACGCAACGTGTCCTGGGAATGGTTTTCCGATATTGCGGATCTCCACTCCACAGGCGATCTGGTTGTCGCAAGAGTTCTCGATGTGACCTACAATGAGCAGCGTGACACTTACGCAGTCAACCTCTCAATCAAGGACGCCTCTGAAAACCCGGATCGGGCAGCCTTAGAGAAGATCGTCCCCAACTCCAACTACTTCGGCGTTGTTACCGGTGTGAAAGACCGCGTTTTCTTCGTCCGTCTTCAAGCGGGTGTCAATGCCAAAACGAAGCTGTATCGCTCCATCGACATGCCCAGCAGATTGGATACGGTCAGCTTCCGCGTCACAAGGGTCGATGAAGAAAACGGTATTGCGCTTGGATTTATCACCAGAATCATTAAGCGCCATACCAGATTGAGGTAACCCAACATGAACTATTCTCCCCGCAGCCGCGATGCGATCGATGAACACTGCAGGGAGGTCATTCGGTCATGCCTCAATATCGTGGAGCAGCATGGTGACACATACGTTGCCATCCACAAGGACGATGATATCGAGTGCATCGTCCTTGTCTCCATGATCCGAAGCTATCCCATCCTATCCATCATAGTTGCAGACAAACTTCTGCTCGCAGATATCAACGCGGAACAGATGCACAGCATCGCGAATGAGCTGAATCTGGTGTCAGTCACAGGTTGGCATTCCGTCTTCCTGACGGATGACAGCATGATCTATATGTACCGGCAATGTCTTTGGCTATCGATGAGCTTGACCTATGAAGACCTCCTTACCATGCTGAAAGAATGCATCAGCGAGTACAAGCGCGGCAAAGGCCGCCTTACTACAGGTGAGTATCCGACCGACCCGGTCGCGTAACGCCTCAAATTATGAAAGGGTTAAAACCATGAAAAAGCGAATCACATCATTGATGCTCATTCTTGTCGTCGCAGTATCCATGACGATGGGAGCGAGCGCGGCATCGTATATTCCGGACGATGTCACCTACCAGAATCTGAACGGCCAGCAGCTTGCCATCAAGACCTATACGCTTCTTCCGGACCAGGATCCCTCCGACCTGTATGAAGACGACTTCGAGTATGACGGATTCCTGTATTCTATGAGCGATATTGTCAAAGAAGAACAGCGCTACCAGGAAGAGAACGCACATACCGAGGTTGTCACTGTCACAACTGCAAGTAAAAACCTCGAAGATATCCTTGCTGAGCTGAAACCTACGATCGAGTACGATGACGGAGTCTCCTCCGGCACACTTTCGCTCGATCATAGCACTCTCAAAACGGAGGCAGCCGGCTATAAGCGCAGTTCCTATACTGTGACAGCGACAAAGAACTACACCGGCCTCGACCGAAATGATTCTTCCTACATCGATAAGACCGTAGAGAAGAATGGCAGAACTTTGAGCCTCTCCAATGTAACTTGGAGCGTTGAGAGTACTGCTCTGGTCGGCGATGAGCTCGTCCCGGCAACTTACTCTGCGGTAGCCACCTATTCGGGCCCTGCCAGTTCTACCGTCGCAACTGGCTATATTACGACCGCCGAATACAAAGGCACTGTCGTATCCTCTGGTATTTCCAGCATTCTCTATACCGTAACCTACCTGGGCACCAAGATTGAACCGACGAAAGCGGAACCTACCTTCAAAGGTGCGGTCTTGGTGATCTCCATTATCGGCGGAACCGCCCTTTTGGCCGCACTGTTGTTCCTCGGCCTCACGCTTCGTAAGAATACTACAGTCTACAAAGCAACAGGCAAAGGCAACGAATATGAAAAATGCGGCCAGCTTCATCTGAAGGCCAAGAATCCCGAGCTGCGTATTGACCGCTTGAAGGATATTCCTGAAGGTGTGATCGCAATCGAAGTGGATCAGGCAGTCGCAAAGAAGCTCTTCGGCCAGACCATCGCCATCCGTTGCTATGACAATACTGTCGAGCACACCGTTGGTGAGGTCAACGGTTCGTACTGGTTCAAAGTCGATATTGGCTCTCAGGAAGGTGAATCCAATTATGAGGAGGAACCTTAATATGAAGCTCAAACGACTTTTGACCTTGTGCTGTGCGCTGAGTATGACACTCGGCATGGTGCCTTTCGTTAGTGCCGCAGACTATTCCTTCAAAACCTCTCCTGACCCTGTCTATTACGGCAGCACGAACTACGAGGATCTGTATGATGCCGGCTACAACTACGGTGCCCGCAACCAGATCGACTACGACATTCCAGAAATCCAGTACGGCCTAAGCCAGAAGTTCCTGGAGACCTCGCTCAATAACCCCTATCTGAGCAGCGGTATCCAGTATGGCCTGAGCGGTGGATCCGCAACGACTGTATATCCGGAGTCCGATTTCAGCAATTCCAGCATCATCTCTGGTGGCAGCCTAATCGAAGTTCCGTATCAGCCCTCTGTCACCATTACTGATCTGAAACAGAAAGATGGCAGCATCGGCAAAGTCTCGATCGACCGTGTCAGCCTGAGCTGCAAGGTGTATGAAGGCGCTACTGACAGCTCAATGTCCAAAGGAGCTGGTCACTATACCTCGTCTGGCATCTATACCGGCAACATTGGTCTGTTCGGCCACAATCGTGGCAGCCATGCCTATTTTGCTAAGCTGAAGAATGTGAAGATCGGTGACATCGTGGAGTACAAGACCGCGATCGGCACCAAGACCTACCAAGTGACTTTTGTCGGGTCCATCTCCTATACCGACTATTCGTACCTGAATGAGATGGGAGATAACCGAATTACCTTGATCACTTGTATCGCTAACCAGCCCTCTCTGCGTCTGTGCGTGCAGGCAGTAGAGATTCGATAAATGAACTGGAGGAACACTATGAAAACCAATAAGCCCCGCAATCGTGAGAGTCGTACCAAGCCCATCCCCACCGAGTCCAGCGTAGCCATTCGGCTGCGCCTGCCTCGCGAGTCCTATGACCAGATGAGAGATCTGGTTAAGAACAGGCGGGCAACCAAGGAAGACATCTTCCTGCGTGGCCTCCAGGCCTACTGCAATCAGTAATTCATCCCTACGCCTTTCCCCCGCAGAGAGTGGCTGGAATACACTTGATGAGGTGAAAGAAAATGAAGAGAATCGGATCCTTTATCGCCGGTCTTCTGGTCGGCACCATGCTCTTTGGCGGCTCCGTGGCCTATGCGGCCGGCGTCGTTGCTGAGCTGAGCAGCCATCGGTTCTTTGTCGATGGTCAGGAAGTGAAGATGACCGCATACGCTATCAACGGCAACAACTATGTGATGCTCCGCGATATCGGCAAGGCGGTTGGTTTCAATGTTCATTGGGACAGCACCAACGGCTGTGTCCAGATTGAGAGCGATAAGCCGTATACCGGCACAGCTCCCGCGAAGACGCAGAGCGTGGCAGTGGGAGCTAAGAAAGCTGACTACACACAGGCGGATGTCATGCCCGAGCCCAAGGCGGGCGACAAGATCCCCTGCAGCGACGGCTATGTGTATGAGATCACCGATGTGAGCAAGTACCAGAACAGTATGTTCGCTATGCAGGAAACTGACACCCTGCCGGACCCCACCTGTGACTGGAGCCTGCTGGATCAGCCGACTCTGCCCGAACCCGAGGCGAACCACTTCACTTCCGGTGGTAAGGAGTACATGTTCGTGCGCAACCTCTTTGAGACCCGTCGCATGCAGTACACCCTCTATAACGCCATCGGCGACAATCCGCAGACCTGGCAGAACGGAAAGCCCGTAACCAGAGCGGATGGCAGCCCTCTTGTGACCGTGAAGCTGTCTATTCCCGAAAGCGTGGCAGCCAACAGCTTCTGGCCCTGGCGTTCCGACCAGATCGTCGAACTTTTCAATTCCTGCCCTCCCGGCGAGTACGCCTTTGAGGCATGGGATGTCTATTGTGACGGAGCCTTCCAGTACACGGAATATTACATCTCCGTAAAATGAAAACTGAATATTGTTCCCTGCGGAGGCAGTGTGCTGAAATACGCACACTGCCTTTTTCCATACCGATCCACCCCAAGAATGCTTTATGCATTCACGATAATAAGCACGGAGGTCAATCAAAATGAAAAAACGAGTTGTTTCGATGCTTCTCGCAGTTGTCATGATGCTTGGTATGTTTCCAGGCACAGCTCTGGCAGCCGGTTCTGTCGAAGAGGCGCTTGGAGAAGTCAACATCTACAACGGCGAGCAGAAGCTCAGTTACCTGTCGATCAACGGCAGAGTGCGTGAGCTGATCTATACCTACTACAACTATGTGGATCGCAACGGTCAGACGAAAGAAATCCCTGCGTACTGCGTCAACCCCAATATCAAGGGTGTACCTCAGACTGTTGCTCCCGGTGAGAGCATCAAGTACCTCGCCAACGAAATCGGCAGTGATCCCAAAGTCATTGGCATCATTGCAAATGGCTATCCCCATCGCAGTCTGAGCGAACTCAAGCTGGAGAATAAGTATCAGGCATACTATGCGACCAAAATGGCGCTCTGGGCGTACTTGCTGCCCAACTGGGACATCAACAACATGAAGGTCAACCCCAATCTGACCGGAGTGGAGCTGGAGCGTGCCAATAAGATGCTGGCAGCCGTGAAGGATATCTACCGTCGCGGCACCGTATGGAGCACTGTCCTTTCTCCTAATGTCACGGTGGAAGCCGACCAGGAGACCGCCTATCCTGCAACCATCAATGGTCAGGAATATCTCCAGCAGATCTTCACGGTCACTTCTGAAACCTGGGTGTGCAACTACGCTGTAAATGTTGCCTTTAGCGATCCCTCTGCGGTTCCTGCCGGCACGAAGATCGTTGATATGGACAACAAGGAAATTGATGTCATCACCACCAAGGCCACCGGAAAGGGATATGCCGGACAGTTCAAGGTCCTGTATCCTGCCAGCGCAGTCGATGGACAGAGCGGCAGCGTCCAACTGAGCTTTCGTACCAATGTCTATAAGTACGCCATCTACTACGCTGTGTGCGCCGAGAAGGACAAGTATGGCAACCTGCAAAATTACATGTGCGATACCGATCCGACCACACCTCTGGCTCTGACGGCATACAGCAACTACACCGACACCCCTGAAGAGGAACCCACCGAGACCAGCATGAAAATCCTCAAGTACGAGGAAGGCACGACCATCCCCCTGAAGGGCGCGATGTTTGAAGTGGTTGATCCCGAAGGCGCATCGGTCGGAACCTTTGCCACCAACTCCAAGGGCCAAATCGTTATTCCTCTTACTCTGGCCGGCAACTACACAGTCTATGAGCGCGAAGCCCCTAATGGCTACCTGCTTAGCGAGGAACCCGCCCAGAATGTCAAAGTTGAGTACGGCAAGCAGGCTACGGTGACTTTTGAAAATGCTCCGTATGGCAACCTAATGGTGAAGAAGTACTCCGACTCCGGTATGCAGCTGCCCGGTGCCGCGATTCGAATCGAGCACATTGAGTCCGGTGCCGTATATACCGGAGAAACCAATTATGCCGGTACTGCTGTTTTCACCGAGATCAAGCCTGGCGCTTATCGCATCCAGGAGATCGCAGCGCCTGCCGGCTATATCAAATCCGATGAAGTCTATACTGCAACCGTCATCTCCGGCGACACTGTGGAAATTCCTATCGTGAACGAGGAGAAACCCGGCCTGCGTGTGATCAAGTATGACTCTAAGACTCACGAGGCTCTGCCCAATATCTCCTTTGAAATTTCCAAAGATGCACAGTCTCTGGGCACCTTCCAGACTGATGAATTCGGCGAGATCCTGTTAACCGATCTGGAACCCGGCACCTACCTTGTAAAGGAAGTCGCTACCGACTCCTCTCACATCATCAATTCCACACCTCAGCAGATTGAGCTGGAAGGCTCCGATGGCATTCTGGAGTTGATCTTCTTCAATGATCAGAAGCCGGGTATCCATCTTGTAAAGCTGGACAGCACCACCTTGGAGCCTCTGCCCAACGCACGGTTCCGTATTGAGCTTGTCGGTGGCACCTTCTCCAAGGAGTACACCACCGACGCAAATGGCGAGATCGACCTGACCGATCTGGAGCCTGGTGCCTACAAGGTGACGGAGCAGGCCGCGCCGGATGGCTACCTGATTGATGACGCCACTCGTGTCATCCAGATTAACGGTAACGAAAATGCCCAGTTCGTGTTCACCAACACCCAGAAGCCCAGCTTCCGTCTGGTGAAGCTGGATAGCTACAGCGGCCTCGGCCTCGCTGGTGCGACCTTCAGAATTGCGCAGATTGAGGACGGCTCGCATTACCTGGATCGCGTAACTGACACCAAGGGCGAAATCAACATCTCCGATCTGGAACCCGGCATTTACTCCGTGGTGGAGATGGATGCTCCGGAAGGATATGTGAAGGACTCCCGTGAGTATCATGTGGAGCTGTTCCCCGGTCAGAACAGCGAACTGGTCGTTTCCAATGATCGGATGCCCAATTTGGAGATCCTAAAAACTGATGCCATTACTGGAAAGCCTGTCGCCGGTGTGACCTTTACCGTCAAGCGTGTGGATTCTTCCACACTGACCACCGTGACCTCTGACGGGAATGGCCGCTGCTATCTGGAAAAGCTGATGCCCGGTGTCTATGAGATCTGGGAGCAGTCAGTACCCGATGGCTATCTGCTCAACGAAGCACATCAGATGATCACGCTGTTTCCCAACAGGACTGGCACCGTCCAGTTCCAGAACTATCCCAAGCCCACCCTGACAGTCAATAAGATCGACAGCATTACCGGCGATCCCATTAAGGGTGCGAAGTTCAATGTTACTTTCCGTTCCGATAAGACCTCTACCGGTGAGATTCGTGATCTTGGTACCTACTACTCGGATGAGAACGGTCAGTTCTTCATCGATAAGCTGGATGACGGCTGGTACACCATCACCGAGCTGGAGCCTGCTGCGGGCTATTCCATCAAAGATCCCACTTCCCAGCAGGTCTATGTGGAAGCGGGGCGCGGCAAGGTCGTCACTTTTGAGAACACCCCCCTGAGCGCCATCATCGTCAAGAAGGTAGACTCCAGCACCGGTGATCCTCTTCAGGGTGCATGGTTCCGCGTGCGGTTCCTTGGCGGCACCTCCGGTACTGGAGGCACAGTCATCGCTGAGCGTCAGACTTCTTCCAACGGCACTTTCATCCTCACAGGTCTGAAGGCTGGCACCTATGTCATTGAGGAGATCTCCGCACCAGACGGCTATGTGCTGAGCGAAAACGATATTCAGACGGTATATTTGAGTGGCAACGAACAGGATGTCATCACCGTCACCTTCGGGAATGAGGCCAAGGGTAGTGTCCTGATTAAAAAGATTGATGCAATTACCCGCGAGCCTCTGTCCGATGTGGAATTCATGGTCACAGAGTCCAACGGCACCGTCGTGGGCAACAGAAACGGTAAGTATGTAACCGATAGCGTCGGCACCATTCTGATCGATGGCCTTGATCCCAACACTACACTGGTCATCAAGGAAGTGCGTGCAAAATCCGGCTATGTCCTGGACGACACGCCACAGACCGTCAAAGTGCGCTCCCACGAGGTCGTGACGGTGGAGTTCCGCAATCAGCCTCTCGGCGGCCTGCGCATTGTGAAACTGGACAGTGTTACTCGCAAGCCTCTGGCAGGCGTTGAGTTCCGTGTGGCTTACGCCGATGGCAGCTATGTGCCTGATGAAGGTGGCAAGCTGTCTTCCAACGGGATCTATCGGACGGACGAAAACGGTGAGATCTTGATCAGCGGCATCGTTGGCACGCTGGTCGTCACAGAGACGAAGACCATCTCCGGCTATGTGATCGATGAAGAGACCAGATCTCAGACCGTCGTAATCGATCCCGATGATCTTCAGACGCTGACCTTCTATAACAGACCTGCTGGTGGTCTCCAGATCATCAAATCTGATGAGGATACCGGCGCACGCATCAAGGGTGTCAAATTCGAGGTTCGGAAGATCAACGGCGAGATCCTTGGCACCTACACGACTGACCGCAACGGTGTCATCAGCATCCCCAATGCGGAGAATGGATGGTATACCATCACCGAGCTGAAGGCAGCCGAGGGCTACGAGCTGGATGCCACGCCCGTCAATGTCTGCGTCAAGGACGGTGAGACCACCACGGTGGAGATCACCAATCAGCGCATGGCGTCGATTATGATCCATAAGGTCGATGCGGCTACCGGCGAGGGTATCTATGGTGTCAAGTTCGTCCTGTACGATGCAGGCAAGAATCCCATTGGCGAGTATGCGACGGATCAGGATGGCTACATCTACATTGATGACGAGCTGACTCCCGGCAAGTACTATATCCGTGAACTGGAGGCGGCCGAGGGCTACATCTGCGATGAGCAGTACAAAACCGTCTATGTTGAGGCGGGTAAGTGCGCGCAGATCGAATGGGAGAACAGCGCTGTAACCGGTCAGATCCAGGTCCGCAAGTATAGTGCTGACGATAACCTCGTCACTGGCCAGCGCGCCGGCTCTGCTCTGGAAGGCGCGGTGTTTGAGATCACGCAGGCCCGTTCCGGTAAGGTCGTGGGCTATATTGTGACCGATGCACGCGGCGTCGCCGCTTCCGATCCTCTGCCTCTGGGCCGCTACTTTGTTACGGAGGTGTCCGCACCCAAGTACTATCAGCTCAGCAGTGAGAAGATGGAGGCCGAGATCGAGTATCCAAACCAGATCATCAAACTCTCCGCCTACAACAAGTCCGCCAATCTCGGCGTGACCATTAAGAAGACCGGCAACCGCGAGGTACAGCCCGGACAGGTCATGAGCTATGACTTCTCCGGTATCGGCAACACCTCCAATGTTGCGCTGAACAGTTTCTTCTGGCATGACCGTATTCCGACCGATGCCACACGCGCAATCAGCGTGACCACCGGTACCTACAATGCGAGGCTTTATTACAAGGTCACCTTCAAGACCAATCTGAGCGATTACCGGACTCTGGCCAGCAACCTGCTGACCTCCAACAACTACTCTCTGAGCCTCAATGCAGCAACCCTCGGCCTTGCTCAGGGCGAGTATGTCACGGATGTCCGGTTCGAGTTCGGCACCGTGCCCAGCGGCTTTGCGTCCGTGGTGAAGCCCACCATGCGTGTGCAGGTGCTTGGCACCGTGAGCAACGGCTACCAAATCATCAACAGAGCTGATGTGGGTGGTCAGTACCTCAACGAGTGGCAGACGGCCAAGGCCACCTGGGTCACCACCGTCTGTCGCTTCAACAACAACCCGCTTCCCAAGACCGGATATTGATCTCGAGAGAGGTCGTTTCCTATA
>ULUW01038983.1_pt1 | contig 11173 bp, 21 predicted proteins | sample 1959041 | NCBI WGS metagenome assembly ULUW01 (sample SAMEA4835775, study PRJEB28245) | human gut metagenome | biome: gut microbiome; material: fecal sample | place: Denmark | collected 2008
TCATACGCCCTGTGGTAGAAGTCGGCTTTGGAACGTGCCGCGCTCTCAGCTTCATCCAGTGAGTCGTACACGCGGCATGTGTGAACTCCCGTATCGCCTTGCGGCCAGACGATGTAGCCGGTCTTGCCTGCGAAAACATTCATTTGACCGTCTCCACTGTGTTGCAGCCGATGTATTCGCCGTTATGCTTCAGACAGGCCCATGTCACGTCACCGGTCTTGACCGTTTCCATTTGAAAACCCGCATTGGCCTTCTTGTCGATATTGGGTGACATTCCAAAGCTGAACGAAGTCAAGACAATCGTGATGCAGATAATCGCCGTGAGGGCCACCCTCGTCTTATCCATCACTCACCATCCTTAGTCATTTTGCACACCTTCTTCGTGTGATCGTCTAAATGGACTTTCTCAAGTTCGTTGACAGCCGCTTCAATTTGCATATAAGCCGCAATCTGTCCTTCCGCGAAGACAATCACGCTCTCCGTGCTGTTGTTTTGCAGAATCCGCGCAATGGCTTCGCGTTGCGCAAAGCAAAGAAGCAGGACTCTGTCGAGAGCATTTCCGAAGTCGCACCAGACGCTTTTATGGTCAACGTGATTTATCACCGGTTCGTCCATCGCTCCTACCGCCATTACTTGCCTTCCTTTTCGATTTCATTGATCTTGTCGGTGAGGGCTTCGAGCACGTCCACGAGGTCTCCCCACTTGAGGTCCCGCCAGAACTGTTCGAGATCAGCCCAGTTCTCGGCCTGTAGGATGCTAAGAAGCCTGATTGCCTGAGCTTCGAGAATGTCGGCGTTCCGTTTGCAGCACGCGGCGAAGAACGGCACATTATGCGTGATTGCGTCATTGATGAACCAGAGCGCCTTCTTGAGGTCTTCGACACCGTTCTTGTGCTGCCAGCGGAAGCAATACTGCACGGCTTGGCCCCAGTCGGAACTAAGTAGTCTGGATAGTTCGATGCATTCGAACGGGCCGTCCTTATAGTGGCTTGGATTTATGTTGTCAGTCATTTAGCACCATCCTTGCCTTCTCGAATGCCTGGTTCACGATTTCCATGTGCAGTCGTTCGCCTTCCTTGGTTGTCTCGAACCGGTCGTTCACTTGACGGATGAGCTTCTTGCGGAGCAGTGCCCTGCCGGTCTGGTTATCGACGGCCTGGTATTGGCCTTGCATGTTGCTCACGTCAGTGAGCATTTCCTGCTGTTTCGGGCTGAGTGTCTGCATCATCGGCTCCTTTCGCAGATGGTTTCCAATGTCGGGTGGTATTCGTATGTGAGTGGATGCGAGTAGTAGTCGTTCCAGTACTTGTTGAAGTTTCGGTTGATGCCACGTTGGACGATGTTTGACCGTCGTGTTGGCTCTTCCTTGTCTAATCGTTTGATCGCGTCGGCGGTCTCGATGCCTTGCTTGGTCGGCTTGTAGGTGCCGTCCGCGAGGGGGATGATGAGATTCCTGTCGATGAGGGAACCCAACGTGGCCAACGGTTTCGCATAGGCCGCGGATGATGGCATTCGATGCGTTTCGACGATGTGGACAAGCATTGACGCTTGTGTGTTTCGTAATCGTTGTCCGTGGATGGTGTAGACGTTTCGTTTCATGACTGGTTCCCGTCGTTCATCGTCCGGTCGAGCCGAATCCGTTTCCTCCACGTTCCGTCGTGTCGGTAAAGTTGACGACCTTGCGGATTCTGGGGGTTTCCACCGGCGTGATGACGAGTTGCGCGATACGGTCGCCGCAACGGAAGTTGACGCGGCTGGTGGACGTGTTATGCAGGATGACTTTGATCTCGCCACGATATCCGGCGTCGATGATGCCGCCGAGGATGTCGATGCCGTAATTCCTGGCAAGTCCGGAACGTGGGCAGACTCGTGCCATGTAGCCTTCGGGCAGGTTGATCGCGATGCCGGTTCCCACCGCGATGCGTCCTAGTCCGTCGATGTGGAAGTCTTCGATGCAGTGTAGGTCGAGTCCGGCGTCCGCGTCGTGGGCGCGGGTGACTGTGGCGTTTGGGGTGAGCGGCTGGATTTCGAGGGTTTCTAGGGTCATTTCACTGTCCTTGCTGGTTGCTGATGGTTTTGTATTCGGAGATGTCTCGGTTGAGGCAGTCGGTTGTGCGATGCGTGGTTTCGTGTCCGCGATCGTATGGGTCGCCGCCGTGGGCGAGCTGCAAGAGGCGGAAGCTGGTGAGGTCGAGTCGCCGGTGGCTGAGCTTGTGGAGGATGCCGCTCGTGTTGGGCATGTTCACGTCGAGCCATCGGATATCGAAGTGGACGTTGGTTCCGGCTGGATGCATGAGACCGGGGTCGAGGCCCGTGTCGATGAGCCAGACGGCCATCTGCTTGTCCACGTTTTTGAGCGTGTCTTCCGCGTTCATGCATTCGCTGATGAGTCCGTTTCTGGAATGCATGTCGATGGTCGTGCTGTTGAACGCGCGGATTGGCGTGTTGTCATCGAAACGGATGACCCTATGGAATATCAGGGGGTCGTCGTTGAATGGCACCTGAAGGCCCTTCATGTCGGTGATTCTGGCTTCGACTTCCAGTAGATTGTCGGACATTGGGTCGAGTCCGCTGGTTTCGACATCGAACCAGATGAGAAAATTGTCATCCATTGTTGGCTCCTTCGGTTCTCGTAATCGTTGGATGTAGTCTTCGAATCCAGTCAGGTCCACATGCGTTGGCGGATTGGGTTCGAGTTCCTTGAGGATTTCGGCTTCCTTGTCCCTTCGCCGCGTGTACCGCCAGTAGGCGGCTTTGCTTTCACGGATGCCGTACTTATTGGTTTCCTTCCATTTGCTCATGGTGTTTTGAACAGGTCTCCCAGATCGTCGGCCACGGTTGGCTGGCATGCGATGGGCTTGGATGCGATTTGCGGACGGTCAGCCTGTTCGAGGGCCTTGCTGACGGCTTCACCCAACTCTCGGGCTTCCCGCGCGGTGCCGAAGACGACGCGACGTTTGAACTCCCAATAGTCGTCCGCCGTGACGTGATGCTTGGCGGCGAGCTGTTGGATGGTGTTCTCGTCGGGAATCCGGCCCGCGCGGATTTTCTTGCAGAGGATGTTGATGTCGGCGGCACGCATCCACTTGTCCGATTTGGTCGCATAGAATCTCACGACCGCCGTCCGCATGTCTTGGATGTTGTTGCGTTTGTCGAGTTCGCGGTAGAACTCGTCCAATTGCAGGTCGTCCCATTGGGCGTTGCCGTGATGCGCGTTGATCGTGGTCAGCAGCATCGCGGCCTCTCCTTTGGTTATCATCCTGTTCCTCCCATCGCCCGTTGGCGTTCCTCGTCGCTCATGTACTGCCATGCCCTGTTGAGGTTCGCCATGCGGTTCGATTCGTTGCGGCTCATCATGGTCGGATTGGTGCGGAGGGTGAGGGTTGGTCGGATGTCGTATTCGTTTTCCCATCCCGCCGCGTTGAGCCATGTGGCCGCGTATTTGACGTATTTGGGTTCGGTTCCTTCGATCTCGACCTGTCTGGCATAGGCTCGGGCGCTGTTGATGATGGTGTCCGCATCCGTGTCTTGGATGGCGTTCTTCCATGCTTTCCAGGCGGGACGCTTGTCAACGTGTCGTGGATACGCTTTCCAGAAGGTTTCGAAATCGGCGGAATATTTGTCGTCGGATGCCTGTCGTGCGCGGCTTCGGCGTTTGCTTGCCGTGTTGCGGGCCGTCCGGTCGGCGAGTTCTTTTCTGGTGTGGTTCCCGTTCGACTGGTATTCGTTGATGCGCACGCCGGTGATGGTCTGTTGGAACAGGCCGATGTCGATGAGGGTTTCGATCTCCTGTTCGGATGCGCCAAGCGTGTACGTCAGCTGGTCGGTGTCGATGTCTCCATCCGTGAGGTTGCAGCTGCACCAGCTCAATGCCATGACGTAGATGAGCGCCGCTCTTGGCATTTCGTCGCGGAGTCTGCATATCCTCGCGTCGGCCCAGAATCCGTTGTCGAGTCGGGTGTAGCCGTCCCTCACTTCAGATTCTCCCGTCATGTCATGAGTCCTATCCCGATGTCGGTGAGGATGGTTATCGAACCGACCTCCACTAGGGTCATGCCCAATATCCACAGCCAGTCGCCTGACGGCCTGTTACGGTCGATGAGGTTCAACGAGCAGAGCATGATGACGAATCCGATGGCACTGACGATGATGGCGCATGTGGCGACTATCGCGGTCATGATTGTCCTTCCGGTCCGAGTGGCAGTCCGTCGTTGAGGATGAGGGCTAGGTTCTCCAAGGTGATGCAGACGTATTGTCTGCTCCGCCCGATGAGGTCGATGTCGAATTTTTCAGTGAACCGTCCGGCCAACGCGCACATGGTGTGGTAGGTTTCCGAATCCGTATATGCGAGCTGTTGGCCGATTCGTTCGAGTGTGGACAGGCCGACGCGTGGCTTCTTCTGCACGACCCACGGGTAGGGGCTGTCAAGGTTTCCGGCCTCCTCAGCCGCCTCGTTGTAGTGTTTCGTGGCGTCGAGGCGTTTGGTGTTCTTGACTTCCACGCATACCGGCTGCCCGTGGAAGAAGATGTTCGCGATGTCGCCTTCGTCGTTGCTGCCGTGGAGACGGCGGCGGATGATGCGTTGATCGTTCAACGCCCATTGCAGGTAGTGTTCCACCGCCGTTTCCATTGCCGTTCCGGCTTTTTTGGCCGACTGTCGGTTGCGTGGCATCAGAACGCCGGTTCTCATGCGGGCTGTCCGAATCCGTCGAATCCGCTGCCACTCCACGGGTCTGGGCCTGCCTGCTGCGGCATGGCGGGAGCGGGAGCGGATGCGGCCTGGCGTTGGCCGTACTGCTGGCTTGCGTTCACCAGTTGGGCGGTGCCCCATCGGAGACTCGGACCGATCTCGCGGACGTTGACCTTCTGCGTGTAGTGGGTGACGCCGGACGAATCCTCGAAACGATCATCGGATTCGTTGCCGATGACGATGTACTCGTCGCCTTCCTTGATGCTGTTCTGGATGTGCGTGGCGAGATCGTTCCATGCTTCGCAGGTGCGTGAGCAGGATGCTCCGTAACCCCATGAGCCGTCCTGGTTCTTGACCCTGTTGGAGCAGAGGATGCGGAACTGGATGTAGTTCTTGCCGTTCTTCGTGGTTCCGGCGTTGAACAGGTTGCCGTCCTTTTTGATTTTGACGATTCGTCCCACGAGGATGATGGTCGGAGTGCTCATTGCTTGTTCTCCTTGTCGTGTCGTGGATGGGTTTCGAGTCCGACCCATCCTTGCTGGTCTTTGGCTTTCATGTTTTTGAGACGGTCAGCCGTCTTGTGTCTGTTGGCCGCTTCGACGTTGCACATAATCATGTGGCTTCGTGCTGCGGCGCAAGTGCTTTTGCCGCATTTACGGCAGTATGGGATGAGTCCCGTCTTGACTGGATCGTGACGCACGCAGTACGCGCACGTGCATCCGGCTCGTCTGGTGATGTTCAAAGTTCGCCTCCGCAGTCCGCTTCCTTCGGTTGTTCGAGACCGAGCGTGCAGTAGTGGAGAGGCATGTCGTTTCGGACGTGTCTCTCGGACATGACCTCGCCGATCAACACCGGAATGAACCGCGATTCCCATGGGTCCTTCAACGAACGCGAGTCGAAGTCCGGTCCCATGCAGGCGATGAGCTTCCACACGCCGCAACTGTCGAGGTGGTACAGGTTCGTCTTGTCCTTGTTGCGGTAGAAGCCCGGACGGGTAGGCAGTTTCTTCTCGCTGAGGCGTTCGAACGGGAATCGTTTCGAATGGCCGCTGCTGACGGCGAATGCCTCGGTGGTCTGCTGCAAGGCGTTCGGCGGAACGTTGCCGTGATGGTTCAGGATGGGCGTCCAAGTGTCGCCCGCGTGGAGCCATACGCTGCCGGTCGCGGCCTTGTAGAATCCGTTGGCCTTGGGCAGCTGCTTCTCCCACTCCTCCGCTTGGGTGTCGGTGGTTGGCTTGTCCACGTCGGCGGTGGGGGTCTCGTCCTTGACGAGCTTCGTCTTCAATTCGGAGAAGTCCAGCTCCACGCCATCGTCGGGATTCTCTTCGATGGAGATGATCGTGTTCCAGGTGACGTTCAGGTCATGGTCGAATCTGATGGCCGGGCATAGGATTCGACCATCGTCGTCACGGACGACGAAATACTCGTTGCTGGTGGTGATGAGCGCCAATAGTATGAGATCACGGAGCGCAAGGTTGTCACCGGCGAGCGCGTCATTCGGGCCGATGTGCTTCAGCTTGCCGGTGACGTGCTGTCCGTTTTCGTCTTCGACGGTGACGGTCATGTTGGCGGTCGCGATTCTGAGCGCGTCGCCGTAGGTGAGTTTCTTCGGGTTGTATTTCATTGTGCTGCTCCTTGCTGCTGCATGTGCTTGTGGTATTCGTTGATGAATGTTTGGGCCTGCACTGCCGTGAGGCTTGCGCTTGTGACCGTCTGGTCGTGGAGGATTTTCTGGATGAACGCGTCAGCATCTTCCGGTTTGATCTGGCAGGCGCGGAGGATGTCGGTGACTGTCTTCAACTGGTCGGGACTGGCCGGACCGTTGGATGGGGCTTGAGCCGCTGCCTGCTCCGGCTGGCCTTGACGGACCTGCGGAGCGTATTGCCGTGGCTTCTGGCGTGGCTGCTCGTCAACCACTTCGGCTGCGACCATTTCCTCTTCGGTCTCGTTGTTGGTCTGCTGCATCTCGTCGGTCGTGTACAGGCCGCTCAAATCCTGTGGGAACGCCTTGCGTAATGCGAGGGCTTCCGCGCATTTCGCGATCATGGTCACCGGTTTCGAGGTCCACATGCTGGTGGGGACCTGCCTGTGGAGATTCTTGTCGTAGCGGGTTCCGACGTATTCCCTGTAGAGGGCCACGCCGGTGAACTCGCCTTCGCCACGGCGGACGGTGACTTTCGCCGCGACCGGAGGGGTCTGGGCGATCCACACGTCATGCCAGACGCCATCCTCTCCGCACCAGAGGGTTTCCGGTTCGCTGAACAGTTCATGGTTCCTGTCCGCCGCGCGGCGGGCGATGAGACGGAAACCGTCAATGCCGACTTGGATTGTCTGCTTGGAAACATATTCGTTGCCTTGCTTCTGACGGCGTTCGATCAGGTAGATTTGACGACTGAAAGGGTCAAGTCCGGTACGCTGGCATTGGTGCAGGAACACTGCCAAGTCGGCTTGTTGCGCGTTCTGCACTCCAAGTTGGGACAGTGCCGCGAGCTGGGCGCGGCTCCAAGTGTCCTGCTCGTTGGTGATGGTAAGGCTTTTGCACATGGCTACTCTTCCTTGGTCGAAGTGAGCATCTGGAACATCTTCGGGGCTATCTCGCTGGTGAACGCCTTGTCCACGAATCCTTTCGTGGTGCGAAGCGTGACGGTCTGGGCGCGTCCCGGCTTGAACTCGACGCCGGGTGGGAGTTCGCCGTCATGGTCCGCGATCATGTTCTTCAGATAGGCTTCCGACTTCGCTTCGGGGCGTGGCATCCATACGGCCTCCGCCGCATCGTTCCCACCGGGGATGAGGAAACGGCTGTCATGCAGCATGGCACCATACGCACGCTCGTCAACGACCACGTAATGGCCTTCGGTGCCTTTGCTGAGACTGATTTCACCCGCATCCAGTCCGGCGAACACGGCGCGCTCCTCATCGCCGCCGTCATGCGAGCGCCGCCATTCTTCCTTTGCGGCTTTGAGGGCTTCGGCGCTTCGTTTGTTCAGTGCTGTGAGTCCGGCGATGGTGGAGTTGAGTTCGTCGGGGCGGAGGCTGCTGAAGTCGTATTCGGGGGTGTTGGTCATTGTTGTTCCTTGGGTTGGTGTTCGATGGTGTCTACTGCGAGCTTGTAGAAGCTCACGTCGGTTCTGAGGGTTTGGTTCTCGTATCGGAGTCGTCTGTTTTCCGTGGCGAGTTTCCGGTTCTCGTTCCAGAGGGTGTGGATGGTGAGTGCGCAGTCGTCCAGGAAGTCGTCAACTTGGTCGGCGTCGTATCCCATGAATGGGAATGAGGGTCGGAATTGTCTGTCGCGTATGTCTTTCGGGGTGACTAGTCGTCTGGTGGTCATTGTTTGGTCTCCTTTGCTTGGTCCTTGATTTCGTAGAATCGGAGTAGGAGTTCCTTTTTTGTGAAGAGTTTGTTTTGGCCTGATTGGTATCCGAGGAACCCGTACAGGTCTTCGAATGTTTTCTTTCCTACTTTTGTGAAGGCGATTGCCTCGTCTTTGGTGAGGATGCCGTCTTCGAAGATGATGGGTGCCGTCAATTTGTGTGTGTTCCTTCCTTGGATTGGTGGTTGGTGTAGGCGGGTTGCGGCATGACGCTGGACGGTTGGCTCGCAAAAGGGTGTGCGGGGCGACGGGGAAAATGAGGGAACCAGTCTGGCCGACCATCGTTCCCGATGCGGGGCGGAGAAAACCAAGTGAAAAACTTCGTCCCGATGGGTGGCGTTGACGTCATGCCGCTGGCGTCCAAGCGCGGATTCGGACCGCGAGCCGTTCGAGATCATCGTCGGATACCTTTGAGTACAGGAGAAGATGTGGTGTCTGGTTCGATTGGCGATGGTCTTGTGGTACGGTTCCTGTTCCCACTGCGTGGGCTTGGACGATTGCCGTGGCGGCGCGTGTACGCAAACGCTTGTGACGGTTCGTTTGGATGTGTTTCGCCACGGCATGGAACATCATGGGATGTTCCATCTTTGCCAGCCGGTGAACGTGGATATTCGATAAACGTTCAATTTTCCACTGTTTGATTGTTTATCGGAGTGGCTGGCGAAGCTTATGGGTCCCCATCCGGGTTGCAGGCGGATGGGGAAGAATCAGTCGTTGTCGGCGAGCGCCTTGGCGATGACCGGCATACCTGAGAAGTTCAACGGGATGAGAGGGAACGCTGAATCTTGGAAGTCTTTGACCAGTTCGTTCCAGTGGCGGTATCCACTGAATAAGTTGACACCGTAGGTAAGTTCAGTCCAATTGTGGATTTTGCTCATGACGCCCGGCTTGTTCTTCACGTATGACCATGTGTCGTCCATGTCATGGAGAATCAGGTATGGCGAGCCGTCGCGTGGAATGAAGAATCCATGCGACTGTGGTTCGGCTGGCAGTGGCTTTTTGTCAGGCTCGTCGTCGGAGTCGAGGCTGATGCCCATGGCTTTGATGCGGTCGAAGAGGACGTGCAAGTAGTCTTGCATGATGTAGAGTTGGGCGACGGTCATGCCGCCAAGGCATTTCGGTTTGAACTCAAGCTCTCCCCTCTTGTATCTGGTGACGGCATCATCGAGTTTGCTGATGCGTTCTTTGAGTTCGTGGTATTCTTCGATCATGCGGGTCTTGTAATCGTCTTTCATTACTGTCTCCTATCGTGATTGCCCGTGCACGTCGGACGCCCATTGGATGAACGCAGCCAGTTTCGATTCTGGAACCTCATACAACGTGCTCGTCTTGAGTCCATCTTTTTCAACGATTGACCCGCCTTTCCGATCATTGATACGGAAGACGCAGTGCCCACCCTCGTCAAGAACGAACTCATGCGGTGGCGCCGGAGGATTCAACAACGTCATGCCGCCACCTCCGCGTCAAGCACTCGCTCGAAACTTTGTTCGGACAACCGCTGGCGGATAAGCGCCAATCCCTTGCGTGTCAGCTTAGGGGTCGGCGGATAGGCGAATGGCGTGCCATCCTTGTGGATTCCGTGGGAACGGGAGGACACCATGACCATATGGCCTTGCCTCACGCGACTTGACGCCGCGCACCACGACTGGTTGGACTGCCGGTAAATCCAACCGTTATCCACAAGCCATTGGCGCAGCTCATGCTCACCGATCTGAATGTTGGAATTGTTGCTTAGGAGTTTCGCCGCGTCACGGACAAGAAGAGCATCGGGAATGTTCGTGAAGTCATCCAACGCCTTGGCTTTCGGTTCCAGTTCCTTGACTTTCTCCTGCTCCTCCTTCAGCTTGGTGGCGAGCTGGATCAGGAAGTCCGGGCTGGTGAGCGCTTTGTCCAACGTCTGCTGGGTCATGTAAGCGCCATGCTTGCGAATGGACGGCAGCACCTCATGCGTCACCCAACGCTGGAACTCCTTCGCTTCCGGCTTACGCGAGCGCATGATGAGCTTGTACAAGCCAGGCTCAGAGATGATGAGAGGCGCACGCCCCGGCTGATTCCAAACCTCCGAATTACGGAGGTTTGTGATTTCGTCATCATCAAGAGCTTCGCGGAGATGATTTGTGTCAATGCCGAGGATGTCACATGCGTCCTTGGCGACGAACCAAGGCTCCCCCGCCATGTTGGTCAGGGCGCGTAATGATTCGCCCTTGAAATCGAATCGCTGGATTTCATTGCTCATTTGGAGCCTCCTTAGTATTCGGCTGCTTCGATGCGGGTGATGAAGAAGTGGATGCCTGGAGCGCATTCGTTCCACCGGTTGGTGTCGAAGTCTTCGACGTGCACGGTTTCGCCTTTTTTGTACGTGAAGTCTGTGTCGTATCCGCTGTACGCCGTGGTATCCGGTGGGAGGCTGTTGCCTTGCTTGTCTTGCAGGTCGAGCACTCGCGCTGTGCTGACGCGGCATTTGCGCCCCGTGGCGTTGGAGCGTTGCGCGTCGGCCGGAATGAGGAGCTTTACGATGACTGGTTTCGGTAGCATTGTGCCGTCTACGTATGCTTTTTTCCAGCCGATGATGTCGCCTTCGTCCGGGAGGATGCTGATTTTGGCGAGGCTGAGTTTTACACGGTTGGCGTAGCTCAGGTCGGCACCATACAGGTTGGCACCGCACAGGTCGGCACCACGCAGGTCGGCACGATACAGGTCGGCACCGCGCAGGTCGGCGTAGCTCAGGTCGGCACTATGCAGGTCGGCATCGCTCAGCTTGGCACCATGCAGGCAGTGGAATCCATGCTCTTTGAGGATGGCTTCGATGTTGTCGCCTTCAAGAGTGCCGTGTGGTGTGGTGATTTTCATTGGTTGTCCTTTTGCTCGTTGGCGTTGTGTGGTGTGGTTAGGCGGTTTGTTTGATTTGGGCGATTTCTCCGGGTTGGAAGCCGAATGCTTTGTAGAGTCCTATGAGCATGAGTGGCGTGCATTCGTTGGTTTTCTTGGCTCTGGCTAGGACGCTTTCGCTGACTCCTATTGCTCCGGCGAAGGCTTCGTCCGTTTTGAGGCCGCTCATTTGTTTGGTTCGGTCTAGGAAGCCGTCTCGGAACTGCATTTTGTATTCAGCCATCAG
>ULUW01040671.1_pt1 | contig 11083 bp, 10 predicted proteins | sample 1959041 | NCBI WGS metagenome assembly ULUW01 (sample SAMEA4835775, study PRJEB28245) | human gut metagenome | biome: gut microbiome; material: fecal sample | place: Denmark | collected 2008
GCAACAACGCCATTGATTATCTGACCAAGGTGGAGGGCATACAGCGAAACCTCCGCTGCGGTGCTGGGCGTTTATGTACAGGCGGATGCGGATTTTACCGCACAGTTGGTTTATACTGCGCCCGATGGCAGCACATTGACCAAAACCCTACAGGTAGCCATCGACCGCAATGCGACTGCCGAATATCCTTTCCCCGACAGCGAAATTGCCACCTTTACCGAGCGCCCCACCCCTGCGGTGACCAGCGGCAAGATCACCAAGGTTGCCAAAGTCAACGGCACCTGGCTGATCTGGTTCAATGGTGAGGAAGCCTATTGCTGCACCCACGGTGCCAACGGTCAGCCTGCCGGCTGCCCGCCGTACACCTATGTGAACACTTCCACCGTCAGCGCTGACCAGTGCGTCCCCGGTGACCACTACGGTAACCAGATTCGCATCTGGGGCGGATTGAACCAGCTTTCTTTGGGCGATGCGGACGATCTGCCCGCAGTTTTTTCCGCTGATGAGGGTGAAGAAATCTCTCTTTTGGATTTCTGTGCATCAATTTATGACGATGTACAGATGTATATTATCGAAAACTTTCCCGAAAGCACCGCGGCGGAAATTTATCTTGCCTCTGCCGATGAGCTGGCGAACGGTGTGGAAACCTACGCCTCCGCCCGTGGGTACTACACCTACATCTACAATCCCGGTCGCGCAGGGTGGCAGACCGTTACCCTGATCGGACCTGAGATCGGTGAGGAGGAACCTGAGCCGGAACCTGTTGTGCAGGAATACTACGCCAGCTGGGAGGCACCGGCCCAGACCGCCAGCGGAAGTTTTGATTTTTCCTATGGAATCCGCACGGATAAGATCCAGCTGAAAACGCAGGAAAAGGTGGACGGCGCGACCATCGAGATCGAGCCCATCACCAAATCCGGCAGCATTGACGGCGGCAGCTGGTCTGTCAGCCCGGCAAGCAAACAGATCGTAACCACCAGCGGGCATACCGCCGATGACAACTACCAGAAGAACGGCGGCGACGCAGCCGCAAGCTGGAGCCTGCACTACGCGGTGACTAAGACCTCCGGCACACGCAACGGTCGAGTCGGACCGTATACCTCACAGGAAGCCGCCGACGAAGCCGCCAACAGCGCCCGCGATGCTGCCCTTGCGGAATTGCAGGCAGGAGCGCAAACGCCTGTCTTACCGCAGGCGTTACAAGCGTGTGCTGAAAAGCACGGTCTATGCGTTGGTCGTTGTGGCGGCCATTGCGGTGCTGCTGGCAACCAACCTGCTGCCGGTGCTGCAGGTGTCGGGCGATAGCATGAACCCAACCTTGCAGGATCAGGATATTCTGGTACTGCTGAAAACAGATGCTCTGGAAAAAGGAGATCTGTGCGGCTTCTACTGGCAGAACAAGCTGCTGCTCAAGCGAATCATCGGTATCCCCGGGGATGTGATTTCGATTGACGGAAACGGCCTTGTGACGGTGAATGGTGAGGTGCTGGCGGAACCGTATGTCGATGAGCTGGCTCTGGGAGAATGTGACCTCAGCTTCCCGTATCAGGTGCCTGAAAATCGCTTCTTTGTGATGGGTGACCACCGCGCGACCTCGATCGACAGCCGGAGTACGGTTGTCGGCTGCGTTGAAAAGAGTCAAATTGTGGGCAAGGTGTTTCTTAGGGTATGGCCCGTGCCCCGTATTTCGTGGATAGGCTGATGGAGGAGTCCACATGAGAAATCAATTGGACAAGGCGATTCGGCGGGTAATGGCAGCGCGCCATGCGGAGCACCGCCGTGCTGCCGTGCTGGTGATACTGGCACTGCTGACGATACTTTCCGTCAGCTGGCGTCTGCACCAAGTAGGCATCGCGATGACGGACGATGAATACTCCTGCGGATATGAGGAGCATGTACACAGCGATGCCTGCTATACCGAGGTCTTGATCTGCGGTTATGAAGACGGAGCATCGGAAACCCCTGCTGATTCAGCGGAGGAAGACGGCGAGACCGCGCCGGCAGCCCACTCCCATACCGCAGACTGCTACCAAAGGGTGCTGACCTGCACCATCCCGGAGCATACCCACACGCTGGAATGTCTGGCGGACATAACCGCAGATGTTGAGACCCCGGCAGACTGGGACGAGCAGAGCGAGGGCGTGAGCAGCTTCTGGAGCGATGCCATGACGGAAATCGCACAGAGACAGCTTGGCTACACCGAGAGCGCCAAAAACTTTACGGTGGACAAGGCGCTGGGCGAGACCTTGGCGCAGGCCCATCACTACACACGCTACGGTGATTGGTACGGCAACCCTTACGGGAGCTGGGATGTGATGTTTGTCGCCTTCTGCCAGCATTATGCAGGCATACCGGAGGATGTCATCCCGCAATGCGCAAGCCTGCTTCAGCTGCGCACGGAATTGGAAAACGCACACCCTGAATACATCACCCCGGGTGGCAGTGAGGCCACACCGGGCGACATCGTACTCTATACAAATGCCGCCGGTGAGGAAACGATCGGTATTGTAACCGCGTATGATGGCGCGAACCTGACCGTTATTTCCGGCGCTGTGGACGGTGCGGTAGCGGCTGTGACGGTCGCAGAGGCCGATGTCACCAATACCATCCGTGTGTTGGATGCGTATGGCGTGTATGCGCAGACCGGCGCATCAGACGGATCCGAAGAACTCTCCTTTGATGCGGACGCCATTTTGGCAAGAGATGGCGCGGTGGCGTATATTGTTTGGCAACGGCCAGATCCCATAATGCCGGCTGCGGAAGACGATGATACACTGACCGCAGCGGCAGCACCCCCTCAGTATGACAGCGAGGGCAACCTAAAGCTGGATGATCTGCTGACAAGTACAGCTATTTCCATCAATCAAGGCGGCACTTGGGAACCGCTGGATAATTTGGCATCTATCAAGGACGGCACCCAGGTTCAGGTGGAAATCGTCTACAGTGTACCGGCGAACGCATTCAAACCCGGCAGCAATACAGCGACCTATACCCTGCCGGCGGGTGTCTATCCCAAAGGAGATTTGTCAGGAAACATCACCGATTCGACCGGAACGATAATTGGTACTTTTGCGCTTTCGAAAAAATCCCCTACGGTCACATTTACATTTAATAACGACACAAGTCGGACGTTCACCGGCACCTTCAAGTTTAATACCACGATCAATTACGCTGAGACCGGTGGCGACGGCAAGATACATCTGGGCGAGAAAACCTACACCGTTGAGCCGGAGTATTCGCTGAACACGAAGAAAGAGCACACCCTTTCGGAAGACAAAAGTAAGGTAAGCTACACCGTCACAGTCAATGCCCCAAATGGTACGCATGACCAGACGGTCACCATTACGGACCGGCTGGCCGCAGAGAATACCGCAAACGGCAGCTATGATACGAGCAGCATCAAAATCGACGGGAAGCCGCTCTCCGAGTATGCAGATGCCGCCATCACCTACAACACAGACGGCAAGGGCTTTACGATCACAGGGCTGCCGCCTCTCGGATATAACCAGTCGTATGAGCTGACCTATGATGTAACTGTGGCTGCCGTGACAGGCGCAGACGGTTCCGGTACGATTGTCAACACGGCCAAGGGCACAACCAGTACGCTGCAGAGCAACGAGGCCAAGGATACCGTCACCGTGAAGGAGAGCAGCATTGCCAAAACAGGCACCTATGACGCTGCGACCCACCGCATCAACTGGGTCATCAAGGTCAAAAATCCGGACGGTGATTTGGCAGGCTATAAGGTGACCGATACACAGGTCACACAGCTGGACATTGTTGGTGATGTAACGCTGAAGAGGGCTGACGAAACAGTTGTAACAACCATCACTGGCAACGATTTTCTGACCAACGGCTATACCTTCCCGGCAGGTTCCAATGCGAGCGCCTATACATTTACCTATCAAACGGTTGCACCGGACCCGGTGAATGGCACCGTTTCTGCAACCAACCAGGCAACGCTGGAAAAAGGTTCACGTTCCTATACCGCGACAGCCAATGTTTCCACCGGTGTAGGCAAAGTGGATATTCGAAAGTATCCGGGCACTGTCACGCCGCTGGAAAACGGTGACCAAAAGGTCATGTGGAATATAACCGGAACGGTTCCCGCGGGCGTTAACAGTTTCAAAATCGTGGATAAGATCCGCGAACCGCTGTACGGCGTCAAAACCCAGCTGGAAACCGCCATTCGAAACAATCTGCGCTTGACGATGGAAGGCGGAACAACGCTGACATGGGAGGAGGCAGAGAAGAAGGGCATACAGATTCAGCTGTCCTTTTTTTCCAACGGTTTGAATGACTGGGACGATTCCGACAACGGCATTTCGGTTTCCGATGATGCAACCGCGGTGCATCGCATCTGGCTGCATTTTAGCCGGACGGACGGCGAGAAGCTGCGCATTTTGAGATGCACCATCAGCGACATTCCAACGGTGGCAAAAACGTCTGATATGGCGAACAATACCAAAAGGCATTTTGAGAACCGTGTGGAAATTTACTCGGATAACGCCGGGCGCGAAGGCTGGAAAGGAACTTACGATTATACAAAGATCGGTTCTATCACCAAGGAAACATCTGACAAGAGCGGCGATGGGTACAAGCAGAACAACAGCACTACCTATGCCAAAAACAAAGTCATCTGGTATTGCATCAAACTGAATCTGGGTAGCGGTGATGTAGACAAGACCCATACGCTGACGGTGGTAGATAAGATCCCGGACGGCATGAAGCTGGCTACGGACAATAATTCTCTTAGCAGCTATAGGATTGCGGCGGATCTGGATACAAAGCCGGGCAATAAATATACGGGAAACATCAAAAGCCCGAGCGAAAACATATACAGCCTTGTGCTTAACGGGGTTACCTATTGGTCGATTGACACTTCTGTTTCGGGGCAGCTGACTATTAAGGTGCTTCCTATTACGCTGCAAAGTCTGATCGACTCAAACAAAACAACGGATCATACTGTGGAGATCCGCTATGCGCTCCGGTTGGATGATGCGGCAGCCTGGAACGAGCGTACTCTCGAGGAAAAAACCTATACGAATACTGCCACATGGAACGGTGCATCGACATCGTCCGGCATGACCATCACGCGCCCGAAAAAGGAGCTTCTGGAAAAGACCGGCAATTATGATGCAAAAAACCATCAAGCCAATTACACCCTTTGCATCAACCCCCAGGCAAAGGATCTCGCACCGGGCAGTGACACGCTCGAGCTTACGGACACGATGGAAAGCGAATACTTCGGCAAAACCGGCATGGAGCTGATGCTGGATTCTATCAAGGTATATGAATACATCCTGCAGGACGGCGACTGGGTAAAGGGCAACGAAGTCAAAGACAGCGTTCGCGTTGAAAAGGTTGAAGAAACCGCATCGACACGGAAGTACAAGTTCGTTCTGCCGGACGAGAAAGCCCTGGTACTGGAGTACTCTTATAAAATGAATCCGGGTAATCTCGCAAGCGACATGGCGGTAAAAAATACGGCTACGCTGGCGGGAAAAATTGTAGGCAATCAGGTTTCGGTGAAAAGCGACAGTGCATCGGCAACTGTACACAATGCCGTTCTGACTGTTTCCAAGACGGATTCTGCTACAAACTTAGCCATCACGGCAAGCCCGGCAACCTTTGCGATATACCACTATAATAAAATCAGCACAGGGTGGGATTTTATTAGGTCGGAGAATACAGGTTCGAACGGCAGCTTTGACCTGACATTTGCGCAATCCCCTGCAACAGGCAGCCCGCAGCTGGTCACCGGGGACCTGTATAAGCTTGTGGAAACAGCGGCCCCGGCAGACTATGCACTGGATGAAACCCCGCGCTATTTTATCTGGAACAACAACGCAACGGATGATGACAAAAAAGCAGCTGCGCTTACAGCTGCAACCGGAGCTACTGTCCCGGAGGGGGTTACCACTGCAAACATCAGCTTTTTGGGCGTGAACGGAGACCGCGCCACAATGGCCATCCCCAACAAGCAAAACTGCCTGACCCTGCGCAAAATCTGGTACGGCATCGGGAACGACACGATAGAAGCACCGGTGGACGAGATCCAGGTGCAGCTGTACCGTTACGAGGATGGAAAAGACAAGGCGGACGCAGTGGCGGTCGGAACGCCGGTCACCTTGACAAAAGCTGACGGCTGGACCAAGAAAATTTCTTCCTTGGAGAGCGGTTATCACTACTATGTAGAAGAGCTAGGAACAGGCAGTGGCGCGCTTATCTTCTATGAAGTAAAGTACAGTGAAAGCAACGACACCGGTGTCACCGGCGGCGGCACCATTACCATCACGAACAAGCAAAAGCCCAGCTATGAGCTGCCCGCCACCGGCGCGGCCGGCACACCCCCGTATACAGCAGCAGGCGCCCTGATCATGGGCATCGCGCTGATGTTAGGATATCTCATCAACAAACGCAGCCATTCGGGGGGAGGGGGTAAAAATTAGAAATAACCCCTCCACTGGTGTGGATAAAAGCAGACCAAAATATTTGAGCAAGGAGACATAAAACCAATGAAGTACATGAAAAAACTCATAACACTGCTTGCCGTGCTGACGCTTGCACTGGCCATGGCCGTCCCAGCGTTTGCAGCAAGCGGTACAGCAAGCAGCACAGGAACGATAACCATTGATAATGCCGTGACGGGCACGACCTACAAGGCTTATCGTATTTTTGACTTGGAAAGCTATGATACAAACAAAGATGTGTATTCTTATAAGCTGAATACGAAGTGGAACGATTTTTCTACATATAGCACAACCATTGATAGCAATACAGTGAGCGCAGCAGACTTTTTTAGCGTAAATTCGGCAGGTTATATTGAGTGGAAAGATGCGAAAAAAGATGCCGGAGCGGATTTTGCAAAGCTGGCAAAGGCTTTTGTGGTTGAAAAAAATATTGAATGGGATAGGACCGAAACCGCATCGAGCACTACAGTGACCTTTACAAATTTGACACTGGGTTACTATCTGGTAGATACCAGCCTGGGGTCTCTGTGCAGTCTGAACACAACGGCGCCGAGTGTTACCATAAAAGAAAAGAACAGTGATACAACAATCGAAAAGAAAATCGTGATTACTGGTGATGAGAAGGTTGATAGCAACAGTGCAGGCATTGGTGATACCGTAAACTTTAGCATAACCATTACGGTAAAGGATGGTGCCCCGAAGGACTATGTTCTGCACGATAAGCTCTCCGGTCTGACATTTGATCCTGATTCACTTGAAGTTAAAGTCGGAACAACAAAGCTTACTGCAAATACTGACTATACCTTGGAAACAAACCCCGCAGATGGGGATTCCTTTGATGTAAAATTTAAGGATGGCAAGCTCAAAACGAACGATGTGGTCGTTGTTACCTATTCGGCGACGGTTGCGGCAGACGCTACGATTGCGGGCGCAGGCAACAAAAACACGGCAAAGCTGGTGTATAATGGGAAAGACAGCACTAAAGAAGAGACAACAACCTATGTTTGGAAACTGAATGTGCACAAATATGCGCTGGACAGTACAAACCATGAAGTAGCGCTGAGTGGTGCAAAGTTTGTACTGTACCGCATGGACAATGGCGTCAAAAAGTATGCAACGCTGACTAACAATAAAATCGACGGTTGGGTAACCGATAAGGGCGGTGCAACAACTTTGGAAACTTCCGGCACAGGTGATATTTTGATTGAAGGTCTCAACGAGGGAATCTATTATCTGGAAGAAACCGAAGCGCCCGCAGGGTATAATAAGCTGACCGAACCCATTGAAGTTGAAATCACCGCAACGACCAGCGTCACAAGTGGGAGTGAAACTGTTCAATATAAGAATTCAAGCGAAACCTCTTATACACCAGCAACAGATGCAACTGTTAAGGTTTTGAACAAAGCCGGAACACAGCTGCCCTCCACCGGCGGCATCGGCACTACCCTTTTCTATGTGATCGGCGGCGGGCTGATGGCCGTGGCTGCCGTTCTGCTGGTCACCAAAAAGCGGATGAATAACAAGTAAAGGCGCATTTGCCGTCATATACCAATCCTTATAACATTAGGGAGTAGCCCATGAGAAAGAACCTCAGCACAATTATTTTAATATTGATCTTCCTCGTGGGTCTATCCGTGATGTTATATTCCTCCGTCAGCGACGCTGTCAACCGGAAGCATCAGTCCCGCGCAGTGGCTGGCTATGCCGAGGAGGTAGAACAGCTGTCAGATGCAGATTATCAGACCTATTTCGATGCTGCCGATGCGTACAACCGGCAGTTAAACACCACCCCCAATGCCTTTTATAAACCGGATCTGGTCAGCGGCTATGCGCAGACGCTCGACATCTCCGGCACGGGCATTATGGGGTATATCACGATCCCCAAAATCAGCGTTGAGCTGCCCATATACCACGGCACCGATGAGGGCGTGCTGCAGGTGGCAGCAGGCCATCTGGAAGGCAGCAGCCTGCCCGTGGGCGGTGCCGGGACCCATGCGGTCATATCAGCGCACCGCGGCCTGCCCAGCGCAAAGCTGTTCACCAATCTGGACGAGCTGGAGGTGGGCGACCGCTTTACCATCACAGTGTTGAATCGGGTGCTGACCTATGAGGTCGATCAAATCTCCATTGTGCTGCCTACTGAGATCGACCAGTTGCTTCCCACCGAGGGGATGGATTATGTCACCCTGATGACCTGCACCCCCTACGGCATCAACACGCACCGCCTATTGGTGCGCGGCAAGCGGGTCGAAACTACGGAAAGCCAAAAGCATATCCGTGTGGCGGCAGATGCCTTCCGCATTGAACCCATCATCGTGGCCCCGATTTTGGCCATCCCGATGCTACTTGCGGCACTGGTCGGTGTGCTGGTTGCCCCACATCTGCGCAAGCGCAGCAAGAGAAGGAGGAAATAACATTATGAAAAGCATCCGTGATCGGTTGGCAGTGCTGCTTATGCTGTGCCTGCTGGTGTGGGGCGCTGTTCCGGCTCTTGCCGCAGAAACGGTTGATGAAACGCGCATCGGCTCCATCAAGGTATTGCTCTGTGATACCGAAACCGCAGCACCGCTGCAGGGCGGTGAGCTGACGCTGTACCGTGTGGCGAGTGTCTCTAAAAACGGCGCAGATATGAGCTTTACCTATGCAAACGGTTTCGAGAATTGCGGAATCGCGCTGGACAATGTATCCGAAAGCGCACTGGCGAGCCGATTGGCAGAAAAGGTGACACAAAATGCACAGGCAGTCACCAAGACCGTCAACGACAGCGGAATCGCCGTGTTTGGTGATCTGAAGGCCGGGCTTTACCTTATTGTGCAGAAGCAGGCAGCCGAAGGGTATGACGCCATACAGCCTTTTCTTGTGACGGTTCCAATCATGGAAAACGGGCAGTATGTCTACGATGTGGACGCCCACCCCAAAGCGGGTACTTCAAGCCGGAAAACAACGCAGACGCCGCCCACGCAGGAAGTGCTTTCTGCACTGCCGCAGACCGGACAGTTGAATTGGCCAGTCCCCGTGCTGGCGGTGACTGGCGCTGTACTGGTGGCGGCAGGTGTCGTACTCAAAAAGCGCAGTGGTCAGAATGAGAAATAAGCTGGGGAACGCCCTGATTGCGCTTGGGGTTCTGGCATTGCTGGCAGCTGTGCTGCTTATGGGCTACAACCAGTGGGACAGTACCCGCGCAGAAAAAGCAGCCGACAGTGTGCTGACCCAGCTGGAGGAATCGATCGCAGAGCCACGCACCATCTATCCCGGTGATGCAGCAGAACCCACAGCGGACACGGAGATGCCTGTTGGCACCATTGACGGCTACGACTATATTGGGTATCTCTCTATTCCGTCCATCGGGCTGGCACTGCCCGTGATGCAGCAGTGGAGCTATCCGGGGCTAAAGATCGCGCCGGGGCGGTATTCCGGCTCGCTATATACAGATGACTTGGTAATCGCGGGACATAACTATGCGCGTCACTTCAGCCCTCTGACGCATCTTACGGTGGGGACAGAAGTGCTTTTTGTTGACATGAATGACAACACATGGCATTATGCGGTCTCGGATACAGAGGTTCTGCAGCCAACCCAAATCGAGGAGATGGCGGTCAAAACGCCCGATAGCAATTGGGATCTGACATTGTTTACCTGTACCACGACCGGTCAGGCACGATATGCGCTGCGCTGCGTCCGCACAGACGAGTGAGCATGATTCATCGTCATCACTTTCAAAAAGCAAAAATACTTCCGCATTTGAAAGCGGTATCGTCAGAAATGAATTTCAAAATTTCCTCAAAAGACCGTTTGTCGGACATCATTGCCTTTAAAAGCTGCTCCTGCTGTTGTTCCTTGCGAATGTCGTAGAGTTTTTTCAATTCGCCAACAGCCTTTTCGTGAGCAGCTCTTGTTTTTGCCACTTTCGCTTCGGCTAATTCCATTTTTAATGGAAAGCCATATTTTGAAGCTTGTAATATTCTCCCAACCAATGCTATTCCGGACAGATACAAACATAGCATTTCAGAAGGTTGGGATTCTCTTTGTCTATGTCCGAACTGTGCTGCTGAATTTAAGTACGGAAAGAAGAACCTGTCTGAGCTTATTTCGATGATACAAGATGCTGTTAGACCATTTATTGAAAATATTGACACAGTAAATGAACTTTGCAATAAGCCGGTTAAATTGTTGGTAGATAAGGATAATCTCTATATCGCAACAACAGCATAATAGTAAAGACCGTCAGATCTCAAATGAGACTTGACGGTCTTATATTTTATGATTGTATTTAAGGCAACACCGCACAATTCCCGCCTTACGGCTTAAGCACCGCTTCGGCGGCTGCGGCACTTAGAATTATGCGGTATTGCCTTAAGGAAATCGCTCCGGTGTTCTTGTTTTCGTAGTTGATAACCTTGTGCTATAAGAGTATCAACTTTCAAAGCGACTAAATTGATGTCAGAACTCATTGCCCGTGCTATTTGTTGAATGTCATAGCCATTCTCAATATACTCTAAAATGGTATCGCCTGGGAGCGAAGCTTGTGAAACAAAAATGTTGGCTTCGTACTCCATACGGTTTTCACGCATAAAGCAAATAAAAAACGAGCTTTACCATTTTTTCTCTGG
>ULUW01047630.1_pt1 | contig 11075 bp, 9 predicted proteins | sample 1959041 | NCBI WGS metagenome assembly ULUW01 (sample SAMEA4835775, study PRJEB28245) | human gut metagenome | biome: gut microbiome; material: fecal sample | place: Denmark | collected 2008
AGTTGCGCATCCAGCCCAAATTCCTTGCGGACAGCCAGTGGAACTACTTGCAGAAGCTTACTGACAGAGTATACAAGGGTGCTTCCAAACGCCTTGTCCTGCGCTTTCCCCAGCTTACGCCTGCCGACAGCCAGCTTTGCATGCTTATCCGCCTGCACTTCAGCAATGCACAGATTGCCACGCTCATTGCCGTATCTCCCGCTTCCGTGTCCCAGCAGAAGTTCCGCCTGAAGAAGCGGATGATGCAGGCGGATGGGAGGCTGTTTGCCGATGGAGAGACGCTGGAGGGGGTGATTGGAAGCTGCTGAGGCTTTTTAATGATTTACTTTGTTGCATGATAGCAAATCCTATATCCTTTTTTCTTGCTCATAAAAAAAATCGTAGCTTTGCTGCATTAGATGAAAAAGGAAAGGTAATATGACATTTGTTACTATACAAAAAGCAGTGTATAAAACTTAACGAACTATTGTTATACACCTAATTCTCTTTTTAACCACACCTTCATCACGGGGTCGGGAATAATGGCTTGACGCTTCTCAATCTCGATAAGCTCTTTCTTGACCAGTGCCCGTTTTACGATGCTGACATTAGCCGATGAACCGAGTTGATATTTCTGCAAAACCTCTTGCGTGGTAAATTCGCTATGTACCCCATCAATAATGGCTCGCAAAAAATTCATTTGATAGGTCGTAAGGCTCTCGGTCTGCTTCTCGAACAACGGTGTATTCTGGTCGATGATATCCTGATATGCCTCCTCGAAATCTTGTTCCGTGGCAACTTTGTCCGTATGAATCCATACCAACCATGCCAACTGCTGCACATACGAAGAGTGATTGTCAACTCTCTGACAGATCTTCTTGGCTAACTCTTTTGAAATCTGTTTGCCCGTAGCCTCGAAACGCCCACAAATATAATCCACCCAATCCGCCGTCCCGATTTTTGTCAAATAGATAGCGTCTCCGAACTTATAGAACGGAAGGCTCCTTTTTTCAAAGAGTTCGTTCATCAAGTGTTTTTTGCTGCCGAATAAGCAGTAAGACACCGATTTCTGCAATTGCCAGATCGAGCGTAACCGCTTCTGGAATGTTTTGGAATCTTTGAATTCGGCAATTTGCTGGAACTCGTCAATGCAAACAACGATATTACAACCTTTCTTCTGCGCTATCTTTTCAGGGAGTTGCAGGATTTCATCGATCTCGTTGCTCTTGGGATTCATTTCAAGCGATATGGAAAAATCCGTCATCGGATCGGTCCCCAACGATATTTTAGGGCTGATACGCGAAAGGAATAATTTGGCATGCTCCAGCCATTCATCCAACTTTGAAGAGGTTTGTTTGAGAATGGCGGAAGCAAATGCGTCATAGAAATCCCTGTCGCTACGGCAAGAAAAAATATCGATATAAACGACTTTCAATTTGTCGGACTGCGCCAAGCGACACGCTTTCTGCACCAAAGAGGTTTTCCCCCAACGACGAGGCGAAATCAGTACCGTATTCACTCCATGCCGGAAATTCAATACCAGTCGTGAGGTCTCTTTTTCCCGGTCGGTGAAATTATCGCCCGATGTCGCGACACCGAATATAAAAGGTTTTTTCTCCATAATCTTCAGATGTTATTCCGGGAGCAAAGATAAGTAATATATCTATTACTAATAATATTATTACTAATAAATTTATTTTAGGCTATGCTTTTCTCTTTAAAGTCCGCTTTCCACTCCTCGATGACGGACTCCTCATCGAAGTCATGCAAGGAAGCAAAACCCTCCGACCGGAGTTCAATATCTATCGGATGCGCGAAATGATGCAATTGGAAAGTGATTTCGATGCAGCAATACGCAGATTGCCACGCTCATTGCCGTGTCTCTCGCTTCCGTGTCCCGGCAGAAGTTCCGCCTGAAGAAGCGGATGATACAGGCGGATGGGAGGCTGTTTGCCGATGGAGAGACGCTGGAGGGGGTGATTGGGAGCTGCTGAGAATGATAGATTCTTCTTGATTCTTCAAGAATCTCGAAGTTTCAAGAAGAATATTACAGCTTGTTTTTCATTAAACTGTCAAATTTGTCCGATTTTATATAATTTCGTTTGACTTTATTTATTTGTAGTTCAGATAAATAACCTAAACCAACCAGTCCTTCCAAATCTGTCCTTGCTGTGAAATTGGAAACGGAAAAACGATTTTCAACCTCCTTTACAGACAAACAAGTGTTAGGCTGCTCGTGGATAATTTTTAATATTTGTGCTTGACGCGTATTGATTCCCTTGATGTTTGCAATCAAGACAATGCTGCTGTTCTCTTCCGATTTGCGTTTCAGGTATATCTTCAATTCTTCAAAGGCCTTCTTCATCGTCCGCAAATTGTATAGGATGAAATAAGTCAGATCGTTGTCGTCATATTCTGTATAGAGGTAGGCTTTTTCATAGTTCCTTTTGGTCTTGTATATGGTTCGTGAAATAGACATATATTCCACCAGCCAATACCCCTTTTTGAGCATATACCAGTAGAACAGTGAGCGGGCGGTTCGTCCGTTTCCGTCAACAAAGGGGTGAAAATAGGCCAGCATGAAGTGGATGATGATGCCTTTGATTATGGGATGTATAAATGTTTTTCCGTCTTTGTTGAAAAACGTTTCCAAATCGGCAAGCAAGTTCGGCAATTCTTCATGATGCGGAGGCGTATGGGCAACGTCACCGGTGATGCCGTCCATTATGAGGATGTTGTCATGTTGGCGTATTCGTCCTGCATCGTTTTCTTCGTCGAGCGTGTTCTCGGTCATTGAGCGATGAATATCCAGGAGCTGCCGGACGGAAAAATTACTTTCCGCATTTCTCTTGATTTGGCAGATTGTCTGGTAGCTGTTCAGAATCATCTGTTGTCCCTTGTCTTTGGGCTTTTCACTTTTGCGAAGCATGTCTTTCGCTACTTTTCGAGTGGTAGCAGCCCCCTCCATCTGGCTGGAAGCAATGGCTTCTTCCATGATGGACGAAACAAGATAGGCATTCTTGTTCTCAGAAGGAATCAAGTGCTCACCTGTCAGACTGCCACCGATATTCATGTCGAAATAGTGCAGCAACTCAAATATCTCATCCGTCATCATAAAGCTGAAACGGTACTTGCCGAAATGCAGGGAGGTTCTGTTCAGTTGCCGGAGGTATTTGAGCGCATGCCACAGTTGTTTCCCGCTCAGTCCGCTTTCTGTACGAATGTATTTCACTTTATCCCAATACGGATAATCGGCATTGGCGGATTGTACTTCAGCTAAAAAGTCCGGTTTCAAGGATTCCGACTTTTCCTGTGCATTTGGTATAGGTGGATGCTCTAACATAATTCCTATAAATTAGTTCTTTATGCAAAAATACGGTTTTTTCTGGAATTTCTTCTTGATTCTTCAAGAATCTCGAAGAATCAAGAAAATTTTAGCTGCACTTTCGTCTGCGAATCAGGCATAATCTCACTTGGTGTTTCTCAATTTCCATAAACTGTTTTTTGCCAACGCCTGTTCCGGACGTGGCTTTGTGGGTGGGAAATGTTTACAGAATCATGCTTTGCAAACTGCACTTCCGAACCGAAAAAGAAGATGGATTATTTTCACTCCTATACTGAACCCTATTCAGTCGTATACTGAATGCCATTCAGTCGTATATTGAATCCTATTCAGTCGTATACTGAATTACCCCCACTTCAGAAGGTGTTCTGGGAGGGGATGGACTGTGACGGCTTGATGGCTTGAAACGGATGTCTTTGGGTTTTGAAATGTTGTTACAAAATGAGATGAGAAACTGATTGGCTATTTAAAAAATATTGTTATTCCTTGTCATTTATAAATCTTTTTTTTGTAGTTTTGTGATGTTTCCTACGCCGATACCTCGAATGAGGGCGGATTGGGTGGGAAACGGACATATATAAAGAAAGACGTTTACTTGACGTTTTGTCTTTGGCGCATAGGAACTTCGCAACTTCTGAATCGTAGCCGGGACAGAGCAACAGTGGATGTCTACGGGATATGTTTATATATTCTTAGTGTACCTTATGAAACAAATAAGTGTACATTGAGTTCTTATACATATCGGCGTGGGCTTCTGCGTTGCTCGTTCAGCTACGATGGGCAATGCGAAGGCCTCTATGCGCGGGACGAGTAACAGGTACAGATTCCCGCGCTTTTCTTTTTATATGAATCAGGCTTATATCTAATTTATGAACCGTCCGGTTCGGGAATCTGCAGGGCTTAATTTATAGAATATGGCTATTCAAATAGAAAAAGGAAAAAATCATTCTTTTGATTTAAATTCTTTGGGTGTAGGATTGGGTTAAAAAAGATAGCTCGTCTGATGATGATTTTGATGGACGTGATTTTATAAAATTTCATTCTTATGATGAAAATTGAGGATATTCAAATAAAATGCAAGTCTGTTTCGGAATCAGAATCATTAGTTGTAATTCCTATTTTATAATCCTTGCCGAATTTAAATTGTATGTTATCGAATATAACTATGAATGATTTTATAAAATTCTTATCATATTACATCACATTACCAATCTGTGTTGGAATAATCTTATTAGCTTTAATTATCTGTGTTGCATTGATTCTCTTTTGGAATAAAAGAAAAAAAATGCAGGAGCGAAGGCGGACTATAGATTTGTTTCCTACTTTTTTGTCAACTTTAGGAGTATTAGGAACTTTTTGGGGAATTACAGTTGGACTATCTGAGTTTAATACTCTGGATTTAGACAATAGCATTCCTACACTATTGGGTGGATTGAAAACAGCCTTTTATACTTCTTTATTAGGTATGATTTCATCTATGATTACTAATTTTATAATCAACAAAGTTTATGATAATTATGAAGCGGGATTGCCAAGTAATCAAGATGAAGCAACTGCTCGTATCTGTAATGCCGTTGAGCAGATGAATCGACAGAATGTTGATACGATGCAAATGTTGCTTGAATCTATGAATCGACAATCACAGAATCAAGCCGCTTTTTATAATACGGTGCTGAATAAAATAGATGCATTCAGTGTTGTTAATGTTAATTTATCCGACCTCTTGCTTAAGATAGATGCAGTAGCACTTATTGTTCGTTCACAAGAAACTCATCTGTCTGCTATTGTGAATAATGGACAACAAACTCTTGACAAATTAGATGTAATCAATGCCAATACAGAACATATTGACAATCGCATAGGTGAACAATTGGATATTTCATCAGCTTCTGCCTCTATCTTACAGGAAACGCAAGATGAAACTAAGAAACTTAGTGAAGTGCTTCGTGGAGAAGTTGATGAAATTGAAATGAAAATGGGAGAAACCAATCAGTTGTTGACACGAAAATTTGATGAATTTGCCGAATTGTTAAAGAAAAGCAATACGGAAGCATTGGTTGAGGCAATGAAACAGGCGACTTCGGAATTTCAAAAACAAATGAATGAAATAGTTAGCAAGTTGGTTAAAAAGAATTTTGAACAATTAAATCAAAGTGTTGAAAAGCTGAATACTTGGCAACAGGAAAATAAACAAATGATTTCCGACTTGACACATCAATATACAAAGATGACTACAGAATTTGAAAAAACATCTACTGTTTTTATCAATGTTGCAGAATATGCAAACCAATTAAGTGGAGCAAATGGTATGCTGGCAAAGTTGGTTACTGAATTGCAGAAAGTAATGATAGAGGATACTAAATTCTCAACGATAACAACGAAACTTTCTGAAACAGTAGATTTAACTAAGGACACTATGGTTAAGTTCGATGACTCTACATCAAAGCTGAATGAATGGGTAAGGAAACAAAGAAATTTTGTAGATGGTGTGCAGATTTTAATTAAGAAATTGGAAGAACTGAGTTCTATACGTGATTACAATAAAGAGTTTTGGCAGGAAACTAAGAAACAGCTGGAGGAAGGCGTCGGATTTATTAAAAGGGGAAGCGATAGTTTGAATACCCAATTGACAGATTTAGATAGACAATTCTACAGCAGATTAAGCGCAACATTGGCTGAATTGGATTCTTGCATACAGGCAATGATTAATAGAAAGTAAAATATGGCAAAGCATAATGTTTGGATGTCCGTGTCCGACTTGATGACAGGGTTGATGGTTATATTCTTATTTGTTGCTATTGCATATATTAGCAGGGTAAATAGAAATGCAGATGTGTTGGCGCAATATATAGAGGCTCGCCAAAATCTGCATGATAAATTGGTGGATAAGTTTAAAACAGATACGGCAAGATGGGAAATGACGATAGGAAGGGATTTATCTTTGCGATTTACTAATCCTACCGTTCTCTTTCAAACGGGTTCGTGGAATTTAACTCCTGCGTTCTGCAATATATTAGAAGAATTTCTTCCCAAGTACTTTGATGTTTTGTTGACAGATTCATTAAAGAATAATATTAGCGAAATTAGGATAGAGGGACATACTGATCCAACGCCATTTCCTACATTGGCATCTGACCCATATATTGCAAATGTGATTCTGTCACAACGTCGTTCATTGAGCGTATTACAGTATTTTCGTTCTATGTCTGCATTTCAGAAATATACACCAGAGCAAAGACGTATGCTTGAATATTGGTTTACAGCCAATGGATTGTCTTATGGTAGGACACTGGATGGCCAAAACCATTTGACGTATGATTCTGGTAATCCTATTGATTATGAAAAATCTCGGAGAGTTGAATTCCGGATTATTACAACAAGTGAGAAGATGATAGAAGAGTTTGTGAAGAAAATCACTGAATAAAATGGATAAAGATAAGCCTATTTATACATTCCAAAAGTTGAAGACTACTTTAAAAGAGTTAGGATATCAAATAGAGAAAGCTGAAGCTTATCGCCCTATTAAACCTGTTGATGTCTCTATAGAAGATATCAAAAATGGGACTATTGAAATTACAGATGAAGGTATTTTTTTTAAAACTTCTGACGGACGGAAACATAAGGGTTTTATGTATAAAAGGGAATACTTTTTAGCACGATATGGGAAACCACGTTTTCACATTCGTAATTGCAAAATTATTCAAGAGTTTAAGGCACGAGGTTTGTTTACTGATAAATACCGTTGGGCTAATGATTATGAAGTGCCGGTTTGTGATATGGATGACAACTTTATAGATAAGAATGTTAATATACTTCCGCTATGTAAATATTGTGCGGAAATTCAAAGAAGCGAACAAAATGATATCTATAGGAATAACGAAGATTTTGTAAATGAATTAAAGAAAGCCGCTCCACAAGAAATAATGACAGATGTTGATGTCTTAGGTTACACAAAAGAGTGGCAGGATATTAGTAGACGTTATAGAGAAAAACATAAATATACTTGTGAACGATGCGGCATCCATATAACAGATGATTTTGGTTATGGTTATATTCATTGTCACCACCGTAATAACAATAAAACTGATAATCGTGAAGAAAATTTAGAATGTTTATGTATAGAGTGTCACTCAAAAGTGGATAAAAACCATGAGACTCGTTTTTCTAAAGGGGCGAATTATGTTTGTTTACAGAACTTTGTGAAGAAATATAAACCTCGAAAAACTAAATAATCGCTGGAATCAGTAAGCTATTGATTCAACTTTCGAACTGTGCTATAATTTGGTGAAGAAAAATAAGTAAGTATGCGGCAAATGAAAATTTGATTCTCGAAAATTTAAGGGTATTAATGAGGGTGTATCTTGTGATCAACCATATGACATCGTCTTTTAAGACCAATTGTTTTACAGAAATAGACTATATAGTGCAAATATCAATATGGATAGAAGTCTTATTATTATGATTTTAGTATTTGTTATCTTGCATGACATTTCTTTATATTGGGCTGCAACCACAGGTGATTGGGGCGTATTTTGGGGGGTTAATGCAACAGCTCTAATACTTGGTAAAGCAATGTATGATATGAGGTAATTGTATTTTATATAAAGTTTCATTAGCGGACACTAATGAAATGGAAACTAATTTTTTTTAAATAGGAGATATAACAATGGAAAAAAAGAAGTTAATTATGGATGATGAAATAGCAATGCATGAAATTATTGCTAATCAAGTTTCTATTAGTGAACAAGAAGATGCATACGCAGCACTTGAAGCAAAGTATAATAATGTAGAAGAAGCGGTTGAACAAGATTTGTTAAGAGCGCAATTTGATAGGGTAGATGAGGATTTTAAAGGGCAAGACATGCTTGCTGCTCAATTGGATGGGGTAGAGGATATAGTAGAAAGTGGCTCTGGGTTTGTAGAAGAATTTGAAGATAATGTAATAGAGGAGAATTATATTGAGGAGGATGATTCTGATGGTTGGGGGAGTATAGATGATAATCCTTATTATAATGATAATTTGGATATGGATCAGCAATCTCCGGAGTTCTGGGATAATCTTTGAATGTGTTATGAATATTTGGTTGACTATAGGCGTCGCGTATGCTATTCTTACACTATCAGCAATGGTATGGATTATTGTAGGACACGTCAAGAATAAGAAACTTAAGGATGCTATGGAGAAACATAGGCAAGGATTGCGGATTGAAGATTCCTTGCCTAATGATATATATACTGAGATTGCAAAGAGATTTGCGTTTTGCAGATATAATCAGGATTTTTCTACACTAAGGCCTTTCCTGTCAGAAAACGTAAAACTTATTATTTATAAGCACAAAGAACTAAGTGGCATTGCTGATTTTGAATCATATTGGATAGATAAGGAAAAGCGACTAAAGCATGATTGTATCAATGTACGCACAAGTATTGAATTTTGCAATTATTATAGTCATGTAGCAGTGTACGACCAAATAGAGGGTTATAAACCGATGTATGTTCTTTTTAGAGTTAAGGATGATATTGTAACCCATGTGGTGTGTGCGCCAGACCCATTACAAGATTCAATAGTTAGGTATTGGAGTTTTAAACGGTTACCGTTTGCGTATGGCTATATCATGGATAATGTGCAGGAACAAATACCGGGTGAGCCCAAAAGACTTCCTTGCCTGAAGTGTGGCAATTCATCAGATGGGCTTGTATGGTATAAAGTAAATATAGACCTTGGTCCACTATCTTATGCCGGTGTTGTGTCTGTATGCGAGAACTGTCGGAAAGTGGTTGAATTCTACCCCGATGTGTCGATTGACAACGGAGAAGTTCAAGGACAAAAGATTGATAAAGTAGAAAATAAGGTTAGACAGGAGGATGGGTTTATTTTGTCTCAGCTCATAACGAGAAACTTGTATTTTGATAATCCGTTAAAAGATACCAAGTATTTTGATAATCTTGATAAAAACTATGTAGTGGATTCAGGGAACAGGTCTTTTGCTGATTTTTCGGTATGTAAACCTTGCAGTCTTGCCGAATGTGCAGGAGATTTTAATGAGTTCATGCTTTCTCATCTCTTCAAAAAGAATATTCAATTTTATAATGACATAAAGGCTTGTTATGTGCAAGCATACAATGATGGAATCTATGAAGTAGCAAACAATATAGGCATTCTTTTGCTGAATTGTGAAAATAATATGGATGAAGGGTTGAGATGGTTAAGTCTTGCGGCATCAAATGGTTCTAAGAATGCTATGCAAAATACCTTCAGTGTATTATGGGGTATTGGTGATTTTAAACATGCTATTGAATATCTATTGAAAGTTTGTGGAGAACCTTGCCCTTCTATTCGCTGCTTGTGGAATTTGGCTGTTTTATATATACTTGGAGAACGACAAAAAGGAAACACACTCATTAAAGATGTGGGCAAAGGAATCTCTCTCTTGAATCAGATTATAGAGTATGATGTGTTGGAGAGTGACGAGAAAGAAATCGAGGAGATGCGGATGAAGGCGAAGGGCCTTGTCCGTCTAATCAAAGAAAGTAATGAGTATGGTTGGATAGGTCGCGTATTTCATAGGTATTTGAAATCTCTGCATGAAGAAACAATGCCGCCTGATGGATATAATCATGACGTTTTATCCATTTTGGACGAACTGACTTTTAATGGAATACTGAAAATATATTTTGCACAGCATGTCAGTATAGGAGATAATTCTTGGTTTTATATTGATACCGGTCATTCAACAAAAGCATTAGAAAAGAGACTTTTAATTGAAAAAGTAGGTGCTACATGTTCAGAAATGAGTGCATGGCAAATATATTTGTTGACAACAGCATCAACGGTTTTGCCAGCTTTTTGGCATGGCAATTATGAGAACAGGCAATATGTCTTCTCAAAATCAGACATCTCTAACCTTTCAGGTTTTTGTCGGGGAAATATATTCTCAAAGGTCGATATTTCGAATATAGCCGATGATATTCTACCAGGGGTTGAACTAATAGGAAACATGGCTAAAGTCAGGTGCTGTTATTGGAATGATTGGAAAGGATTAGTTCGAGAAACAGTGAGCATAAACTTCAATGATAGGAAAAGGATTCGCATTAATAAAGAAATTGAATCAGAAGTCTTGTACAAATATAATCGTGGTATACGCTTTTGATACATTGGAGGAAACGTTCGGTTATAATCTTGACCGTACCTGCAATGAGATAAGGGCTACTTATAGTTATGATATTTCTTGTCAGGGTACAGTACCGGAATCTATCATTGCTTTTTTGGAAAGTACGGACTATGAAAGTGCCATTCGGCTGACCATTTCTTTAAGAGGAGATGCGGATACGATGGAGGCTATTACGGGTGGCATTGCGGAAGCCTATTATGGTGGTGTGCCTACTGCCATAAGGGAAGAGGTACTTAAAAGACTGCCTGATGAGTTTGTGACGGTAATGAGAGAGTTCTCGATTACAAAATTAAAATGTAAATGATGTCATATTGCAAGGAATAGCTTATAACAACTACTTTGTAGAGACCGGAAGATATAGGTGTCTTCATTATCAGAGGTTTGCGTGTATCGCTTGTAGAGATTACCACCTTATTCTTCTTATTTCAGCTTTATTCTCCCCTTCTTCTTGTAGAGATATGGTTTTTGTAATCATTTGTTTTTAAGTGATTTATGAAAATCGGTTGTAGATGCCATTTTCTTGTTTTCCCTTGTTTCCTACCCTAACTTTGCAACATCGAATTTGAGAAAAGCAGACGGCT
>ULUW01027089.1_pt1 | contig 11024 bp, 7 predicted proteins | sample 1959041 | NCBI WGS metagenome assembly ULUW01 (sample SAMEA4835775, study PRJEB28245) | human gut metagenome | biome: gut microbiome; material: fecal sample | place: Denmark | collected 2008
CACAGAATACGTATGTGTATATGGAAACAGTGGAAGAAACCGAGGACGAAGGTACGTAATCTTATCAATATGGGAGTACCCAAAGACTTGGCAATGCAAGCGGGTAATACCCGACGGGGACATTGGTTCGCAACGCATACAGTTGCAGTAAACATGGCAATGACAAAAGAAAGACTGATAAACAGTGGCTTTTATGATTTAGCCACAGCCTATCAGTCTGTGCACGTCAACTATTGAAAGCGCCGTATACCGAACGGTACGTACGGTGCTGTGAGAGGACGGCGGTTAGTCACCGCCTCCTACTCGATGCCGGCAGTGGGACTTGAACCCACACGATGTTGCCATCAACAGATTTTGAGTCTGCCTCGTCTGCCAATTCCGACATGCCGGCGCGAACAAATATTATATTAACATATGAAAGACGCATTTGCAAGCCTTTTTATGATTTCGGGAATAGGACTTTTGGTTCATTGACAGAAGTTATCATATATGATAACTTTAGAATACATGAGCACGATTTATAAAGGTGTAAGGGGGCGGATATGCAGGAACATAATCACGCCAGACAGGAAATTGCAGCCCAGCTTCGGCAGGTGCGAAAGGAGCAGGGGATGACACAGGAACGGCTCGCAGAAAAAGTCGGTACCAGAAAGTCAAATATTTCCCGTCTGGAGAGCGGGAGATATAATCCGAGTCTGGACTTTCTGGAAAAAGTTGCAGGAGGACTTGGCAGGGAGATTGAGGTAAAAGTCACGTGAGGAGGAAGATGCAAAAAGCATGACGATGAAACTTGGAAATTATAAGGATAACGACGTGGAACTGTGCCGTACCACAAATTCCAGAGTGAGTACACATACGGCGGAGGCACTGCTTGAACAGCACATTCCATTTACAAAGAACAGTAAAAAGATTCCTTTTTTCAAGAGGGAAATCTACCAGGGGGCAGATACCCTCTGGGTGATCACCATCAATCCACGCAGATACGGGCAGGCACGCCGCGTGATCGATGGTATGGATCGTGCATACCGGGAGCATCTGGTGTTATCCAATTACTAGAATGAAATTATGATAAAAATGTGAAATGCGTTTTAAAAGCAGAATGAGTGTGGTAAAATTCTATTCAGATAAAATCGTATGAAAAGCGATGGAAATGGAAGGAATGGAAGGAGCCATACTCATTTTTATGTTAGGAAACATGGAGCAGACAGTCGCACGTAAGCAGACAAAAAGGGAGAAAAACAACACACAAAAACGGACAGAAGGGTGGAAACAGAAGGGCATATGGCTGTTTTGGTATGCCGTGGTTCCGGTGTTTGCTTTTTACCTGATGGAATGTTATGAACACAATCCATTTGCGGAAGTGCGTGTGGAAGCACAGCTTTTTAATATTTTTTTGTTTGAGCTGATCGGATGGATGTTATATTTTCTGACCGGAAGAATGTGTTTTGCGTCCAGAGTGCTGTACGGACTTGCTGTGGCGTTTGGAATTACCAATCATTATGTGATGAAATTCCGTTCCACACCGTTTGTTCCGTGGGATCTGTTTTCGGCCGGAACAGCAGCCAGTGTGGCTGGAAACTATGATTTTACACCGGACCGGCGCATGGTGATTGTTACACTTGTTTTTATTGCATTATTTGTGCTGACCCGCCTTTTTAAAAAAGGTCCGCGTTTTTCCTGGAAAATAAGGCTGGGGAGTATCGTACTGGTGGGACTGGCATTGTGTACATTTGTCAATGCCCTGCAGCAGGAATCGTTTCAGACAAAACATTATCTGTATCCGTTTCTGTTCACACCGGCATATATGACAAAAGTAAACGGCATGGCGGTGACCTTTGCCATGGATCTTGCCTATGTGGCAGTGGAACGTCCGGCAGGATACGATGCGGATGAAGCAAAAGAGACGCTGGCGAAATACGAAACTAAAACAACAGAAACCGACACACAGGATCTGCCCAACATCATTGTCATCATGGATGAGGCATTTTCGGATTTAAAAGTGCTGGGACCGTTAGAAACCAATGAGGATTACATGCCGTTTATGCACCGGATGCAGCAGGGGGAGAAAAACACGGTCACGGGATATGTCCAGACATCTGTGTGTGGGGGAAACACTGCGGATTCGGAATTTGAATTTCTGACAGGCAATACGATGGCATTCCTTCCGAACGGAAGTATTCCGTATCAGCAGTACATCAAGAGCAGGACACCGTCTTTAGCAGGTTATCTGAAATCCTTAGGATATGCGACCTATGCACAGCATCCGTATCAGGCCAGCGGATGGAACCGGGATAAAGTGTATCCTCTGCTTGGATTTGACAATCTGGATTTTATGGAAGATTACAGGGATGTCTCCTATGTGCGCAATTATATCAGCGATGCATCGGATATGGAGCATATTATAGAAACTTATGAGAAAAACAAAGCCTCCGGCAAACCGGCCTTTATTTTCAATGTGACGATGCAGAATCATGGCGGATATACCGATACCTATATGAATCTGACGAATGATATCCAGTCACAGTATGCCAGCGAACCGCTCAATCAGTATCTGACACTGATCCACAAGACCGATCAGGCACTCGAAAATCTGATTGATTATTTTTCCAAAGTGGATGACAGGACGATCATCGTATTTTTCGGGGATCATCAGCCGAATGATACAGTGGCTTCTGTCGTGGAAAACGGGGCACAGGCAGAGACACAAAAACGTTATCTCGTACCTTATCTGGTGTGGAGTAATTATGGGATCGAGGGAGCGAAAGATAAAAATACGAGTCTGAATTATCTTGCGGCGCAGGTACTTACCGCAGCAGGAGTGCCGACGAATGCATACCAGAATTACCTCTTAAGTCTGAGCAAAACTTACCCGGTGATCTCTGCAGCGGGGCAGACAAAAGGGATCGGAGCCGATGAAAAACAGCTTCAGACTTACAAGAAGCTTCAGTATTATCAGTTGTTTGAAAAAAACAAGGAAAAGGATGAGTAAGAACATGAAAAAAATGATTTCGCGGATGGTGTCGCACCGGTCATTTCCTTATGTGATGGCATTTCTTATGCCATTTATAATCTGTGTGGTCATCTGTATCGGAAACGGGGTATATCCTTTCGGGGATAACTGTATTCTGCATATCGATATGTATCATCAGTACTGTCCGTTTTTTACAGAGTTTCTTCATAAATTAAGAACCGGCGGAAGTCTGCAGTATTCCTGGAACCTGGGACTGGGATCGGATTTTGTTTCCCTGTATGCCTATTATCTGGCGAGTCCGCTTAATTTTTTGATCGTGCTCTGCCCGAAACATTATGTGATCGAGTTTATGACGATACTGGTGCTGGCAAAGATTGCCCTGTGCGGACTGACTTTTTTCTTATTTTTAAAATATCATTTTCATCTGATTGGAAAAGACTCAAAACTCCATAAAAATCAGGTGATTCCGGCACTTGTATTTTCTACGGCATATGCATTGTCCGGATTTGTGGCAGCCTACAGCTGGGATATCATGTGGATGGACTGCATCCTTCTTTTTCCTCTGATCATGGTGGGACTGGAAAAACTGGTACGGGAGCAGAAACCGGGACTGTATTTTGTGACACTTGCATTGTCGGTGTTTGCAAATTATTACATTTCCATCATGATCTGTATCTTTCTGGTGTTTTATTTTATTCTTCTCTTTTTTACGCAGAAAGGAGGAAAACTGAAAGCATTTTTACGGTTCGCATGGTATTCCCTGCTGGCAGGGTCTGTCTCGATGGTACTGCTATTGCCGGAGATCGCCGTGCTTTCTGCTTCCGGGTCTGCTGAAGACAGCTTTCCGAAAACGCTGGAGTGGTATTTTTCTGTTATTGCGGAGCTGGGGCGTGCGGCAGCCGTCACTACAAGTTATACGGGAAATGATCACTGGCCGAATCTGTATGCCGGGGCATTTACCCTGGTACTAGTATGGCTGTATGTGCTGAACCGCAGAATCTCCTGGAAGGAAAAAGTTCCGCGTATGCTGATGCTTGTCTTTTTCCTTGTGAGCTTTGCGGATAATCAGCTGGATTATATCTGGCATGGTATGCATTTTCCGCAGGCGTTGCCGGGCAGACAGTCATTCCTTTACATTTTTGTGCTTCTGGTCATGGGATTTGCAACGATCCGCAAATGGAAAGGAACCAGACGCTGGCATATCATCATAGCAGTGCTTGCAGCACTGACACTGATGGTTCTCTCCGGATATTACGGGGATGAACTGGTGACGGAGTACATGGCTGTAGTTATTACCATGCTGTTTATCCTAGTTTATGGAATCCTGCTTCTTTTGCTTAAAATTGCCCCGAAGAAAATGCGGATAGCCCTGCGGGAAGCTGCCTTTTGTGTTGCCATTGCAGAACTGGCAGTCAATATGGCGGTAACCGGGCTTGGCGTTACCAGCCGCGTGGCATATACGGATAAACAGGGGTACTACGAAGATCTGCTGCAACAGGCAAAAGAGGATAACGGAAATGATGGATTTTACCGGGTGGAGGACAGTGGGCGGAAAACCAAAAACGATGACAGCCTGTACGGATACCGTTCGGCAACCATATTTTCCTCCCTGATGAATCTGGATGTCAGCCATCTCTTCCAGAGCCTGTATATGGAGGGCGGAAAAAATTTCTACTGTTACAATGGTGCTTCCCCGCTTCCGTCAGCCATGTTTTCGGTGAAGTATATGCTTTCCTCTAATCCGGTGGATGAAAGTCCACTGCGGACACTTGTGGGAAGCAGCAATGGAAATTATCTTTATCGGAATAACTACTGCCTGCCACTTGGCTATATGATGAGCGAGAAGGCAATAAAAGGCTGGGAATCTTCCATGCTTGATAGGATCGGTTCCCTGAATTCCCTGGCACAGCAGCTGGGAGCAAAAGGAGACATGCTTTATCCGGCAACCTGTACACAGTCGCAGGCAGCCGGGGATACGACAATTGATATTTCCGAGGATGGATATTATTATGCGGATTATGTGACCTGCAATGCGGATTCCCTGACAGTATCAAGAGATGACGGATGGACGCAGCAGTATGGAAAGACCACCCACCGGTATCTGCTGGATCTTGGAGAGTGCAAAGCCGGAACAAAGGTCCATATTACCAATCTCAATGCAGAAACGATCGAATACCATGTGTACCGCCTGAATTTCAAGGCCATGTGCACTGCGTATGAGACGCTCAGCGAACAGACCATGTCACTCGAAAAAATGACAGATCGCAGGATCGTTGGAAGTATCGATGTCAGGCAGGCGGGAAGACTGATTCTGTCAGTGCCGGCAGATGAGGGCTGGAGTCTGTATGTAGACGGTAAAAAGACGAAAATAAAGCCTTTCGCGGATGCACTCATTGGTGTACACTTAAAAGAAGGAACGCATAAGATCGAGCTGCGTTATACCACACCGGGCGTACAGATCGGAGCTGCCATCAGCATAGCTGCGCTTCTGTTATTCCTGTTTAGTATGTGGATAAGATATAAGATAAGGGGGAAATATGGGGAAAAAATGCATCAGCATCGTCGTACCGATGTACAATGAGCAGGAATCTCTGCAGATTTTGTACCGGGAATTAAACCGCGTGACACGGGAAATGGGCGATTATGATTTTGAATATTTATTTGTCAATGACGGATCGAAGGATGCAACACTGCAAAAGATCCGGGAACTTGCAGCAGAAGATGAGCGCGTGCACTATCTTTCTTTTTCCCGCAATTTTGGAAAAGAAGCGGCGCTGCTGGCAGGATTGTCCTATGCAAAGGGGGATTATGTGACGACGATGGATGCGGATCTGCAGGATCCGCCCACTCTTTTGCCACAGATGGCTGCGATGTTAGAAGCCGGAGACTGTGACAATGTGGCAACCCGGCGGGTGAACCGGCAGGGAGAGCCGAAGATCCGTTCGTTTTTTGCACGCATGTTTTATAAAGTTATGCGGAAACTTTCCCACATTGAGATTGCAGATGGGGCAAGGGATTACCGTCTGATGAACCGTGCAATGGTAGATTCCATTCTTTCTGTCAGCGAATACAACCGGTTTTCCAAGGGAATCTTTGCCTGGGTCGGATATGATACCAAATGGCTGGAATTTCAAAATGTAGAACGGTCTGCGGGAGAAACCAAGTGGAGTTTCTGGAAACTTGTGCGCTATTCGTTTGACGGAATTATCAATTTTTCCGATGTTCCGCTAAAGATTTCCTCGTATCTGGGGCTGGTGCTCACCGTGGTTTCTTTTATTGCAATCATTGCGGAAATCGTACGCGCATTGGTATTCGGGGATCCGGTTGCCGGCTGGCCGTCGCTGGTATGTATCGTGACATGCATTGGCGGAATCCAGCTGTTTTGTATGGGAATTATGGGACAGTATATTGCAAAAACCTATATGGAAGTCAAAAGACGTCCGCATTACATCATAAAGGAGAGTAACTGTACCCGGAACAAAAAGAACAACGCACAGAATTGACGCAGATATGCTTTTTCTATATAATGATACAGAAAGACTGCACTGCATTTGGGATGCCGCGCAGTCAGATCATAACAGGTGAGGAAGAATATGCGAAAGATAAAACGCTTTTTGAGTGCCCTGCTTTGTGGGGCAATTCTTATAACAGGAACACTTGCCGGAGTCAGTGTGCGTACAGATGCAGCAGCCAGCAGTTATGCCGTGCAGCTGCGTGCGGCAGGATTTCCGGATAGTTACATCAGTGCACTTTCCGCGCTTCACACAGCATATCCGCAGTGGCAGTTTCAGGCGGTTAAGACCGGGCTTGATTGGAATACCGTGGTCAGCAAAGAGAGCGTAAACGGAGTCAATCTTGTTCCGAAGACTGGAAATGACGCAACCAAATCCACCGCAGACGGTGCATATGACTGGACCACCAATGTGTGGACGGTCTATGACGGATCTTCGTGGGTCGGTGCTGATGCAGACTATATCGCTTATTATTTAGATCCACGGAATTTTCTCAATGAAACCGATATTTTTCAATTTGAAAGTTTAAGTTTCAGCAAGGTGCAGACCAGACAGGGAGTTTCTTCTATCCTGAAAGGAACCTTTATGGAGAATACGGTTGAGGACAGCGACGGATCTGAGCTGGATTATGCGCAGGCATTTATGGATATCGGTGAGGAAACCGGGGTCAGCCCGTATCATCTTGCATCGAGAGTGCGTCAGGAGCAGGGGTTAAAAGGAACCAGTTCCCTGATTTCCGGAACTTATAGCGGTTATGAGGGTTACTATAACTATTTTAATGTGGGGGCAGCGGGCATTACCTCCACACTGGTCATCAAAAACGGACTGGCATATGCAAAAAAAGCGGGATGGAATACCCGTTATGCAGCGCTCGAAGGAGGAGCGAAAATTCTGGCGAAAAACTATATTGGCGTGGGTCAGGATACGTTGTATTTCCAGAAGTTTAATGTAGTGAATCAGAAGAATCTGTACAGCCACCAGTATATGGCAAACCTTGCGGCTGCTTACAACGAGGGCAGAAAGCTAGGACAGGGGTATGCGGACAAGCAGCAGGCATTTGTATTCCGTATTCCGGTTTATTCCGGTATGCCGGCATCTGCAGTGACATTTACAGCCAGTGGAAATCCGAATAACTATCTGAAATCGCTCAGCGTAACCGGACAGACACTGACACCGGTATTTCGCGGAGATACTACTTCGTATTCCCTCGTCGTGGACAGCAAAGTTTCCTCCGTTACCATAAGTGCATCACCGGTAGCTGCGAAATCTTCTGTGACGGGAACCGGCACCAAAAAACTTCAGACGGGAACCAATACGTGTAAAGTTACCTGCAAATCGGAGAGCGGAGCATCCAAAACCTATACGCTTACCATTGTAAAGAAAGCTGGTGCAGCGGCAGAGACCGAGAAGACTTCCGTGACTTCGAAAACATATCAGTTGAAAAACAAAATGGTTACGGGGATTGCGCCGGGAACAAAGGCGGCAACATTTTTGAAAAAACTTAAAGTGACCGCGGGAACGGTCAAACTGTTCAGTGCATCCAAAAAGAGTGTTACCGGAATCGTTTCAACTGGCAATGTTCTGCAGGTGTATGACAGCAAAAACAAGAAAGTTTCTTCCTATACGCTTGTGATTTATGGAGATGTAAACGGAGATGGAAAGATCAACAAAACAGATCTGAACCGTTTGAACAGGCATCTGAATGGTACCCAAAAGCTTACCGGATGTTATCTTAAGGCCGCAGATACAAACCGCAAAAAAGACGGGGTCAATGTGCTTGATCTGGTATATCTGAACAAACATCTTCAGGGGAAGATCACCATTCAGCAGTAAAAGAAAGGCAGAACATATGAGACAAAAAAGCAAAGCAAAAGGAAAACGGATACTGGGAGTGGTACTGGCATTGGTATTTCTGATCAGTTGTATCATGACACCGGATGTGCATGCACAGGCAGAGAGCATGATCATTGCTTTAAGCGCCAGATCCGTGAAAATAGGAGATACTCTGGCAGTGACAGTGACACTTCCGGCAGGGGTGACGGGAACGGTAAATCTGACATATTCCAAAGATCTTTTTACTTATCAGTCAGCAACAGCGGAAACCAGTGTAAATGCAGGCACGGTTTCTATGACTCTGGGAAGTTACGGTTCCGGAAACAAACGTGCAAGCGGAACTGTTAAATTTAAAGCAGATGCGGCGGGAACTGCAAGTTTTGCCGCATCCGCACCATCTGCGGGCAATCAGGAAGGGGACCGCGTGGATGTGGGAGGTGCAAGTGTATCTGTAGCTGTTGAAAATTCGGCAGCGGCAGCAGATGACAAATCAAAAGACAATACGCTGGCATCCCTGACGATTTCCGAAGGAACCCTTTCTCCGGAATTTCAGTCGAAAGTTACCGAATATCAGGCAAAAGTGGGAGATCAGGTGACATCGCTGGCAGTCAGCGCACAGCCAAATGATGCTAAGGCATCTGTGATCTCGGTCAGTGGGGCAGACAAACTGAAAACCGGTGTAAATAAAGTACAGATCGTCGTGCAGGCGGAAAATGGTGTGAAAAAGACCTATACCATTCAGGTGACCAGAGGAGCTGCGCAGCAGGAATCACAGGATACACAGCAAAAAGGAGAGACACAGGCTCCGGCAGACGGGCAGCAGTATTTTACGATTGACGGAACAAATCTCTATCTGACAGACAGTATTCCGGATCGCTATGTTTTGGATGGCTTTGTCAAAGATACAGTGACTTTGTGGGAAAATAAATATCCGTGCATGCGCAAAGACGGAATAGACACACCGCTGAGACTTTTGTATCTGGTGGATGAAAACGGACAAAACGGTGCTTTGTATATGCTGGATCTGGATGATCCGGAAGAAATTTATCCGTTTGTATGTATGAACTATAACCAGTATAAGCATACCATAGGGGAAGAGACAACATCTGCAGAAGCTTCTACCCAGGAAGGGGAAACGGGCCTGTTCCAGAGTACGGAAAGCCAGATGCGGCTGATTCTTTGTGCGTTCGTTGTGGTTGTACTGATTCTTCTGATTATCATAGTGGTTCTGATCGTCAAAAGAAAAAAAGATGATGACGATTCTTATGATGATTTTTATGACGATGATGATGACGATGAGGATTACGATTACGATGATCCGGACGATGAAAAACTGTATGAAACGGATGATCCGGATGACACTGGGATATCCAAGCGTTACGGAAAGGAAACATTCCGCAAAAAAGGCGGATTTATGCATAAACTGTTAGAGGGTATTGAGGATGATCTGGACGATAATCTGGAGGATGACCTGGATGATCCGGAAGAAGATACCGATGACAGGGAAAAAGAGCGGGAGAAGAGGGAGGACCATTACCGGGATGCAGATGATGAAGATATCATGCTGCAGAAAGAACTGGCAGAAGAAGTTCGAAGCTCCATGCTCGGAAGAAAGAAGAAAACAACCAAAAAAGATACCGATGACGATATCGAATTTATTGATTTGTAGAATTGTAACAGGAGGTATAAATTTTGATTCCATATACAGATAAGGCGAAAAAAGCTCTGAATTATGCGAACCGCCTTTCCCGTTCGTCCGGCTGCAACTATGTCGGAACCGAACATATTCTGGCGGGGCTGCTCAAGGAAGGAACCGGTGTAGCAGCAGAAGTACTGACAGCCAATAATGTGGAACTGGAAGCGCTGCTTAAGCTGATTGATGAACTGGTTGCGGCAGGTGAGGAGGTGACGGTGGCAGACCGTGACGGATATTCTCCGCGTACCCAGATGGTGCTGGATCGTGCCAGGGAGATGGCAGACCGTTTTGACAGTGAACGGATCGGAACCGAACACCTGCTGCTTGCCATCATAAAAGAGGGGGATTGTGCAGCTTCCCGGCTTTTAAATACAATGGGAGCCAACCCACAGAAACTTTTTGTGGATATTCTTGCTGCGATGGGAGAGGACCCGGCACAGTACCGGGAAGAAATTCAGCGTGGAAGAAATGAGGAGGCAACACTTACCCCTACGCTCGATCAGTATTCCCGCGATCTGACAGCTATGGCGCGGGCCGGACGGTTAGACCCAGTAATTGGCAGGGAAAAGGAAACCGAACGGGTGATCCAGATCCTGTGCCGCAGAGGCAAAAATAATCCGTGTCTGATCGGAGAGCCGGGTGTCGGTAAGACAGCGATCGTTGAAGGAATTGCACAGAGTCTGGTAAACGGAAACGTACCGGATATTGTGGCAGATAAACGTCTGGTATCTCTGGACATGTCCGGACTCGTTGCAAAATCCAAATACCGCGGGGAATTTGAAGACCGTATTAAAAAAGTGATAAATGAAGTGGAAACGGCTGGGAACGTGCTGCTGTTTATTGATGAACTGCACACGATTATTGGCGCAGGTGGAGCAGAAGGTGCACTAGATGCGTCTAATATTTTAAAACCGGCACTTGCACGCGGAGATGTGCAGGTGATCGGTGCAACCACGATCGAAGAGTATCGCAAGTATATTGAAAAAGACGCAGCACTCGAGCGGCGGTTCCA
>ULUW01014480.1_pt1 | contig 10910 bp, 9 predicted proteins | sample 1959041 | NCBI WGS metagenome assembly ULUW01 (sample SAMEA4835775, study PRJEB28245) | human gut metagenome | biome: gut microbiome; material: fecal sample | place: Denmark | collected 2008
CAGCCGATAAAATTGTCGTGGCGGAAAATAGAATGGTTACGTATTAAATTATTATTGAATACTCCTCATTTATATTTTAAATCTTATACCGTATAACTTAAAGAAGAAAAACAGACTATAAAACTTTTCAAAAGGCCTTTTTATTCTTAGGTTTCATTCAATTATATAGAATGAGATCTAACTTAAAAATTACGTTTTTAAAGAACAGCCTTATGATGGCTTTTGAGTATTCCACGACATTTTCAGCCAAGCTTCTTTTGTCCGTTTCCAACGGTTATGACTCCATAGCCAGTAGGCAGGATTTTCTTTTATTTGTTGTTCAAGATGTTCGGAATACATATCAGTCAAACGGTACTGAGGTAACTCTTCAGGATGTAATGTCAACAATTCAAAAGTGGCATGATAATATCCTCTCTTTACCGGTACCACTTTCAAATAATAAACCGCTGCATCCAATTTGCGTCCGATACGTTCCGTACCCTGAAAAAAAGCAGTATCACGATGCAAGAAGGTAGTCCAATGATCCATTCCCTCCCATCCTGGAGTCTGATCGGAGATAAAACCAATCATAATCTTCTTTTCCCCTTTACTAAGTGTAATTAACCGACGTAAAGTCTCTTTCATTGGAATTGACTCTCCTCCAAATTTTCCTCTTAAACGAAGAAATAATTTATCGAACGCCTTATTATACAAAGGATGATAAATCTGTCCACAATGTATTTCCGGTAACCAATATTGTAAAGAGGCCACATACTCCCAATTACAATAATGCCCTAAATAAAGAAAACAACACTTTTTGTTTTCTTTTTCCAAAGTTTGTTTTACTTCATCCAATCCACTAAACGTCATTCGCTTCATCATTTGCTTTTTCGACATAGAGAACAGCTTAATGGTTTCTAATATGTAATCACAGAAAAAATGATAAAATCGCTTTTCGATTTGTAAAATTTCTTTTTCACTTTTTTCCGGGAAAGAATCCGCTATATTCCGATGTACAATATCCCGTCGATATTTTACCCCATAATAAAGAGGAAAAAACAATAGATCTGAAAAAACATATAAGACTTTTAATGGCAATAAAGACAACAAATACCAAAAAGTAAAAATTATATAGTATACTATTTTCATTAGGGGAATTTTTATTGATATGCAAAAATAAAAAATATTATGTAAATACAATGCTAATCAAGGGGACTATAGCGAAAAACAGCCACTCTTTCCTTCTTTCAATATTCATTTTTTATCTCAGAATAATTTAAACGATAAGAGTAAAAGGAATCTGTAAAGATATTTAATGCTATTAAAGCATAAGATTAAGAAATCTGATTCATTCTAACAAAAACGAACCACAATAATTAAAGCCGTATAAAAACGAAAAGTGATTCATTTGCATGAATATATTCAAAATCATATCTTTGTAAAATAGAAATAACATTATCCTTATCAAATATGAAAATACTATTATATTTTAAAGGGATCATTTGAATCTTTTCTTTCTTATCCTAATATATTATGAAAGGTATCGTTTTAGCCGGCGGTAGCGGTACACGTTTATACCCTATCACCAAGGGAGTAAGTAAACAGATGCTCCCTGTTTTCGACAAACCGATGATTTACTATCCAATCTCTGTATTGATGCTGGCCGGCATCCGCGAGATTCTGATTATCTCTACGCCACAGGATCTTCCGGGATTCCAGCGTCTGCTGGGCGACGGCAGCAACTTCGGTGTACGCTTTGAGTACGCAGAACAGCCTTCTCCCGACGGCCTGGCTCAGGCTTTCATTATCGGGGAGAAATTCATTGGAAACGACTCGGCCTGTCTGGTGCTGGGTGACAACATCTTCCACGGGAATGGATTCAGCGCCATGCTGCACGAAGCGGTACGCACTGCAGAAGAGGAACAGAAGGCTACCGTATTCGGCTACTGGGTAAGCGATCCGGAACGATACGGGGTAGCAGATTTCGACAAGGACGGAAACTGTCTGTCTATAGAGGAAAAGCCGCTGCACCCGAAATCAAACTATGCGGTAGTAGGTCTGTATTTCTACCCGAACAAGGTAGTGGAAGTGGCGAAAGGTATCAAGCCATCGGCGCGCGGAGAACTGGAAATTACGACTGTAAACCAGCGGTTCCTGGAAGACGGGGAACTGAAGGTACAGACTCTGGGACGTGGTTTTGCATGGCTGGATACGGGAACACACGACTCACTGGCGGAAGCCTCTACCTACATTGAAGTGATAGAGAAGCGTCAGGGACTGAAAGTGGCGTGTCTGGAAGGTATTGCTTTCCGTAAGGGATGGATTACTGCAGACAAACTGCGTGAGGAAGCCCAGCCGATGCTGAAGAATCAGTACGGGCAGTATCTGCTGAAAGTGATTGAAGAAGTGGAACGCACAGGTAAAGAAAACTTGGATTGATATGAATGTAATTAAAACGGATATAGAAGGTGTGGTGATTATCGAACCGCGCCTGTTTAAAGACGACAGAGGGTATTTCTTCGAATCGTTCTCAGAACGGAACTTCAACGAGCAGGTACGTACCGTGAAGTTTGTACAGGACAACGAAAGCAAATCGGGTTACGGTGTGCTGCGCGGACTGCACTTTCAGAAACCACCCTATGCACAGAGCAAGCTGGTGCGTGTCATCAAAGGTGCTGTACTGGACGTGGCTGTGGACATCCGCAAGGGTTCGCCGACTTTCGGAAAGCATGTGGCTGTGGAACTGACTGAGGAGAATCACCGCCAGTTCTTCATCCCGCGCGGATTTGCACACGGTTTCAGTGTACTGACTCCGGAAGTGATTTTCCAGTATAAGTGCGACAACTTCTATGCGCCGCAGAGCGAAGGAGCACTGGCATGGGATGATCCGGACCTGAATATCGACTGGGGTGTACCGGCGGATAAGGTGATTCTGTCTGAAAAGGACAAGCATCATCCCCGACTGAAGGATGCCGACTGGCTGTTTGATTACAACGAAGATTTATATAAATAATAAGGGGAAGGAAACAAACCATGAATATTTTAGTGACAGGCGCAAACGGTCAGCTGGGCCATGAAATGCGTATCATAAGCAAGAATACAGGATATCGCTTTCTGTTTACCGATGTAGTGGAAGCGGAAGGTGTGGAAACAACTTTGCTGGACATGACGGATGCTGATGCGGTATACGAGATGGTGAAGAAGGAAAAGATTGACTGTATTGTGAACTGTGCGGCTTATACCAATGTGGACAAGGCTGAGAGTGATGTAGAGCTGTGCCGGAAACTGAATGCTGAAGCTCCCAGGATTCTGGCAGAAGCCATGAAGGAGGCAGGTGGACTGCTGGTACAAGTGTCTACCGACTATGTATTCGGAGGGGATCCGTACAATACGCCTTGCCGCGAAGAACAGAAGGGTACACCGACCGGAGTATACGGACAGACCAAGCTGGAAGGAGAACAGTTTATCGAAGCGACCGGATGCGATCATGTGATTCTGCGTACGGCATGGCTGTACTCGGAATTCGGCAGAAACTTCGTGAAGACCATGCTGAACCTGACCGCTACCAAGCCGACACTGAATGTGGTGTTCGACCAGGCAGGTACTCCGACCTATGCACTGGATCTGGCTGTAGCCATCAAGGCGGTATTGGATGATTATGCTGCCGAACAACCCAAGCAGGGATACAGCAAAACAGGAATTTACCACTTCAGCAACGAGGGGGTATGCTCGTGGTACGATTTTACCAAACGGATTGCAGAGCTGGCTGGAAATACGGGATGTGATATCCAGCCGTGTCACAGCAATGAATTTCCAAGCCCGGTGACAAGACCGGCATATTCAGTGCTCGACAAGACAAAAATCAAACAGACTTTCGGTCTGAAGATTCCATACTGGACAGACTCGCTGAAAGTGTGTATGGCTAATATGGATGCGCTGAAAAAATAACGATTCAAAAAACGACTAGTAATTATGGAACAATTTAAACGTAATATTATCGTAACCGGCGGTGCCGGATTTATCGGAAGCCATGTGGTACGCCTGTTTGTAAACAAGTATCCGGAATATCGCATCATCAATCTGGACAAGCTGACTTATGCAGGTAATCTGGCTAACTTGAAGGATATCGAGAACCGGCCGAACTATGTGTTCGTAAAGGCAGATATCTGTGACTTCGACAAGATAATGGAACTGATGCAGCAGTATCATGTGGACGGTATCATCCATCTGGCTGCAGAAAGCCATGTAGACCGCAGTATCAAGGATCCGTTTACCTTTGCACGTACTAATGTAATGGGTACACTGGCTCTGCTGCAGGCTGCCAAACTGTACTGGGAAGGATTACCTGAAAAATATGAGGGAAAACGTTTCTACCACATCTCTACCGACGAAGTGTACGGTGCGCTGGAGATGACACATCCGGAAGGTATCGAGCCTCCGTTTACTACTACTGCTTCTTCTTCGGAGCATCACCTGGCATACGGTAAGGATTTCTTCTACGAAGATACCAAGTATAATCCGCACAGCCCCTACTCGGCTTCGAAAGCAAGTTCGGACCATTTTGTCCGTGCATTCCACGATACATACGGTATGCCGACTATCGTAACCAACTGCTCGAACAACTACGGACCGTATCAGTTCCCGGAAAAGCTGATTCCGCTGTTCATCAACAACATTCGTCACCGCAAGCCGTTGCCGGTATACGGTAAGGGAGAAAACGTGCGCGACTGGCTGTTTGTAGAAGATCATGCACGTGCGATTGATGTGATTTTCCACAACGGAAAGATTGCGGAAACATACAACATCGGCGGTTTTAATGAATGGAAAAACATCGATATCATCAAGGTGGTAATCAATACAGTAGACCGTCTGCTGGGCAGAAAAGAGGGGGAAGATATGGACCTGATTACCTACGTGACCGACCGTCTGGGACACGACATGCGTTATGCCATCGACTCCACCAAGCTTCAGAAAGAACTGGGATGGGAACCGAGCCTGCAGTTTGAAGAGGGTATCGAAAAGACTGTCCGCTGGTATCTGGACCACCAGGAATGGATGGATAACGTGACTTCGGGTGACTATCAGAAGTATTATGAGGATATGTATAAAGGAAAATAAACTATATACACATCACAAACAAAAAGAAGCCAGTACAAGAAAAAAACTAAAATACTGGCTTCTTTAACTAATCCAAGCACTAGAAAATAGTGTTTTAAGAAGTGAATGATTCTTATACAATGCCCTACAAAACCATAAGTAACTATATACATCAAAAGAATTTACTATCTTTGTAACCTTATATCACGAATAAATAAAATTCCTACATGAAAGAATTTTTCCAAATGATGCGGCGATTTATCTCGCCTTACAAAAAATATGTATTCGGTGCTATCATACTGAATATATTATCAGCTATATTCAATGTATTCTCCTTCTCACTTCTCATTCCTATTTTAAATATCTTATTTAAAACAAGTGATGCACAAGTGGTCTATCAATATATGGAATGGGGAAGCGGCGAACTAAAAGATGTAGCCATCAATAACTTCTATTATTACGTATCTCAACTAATTGAGATATTTGGACCAGCTACTACACTATTATGGTTAGGACTCTTTCTGGCAGGAATGACTCTTCTTAAGACAGCCTGTTATTTTGGTTCTACCGCCATTATGGTTCCTCTGCGTACCGGAGTAGTACGTGATATCCGCATTATGGTCTATTCAAAAGTCATGTATTTGCCACTCAGTTTCCTGTCCGAGGAACGCAAAGGTGATATCATTGCCCGTATGAGTGGAGACGTGGGAGAAATCGAAAACTCCATCACTAGCTCACTCGATATGTTGCTAAAAAATCCTATCTTAATTATTTCCTATTTCACTACCTTAATTATAACCAGTTGGCAACTTACTTTATTTACCATTATTGTACTTCCTGCTATGGGATGGGTAATGGGGCGTGTAGGTAGAAAACTAAAGCGCCAATCCTTAGAAGCACAAAACAAATGGAGTGAAACCATGTCGCAATTAGAAGAAACATTAGGAGGAATGCGTATCATCAAAGCCTTTATTGCGGAAGAAAAAATGATACAACGCTTTGTAAAATGCAGTAATGAATATCGTGATGCCGTCAATAGAGTCGCTATGCGTCAAAGTCTTGCACATCCGGTCAGTGAATTTTTAGGTACCGTACTAATTGTTCTTGTTCTTTGGTTTGGAGGCTCTCTTATCCTAAATGCAAGTTCTACAATCAACGCATCTACCTTCATTTTTTACATGGTAATTCTTTACAGTGTTATCAACCCTCTGAAAGATTTATCAAAAGCAAGCTACAATATACCAAGAGGGCTGGCCTCCATGGAACGTGTGGACAAGATTCTGAAAGCCCCCAACAACATCGTAGAACGCCCGGACGCAGTTCATATTCACGAAATGAAAGAGGGCCTGGAATTTCGTCATATATCCTTCAGTTACGGTACCCACGAAGTATTACACGATGTCAGCTTACATGTCCGTAAAGGGGAAACCATTGCTTTAGTTGGACAAAGTGGTTCAGGAAAATCTACATTGGTTGACTTAGTTCCTCGCTTTCACGATGTACAGCAAGGTGAAATCCTGATCGATGGCATCAATATCAAGGATGTACAAGTTATGGATTTACGCGGACTGATAGGAAACGTAAATCAAGAAGCCATCCTGTTCAACGATAGCTTCTTCAATAATATTGCCTTCGGAGTAGAAAATGCTACCATGGAGCAGGTGATAGAAGCAGCTAAAATAGCCAATGCACACGACTTTATTATGGAAACAGAAAAGGGATACGATACCAATATTGGAGACCGCGGATGCCGTCTGTCGGGAGGACAACGCCAACGCATCTCTATTGCCCGCGCCATCTTGAAGAACCCAGCTATCCTGATATTGGATGAAGCCACTTCTGCTCTTGATACAGAAAGCGAACGTCTGGTGCAAGAAGCATTGGAACGTCTGATGAAAACACGTACCACTATTGCCATTGCCCACCGTCTTTCTACCATCAAGAACGCCGACCGCATTTACGTATTATACGAAGGCCGTATTGTAGAAAGCGGAAAACATGATGAGTTGGTTAAAAAGAACGGCTACTACAAACGTCTGCACGACATGCAGGCATTATAACAGGCTTAGTTCTATTCTACAAATTCTAGTTTATCCTTCATGCATTACTTACTATTAACTTGTAAGTTATACATGAAGGATAAAAAATATTTTTATTTATTTCTTAATCCATTTCTTTTACAAAAACTATAAGTAAAATCAAATAATAGGTTCAAACCTTTTTAATCAAACTAAACTTAACTCATTCATATCTTTGACACAATAGCAAAATCAGAAAACATTTTATATCTTTTATAAAAAGAAACTTTCACATGCAGTAAAAGAAAAACTTATACATTATATTTGTAAATTACATCATTTATGAAAAAGATATTATTCATTATTCCTTATGTTCCTTATCCCCTAAATTCAGGAGGAAACCAAGCGTTTTTTAATATGGTAGAATACATAAAAGAAAAAATGTCTGTATCTATTCTGCTATATCCTAAGACTGGACAAGATTTGATTAATCTCGAAGAACTTAAAAAAGTATGGCCTAACGTTCATTTCTTTGTATTCAAATTAGATGATCCCCAATTCAGAAATTCACTATATGTATCTGTTTTACAAAAAATTAAAGCCAGCGCAACCAGAAAAATACGCAGACATTTAATCAAACAAGAACATGATCCTATAAGAGAAAAATCCTTACTTTCACAATCTTGTTATCCAAAACTTCCTTCTCAATATTTAGATTATGTAGCTAAAATATCAAGAAGTGGATTTGATATTATCCAAGTAGAGTTTTTTGAATTAATTTCTTTAGGATATATTCTGCCTCCAGATACTGAATCTGTTTTTGTACATCATGAAATAAGATATGTTCGCAATGAAAATGAAATGGCTCTTTTCAACAATCTTACCGAAAGAGAAAAAATGTATTTTCAATTGGCAAAAGATTACGAAAGAGCCGCATTACTACAATATAAACATATCATAGCATTAACAGAAACAGATAAAAACATTTTAAAGCAGCTAACAAACAAAGAAAACATATACGCATCTCCGGCTATTGTGCGATTAAGTGAAAACAACAGATTCCAACCCATCACAACAAACAGACTAACGTTTTTAGGAAGTGGAGGACATTATCCTAATAATGACGCAATGAAGTGGTTTGTATCTGAAATAATACCTATCTTACGCAAAAAAAACTTCCACTTTACATTAGAAGTCATCGGTTCATGGAGTCCAAAAGAAGCAAAAACAATGGAAAATGCAAGCGAAATTGCAATGACTGGTTTTGTTCCGAATCTGCATCAATACTTAAATGGAAGTATTTCTATCATTCCCGTGCGCATAGGAAGCGGCATGAGAATGAAAGCCCTTGATGCTATTGCCGCACAAGCTCCAATCATTTCCACATCAAAGGGCATAGAAGGAATCGATCTACGGCACAATGAAGAATGTCTAATTGCAGATTCCCCTGAAAATTTTGCATCAGAGATTATCCGGCTCTCCCAGGATATTAATTTACAAAAAAAATTATCCTCGCAGGCATACAACAGATTAAAACAACTATATAAACCAGAAGAAATGCTTAAACGAAGATTTGATATTTACAACCAAATCACACAATATTAAGATTTTCCTAAATATGAAAGAACAAAAGAGAAAAATAGCCTTCGTTATTGTCAGATACGGAAAAGATATCAATGGAGGAGCAGAAGTCCATTGTAAAATGTTGGCAGAACGGTTAGCAGAAAAGTATCAAGTGGAAGTTCTTACCACTTGTGTAAAAGACTATAAAGAAGGTACAAATGTATACCCAATTGGTGAAGAAAAAATAAACGGAGTATTAGTACGCAGATTTAAAGCTTCTCCTCTATCAGCACAGACTATCAAAAAACCACTGGGTATTAATCTACGTTCTATTAGGACATCTTTATACAAAAAACATTTATTAGCTCCCATAGCAAATATAATTCCCATATGGAACTGGACTAAAAAATACAATCTTTATTCATATAAAAAGAACGTATTTTATTCTCCTTCTTTATTTTCTTACATAAAAAAACACAAGGACGAATATGATGTGTTTATTCCATTTACTATTGATTTTCCAATGGTATATTACACTGTACACTATGTGCCTGAAAAATCATTAGTCATTCCTACCATGCATTACCAGAGAGCAGCTTTTCATCCGCTATTAACAGAAACTTTCACAAGAGCTGCCTATATCGGATTCAATACACGAGCCGAAGAAAAACTAGCAGAAAACATATTTGGGAAAAGAATGTCACCACATGGAATCATCAGCGTGGGTACAGAAATAGTTCCTCCTGCTGACTGGAAGCATACGTCTATAAAATACAACCTACCACAAGAATATATATTATATGTAGGACGCATAGATAAAGACAAATTAGATTCAATATTTCAATACTTCCTTGCTTATAAAAACTTATACAAAGATTCTCAATTAAAACTTGTATTGGTAGGAGGTCTTTTCGTCAGTCCTTTCAAACATCCTGATATCATTTATACAGGATTTGTAGAAGAATCTGAGAAAACCAGCATTATTGAACATGCAAAAATTATTCTGAACCCTTCACGAAACGAAAGTCTATCATTGATTCTTTTAGAAGCTCTAAGTCTAAAAAAAGCAATGCTTGCAAATGGTAAATGCAACGTGATGAAAGAACATTTTAAGAAAAGTAATCATGCTATTCAGATTTACTACACACAAAAAGATTTTATTTCTACTTTACATGAATTAGATACTTCAGATGTACTTCGGAAAGAAATGGGAGAAAAAGGAGAGAAGTATGTAAAAGAAAATTATGATTGGACAATTATTATCAACAGACTCATTACACAAATAGAAAAAATTAGCAAACAGAATTCCTAAATATTAATAAATCGGAAAGTATACTTTATCAGTATACTTTCCGATTATTTCTACTCCTCCGTTTACATATCAAAAAAACAAGATCAATCCAATAATATAACAAAAGGAAAGGATTCTGCTTTAACTTCTTAAAAGACAACAATATAATAGATAATTTTTTAAAAGAATATTCTGGATATAAAGTAATTATTTCTCCTAATATTAATTTTCTTCTTCTTGATAAAGAAAATGGGAAATCCAAATGATTTCTCTTTAAAAATATATCAAGCCAATTATGAAATGTAAGTGTTGCTTTTACTTTCCTATATTTTATATCTAATTTTTCATCCTTCACTGAAGAAATATTCTGTCCACTATCTCTCCAAAGTACTCTAGCTGAAGGTATTGTATATATTCCTTTAACTTGTGCACAAGACATTACAGTGGCATTATCAGAACGAAAAGCCAAATCAAATTCTACAAATCCACCACATTCATAGAAATGTTTCGTATTAAAAATAAACTCCGGCATTCTAGCATCTATCTGGCAGGAATACAATAGCTTAAAAAAAGCAATAGAAGATATTTTCTCTGGAAAAGAAGGACACGTCCTAATTAATTTACTATTTTCATCAATGATATTTATATCAAAATGATAAACATCTTCTCTTACGTCAGAATTAAGTATCTCATAAAATTTTTCTATGCAGTGAGATTCCATTAAATCATCATCAGAAAAAAAACAAAAATATTCTTCACCCTGCAATAATTCGACACACCTATTCCAATGTGCAATCAAATTAGCTCTTCCCAAATTCTCCGAAAAACGAACATAATGAATATCTAATCGGTCTTCAAAACGAGATACAATACTTTGCAAATCATATGGGCTACAATCATCTCCTACATACACATTAAAATCTTTACTGAAGTTTCCCACCCTCTCATATCAGCTATTTGAG
>ULUW01058125.1_pt1 | contig 10873 bp, 8 predicted proteins | sample 1959041 | NCBI WGS metagenome assembly ULUW01 (sample SAMEA4835775, study PRJEB28245) | human gut metagenome | biome: gut microbiome; material: fecal sample | place: Denmark | collected 2008
ACAGAGGATGTAATAGGAGAAAAGAGAATGGAATATGAAAATAAGAGACCCCGTTGCCCAGAGAAGGCAACGGGGTCTGCTTTATCGTGGAGTAAGCCTTGCTACAGGCTTGACCATTCTGTTATGCTTTGGCCACTTCGTTGGTGTCGATCGTCTTGCGCTTGAGCACCATGTAGGCCACTGGTGAAGCGATGAAGATGGAGCTGAGCGTACCGAAGACCACACCGAGGATCATGGCGAAGGAGAAGCTGCGGATGCTCTCACCACCCAGGAAGAAGATGCAGAGCAACACGATGAGCGTAGAGGCTGACGTGTTGATTGTACGGGCCAGCGTCTGGTTGATAGAGCTGTTGAAGAGGGTCTCGCGATCCTGCTTCGGATGCAACTTGAGGTTCTCACGGATTCGGTCGAAGACCACCACCTTATCGTTGATAGAGTAGCCGATCACCGTCAGGATAGCACCGATGAAGGTTTGGTCGATCTCCAGTGAGAACGGCATCCAGCCCCAGCAGAGCGAGTAGATACCAACCACGGTGAGGGTATCGAAGAACAGGGCAACGATGGAACCAACGGAGAAACCGAGGTTGCGGAAGCGCAGCAAGATGTAGAGGAAGATGAAGAACAGAGCCAGGGCCACACTGATGATGGCGCCGTAGGTGATGTCCTTAGCCACGGAAGGTCCTACCTTGGCCGAGCTGATGATGGATCCACCCGTACGGATATCCGGGTTCTTGAAGGCCTCTACGTTGGCCTGGCTGACGAAGCCAGCCTTGTGGAGGGCGTTGTAGAGGATGGTCTCTGCGCGGTCGTCCTCCATCGGGTCGTTGGACTCAATATTGTAGTTGGTTGAGACGCGGATGGTCTTGCCGTCCGTACCGAGGGCGATGACGGAAGTCGTGGCCTGCTTGCCAGCGTCCGTACCCGTAGTGTTGACGAATGCGCCATCGAGCAGCTCGCGCACGCTCTCTACCTCCGTGGCCTTGTTGAGGGTCACGACATAGTTGCGTCCACCCGTGAAGTCGATACTCTGGCTGAGGCCGCGGATGGCGAAGCTGCCGATGAAGACCACGGCGGCAATGCCACAGAGCGTGAAGCTCTTCTTGCTCATCTTCATGAAGCCGAAGTTGACATTCTGCATCAGGTTCTTGCTGATGGAGGTGTAGAACTTCTGGTTGAGCCAGCGGTTCTTGGCCATCTGCTTCTCATAGACGATGCGGGTCAGGAAGACGGCAGTGAAGAACGAGCAGCACAGACCGATGATCCACGTGGTGGCGAAACCACGGATCGGACCCGTACCCGTGACGAGCAGGATGATACCCGTGATGAGCGAGGTGAGGTTGGAGTCGAAGATGGCTGAGAAGGCATTCTTGTAACCTGCCTCCAGGGCCTCCTTGATGCCCTTGCCGCCTCTCATCTCCTCCTTGATGCGCTCATAGATCAGCACGTTGGCATCGACGGCCGTACCCAGTGTCAGCACGATACCGGCGATACCCGGCATGGTGAGCGCCGACTGGAACGAGGCCAATATTCCTAACGTGAAGAAGAGGTTGGCGAGCAGCGCCACGTTGGCCATCATACCCGGGATGATGTCGTACATCAGGAGCATGTAGATCATCAGGACGACGAAAGCGATGACGAAGGAGATGAGACCCTGCTGGATGGACTGTGCACCGAGCGTAGGACCGACAACCTCCTCCTGGACGATACGTGCCGGGGCCGGCATACGTCCAGACTTCAGCGTGTTGGCCAAGTCCTTGGTATCCTCGATGGTGAAGTTGCCCGAGATAGACGACTGGCCGCCGTCGATCTGGCTGTTGATGCGCGGAGCGGTATAGACCACGCCGTCGAGCACGATGGCTACGGCCTTGCCGAGGTTGGCCTTGGTGATGGCCGACCATTCGCGCGCACCCTCGGAATTCATGGACATGCTCACCTCCGGCTTGCCATACTGGTCAAACTGGTCCTTGGCGTCGGTGACGACGTCACCCTCCAGGACGGGGCGGCCGTCGCTCGTAGTGATCTTCAGGGCGTGGAGCTCGAAGACGTTCTTCTGGTTGAGTCCGTCGGCCGGCTTGGCGCTCCAGAGCAGTTTCAGGTCGCTGGGCAGCACCTGCTTGGCCAGGTGGCTATAGATGAGCTTGTTGATAGCGGCGGTGTCGCGCACGTGGGCATAGCCTACGATGCTGAGGGCCTCGCCCGGGATGGTCTGAAGCATGGAGAGCAGCGGGTGGTCGCGGCGCAGCTGGGCGTCGGTCTCGTTCTTGGCGGCGTTGGCGGCAGCGTTGCGACTGTCGCGGAGCTGCAGCTTGGAGGCAGCCTTCTTGGCCGGGGCCTTCGTGCTGTCAGTGGCAGCCGTGTCCTTCTTCTCCGTGCCGTTGTCGCCATTGGCCAGACGCTGGTCCAGCTGGACGAGATACGGCGTGATCTCCTGGTTGTTGTAGGTCTCCCAGAACTCCAGGTTGGCGCTACCCTGCAGCAGCTTGCGCATACGCTCCGGCTCGCGGATACCTGGCATCTCGACCATCAGTCGGCCTTCCTGTCCCTCGAGCTTCTGGATGTTGGGCTGCACGACGCCAAACTGGTCGATACGGTTGCGGACCACGTTGTAGGAGTTGTCGATGGCGGCGGTCACTTCTGCGCGCAAGGCGCTCTCCACCTGCTCGTCCGTACTCTGCGTGCTCACCTTGCCCTTGAGCTGCTGGGTGGCGAAGATCTCGGCCAGGCGGTGGCCCGGCGCGTTCTTGTGGTAAGCGTCGATGAAGAGAGAGATGAAGTCGCGCTGGCTCGTCTCCTCCTCCTTCTTGGCCTGCTGGAGCGACTTCACATAGGCCGGGTCGGTCTTGTGGTCAGCGAGCACATCGACGACGTCGGGTACGGAGATCTCCAGAATGACGTTCATACCGCCCTTCAGGTCAAGGCCGAGGCCGATTTGTGTCTCCAGACACTTCTGATAAGAGTAGATGCCCAGATACTTCACGGAGTCCTTGTAGTCCTGCCGCGCAATGGGATCTTTGATCTTCTCGGCCTGGCTGTCATAGTAGCTGGTGGCTACCGAGAAAGACAGGTAGAAGATACTTGCGAGCGTCAGCAAGACGGCCACGCAAATTACTAGTCCTTTGTTCTGCATTTTTATTGTTGTTTTTGAATTTAATCAGCTAAAAAGCGCCCATTCATAGCCCGTCCTGCCTCGTAAAAGAGACACGAACGTACTACAAACGTGCAAAGATACTGATTTTTTCACATATTGGGAAAACTTTCGGCCTTAAATGTCATTTTTTTAAGGTTTTGGCCGCATTTCCAACCAGCAGAAGATAGGGTAGTGGTCGCTTGTGTGGATACTATCATCGACTTTGGCGCCATAGGGCTTGAAGAAGTCGGAGCAGAGGATATGGTCGATGCGTGTATAGATTCCGTTGCGGTTGAAGGACCGTCCGGGACCGTTGCCCGAGGCTATGTAGCAGTCTGTCAGTCCCTTCGACAGGGTTCTGTGTGTGTAGGAGATGGGGGTGTCGTTGAAGTCTCCGCATGCGATGACGGGCAGCCCCTCCTTGAGGTGCTGCTGGATGCGTGCGGCCACCATGCGTACCTGGGCCGCCCTGCGGGTCGTTCCCTTCGATAGTTTCTCGATCAGCTGGAGTGTTTCGATGCGTGCCGTGTCGGCCTCCACGTCGCCTTGGAGGATATGGTGGAAGTCCTCGCGCTCCTTCTCCGAGATGCTGTAGGACTGGAGGTGGTTGTTGATGATGCAGACCTTTTGGCCGCCCACATCGACGAGGAAGTCCACGCTCATGTTGCCCGGGGAGTGGTAGGGGATGGAGTCGTGGCTCAGGATGGGGTAGCGCGAGGCCAGAAACAGGCCGTGGCCGGTCTCCGAGGCTTTGGGGATGAAGGCGGTATAGGCGTATTTGTGTCGCAGCAACTTCAGGGGCGAGAGACTGTCGCCCTTGTCCGTGGCCTCCTGCAGACAGATGAAGTCGGCGTCGCTATCGAGCAGGTAGCGCATCATCTCGCTCTTCTCTCCTTCCTTCGTGACGTAGCCCTCAAACATGGCCACGTTCCATGACAACAGTTTCAAGGCGCCGTGGGGCGGCTCCTCCGTGGGGTTGAAGGGTGTGTATTGGCGGATGGGGACAAAGGCCAGCAGCAGACCCGCTACGGGCAGCCACAGCAGGCGTGGGCGCAGCAGTATCCAGAGGACGAGAAAGAAGAGGTTGGCGAGGATGACGGCAGGCATCAGCAGCCCCACGTTGCTCAGTTTGGGCCACGACTCGGGCTGGAGCAGGTCGGAGTATCCTACCAATAGCAATGCTATGATAGCCAACAAGTTGGCCACCACCAGCAGAAGGCGCATCGCCTTTCTCAATTTCTCCATAGCGTTCTCTCTCTCGTCGTGTTTATAATGGTTACGTCGTGCTATTTCTCCCCGTTTCAGAGGATGTTTCCCCGCCTCCGCGGAAGAATCCTCAGCTTCGGGGAAACCCTTTCTGTCGTGCGCAGCCCTTAGTTGTTGCTACTGTCGAAGAGCGTCTGCTTCTCCTCCTTCGTCAGACTGTCGTAGCCGCTCTTTCGTATCTTGTCGAGGATGCGGTCGATCTCCTCCTGGGTAGCCTTCTTGTGGGCGTTATACTCCCAGTCGGTCTCCTGTCGTGTGGTCTCGCCCGCGTTTTTCTTGCCTTGGAGCACATCGAAGCCGCCCCAGTTTTTGCCAAATCCGCCCCAGCTCTTGCGCTTATGGCCCGTGTTCTGCCAGCCTCCTCCGTGCTTTCCGAAGCCGTTGCCTTCCATGAAGGGATGCTTGCGCCAGTACTTGATGAGGATGTAGCCGAAGAGCATGCCGCCGAGGTGGGCCAGATGGGCCACGCCGTCGTTGGTGGTCGCGATGGCCGAGAACAGTTCCAGGACGATGGAACCGGCGATTACCCACTTGACCTTGAGGGGGAAGGGGAAGGGAATGACAAACATTCGCTCGTTGGGGAAGTACATGCCGTAGGCCAGGAGGATGCCGTAGAGTGCACCCGAGGCGCCTACTGTCGTCCAGAGGTTGAGCAAGCCCTGGTTGGCCCGCACCACCATCATGGTGTCGGCGAAGGTGAAGCCAGGCACTTGTTCATTGCAGATGATGTAGAACTGTCCAAACTGTGCCAGCTCCTGGCAGAAGCCTGCGCCCAAGCCGCAGATTATGTAATAAAAAAAGAACTTCCTCGAACCCCAATAGGCCTCCATCACGGGTCCGAACATCCACAGCATAAACATGTTCATGAAGATATGCCCGAGGCCACCATGCATGAACATGTAGGTGAATATCTGGTAGAGGTGGAAGTCAGGAGCCAGAAAAAAGTGCAGTCCCAGCAAGCCGGTCAGGTCTATCCCCATGTTTTCCGTCACCCAGGTGGCGATAAACATGATGGAGTTGATGATCAGCAGATTCTTAGTGACTGCGGGTATTTCGCGCGTGAGCATTTTTGTTCTTTTTGATTATACCGTGCAAAATTACGAAAAAATCCTCATTAACTGCACACGGAGGCCCCTCAATACGCTTTTTTACGCAATTTTCGTCACTTTTTCCGAATTTTAGTTTGTGTTGTAAAACTATTCTCTTATATTTGCACCCACAAGCGTTTGAATCAATATATATTAATCGATAATCAAGAAAAGTTATGAACAAAACAGAGTTAATCGAGAAGATTGCGGCCGGCTCGGGTCTGAAGAAGGCTGAGGCCAAGGATGCTTTGGACGCCACGTTGCGCGAACTGAAGAATGCTTTGGTAGCTGGCGAGAAAGTGCAGCTGGTCGGCTTCGGTACCTTCGAGGTCAACGAGCGTCCCGAGCGTCAGGGTGTCAACCCCGCCACGGGTGCCAAGATTGTCATCCCCGCACGCAAGGTGGTGAAGTTCAAGGCTGGTGCTGACCTCAGCGATGCGGTCAACGCATAACTGTCAATTCTTTTTCGCAAGAAAATATCAGGGGAAGGACCGTGGGTCTTTCCCCTTTTTGCATCCTGTCAGAAGGGGAAGAGGACGAAGGCGCAGGCGTCCCATACGGCATGGGAGATGATGAGGGCCGTGAGGCTTCGCGGGAAGAAGCGATAGATGAGGCCCCAGCAGCCGCCTACGACTCCTGCCGCCACGATCAGCATGAAGTTGAACGAAGGCAGATGGACGAGCGTGTAGCAGGCCGTGGCGGCTATCAGTCCCGCGTTGGCGCCCCAGCGCGCCATCATTCGCCGCTGGATGAAGCCGCGCCAGAAGATCTCCTCTGCCGGACCGATGACGAGGAGGAGCAGGACGGCAATGACGGCAGGGGGCGTGCTGCCCTTCATGGAGTAGATCATGTCCACCTGGCCGCGGGCGAAACCAAACATCCATTGCGACACCTTGTCGCCCGTCCAGAACACCCACCACAGCACGAAGGCGATCGACAGTCCTGCTGCGACCGCGCGGGGCGAGAACCTCAGGTCCTTCAGCCACTCTCTACACCAGATCGTAGAGAGCGTGGTGAGGGTGAGGGCCGAGCACGTCATCGTGTACCAGAAGTTAATGTGTGGCGCCGTCCAGGGCGAGAACATCACAAACCACAGCAGGGCTGCGACGAGGACGGCAGCAATGGTCTTTCTCATTTCTTATATATAAGTCGTTCTTATACTCCCAGCCAACTGCCGAGGAAGAAGCCCAAGGCGTAGAGGAGGCCGAAGGCCATCTGTAGCTGCGCCGTCGTCTGGTCGAGGCGCTGAATGCCTCGGTAGGGCAGGTCGTCCTCGGCCAGGATCATCGTCCGCACGTTGCGCAGGGCCAGGGGCAAGGTCAGCACGACCGCCAGCAGCGTCCACGGCTGCCCCAGCAGGACTACATAGAGCAGGGCCAGGGCGTAGGGAGCGAAGATCTCGAAGGCATAGATGGCCTTGGCGTTCATCAGCGAGACCGAGGTCGTGATGGTCCCCAGTCCGGCCTGAAGATCTGTCTTCACATCGCGGGTGTTGTTGGCATGGAGGATGGCCACTGTGATGAGGCCGATGGGCAGGATCATCAGCAGCGACTGCGGGTCGTAGGCCCCCACGGCCACGAAGAACGTGCCGAGGGCAGGGAGCAGGGCGAAACCCACGAGGATGTTGATGTCGCCCAGGTGGTGGGACTTCATCCAGGGATAGACCAACGCGAGCAGGACGCCCGCCAGTCCGATCCACCATCCCGACCACGACGAGTTGTAGAGCAGAAACACGCCGATGGGCACGGCCAGCGCCACGAGCACCAGTCCGTAGCGCAGGATCTCCTTTGGCCGAAACGTGCCGTCGTGTATCCACGTCACGCCATTGCTGCAGGCCTTCGTGTCCACGCCCCACGTGAAGTCGAAGTAGTCGCTCACCATGTTGCCGCCCGAGTGGACGATGGAGAGCAGCGGGAGACAGAGCAGGGCGTTGAGCCAGTTGATGTGGGCCGCGCCGTTGTCGCTCTGACTGTAGAGGTAGGCCCACATGATAAGAATCGGCATCACCGAGGCGGGCAAGGCCCAGGGGCGGGTGGCGATGATCCAGTTTTTCAAAGTTCTTCTTTTTTCCATGTCTTAGTTAAAAGGCGAACCCGTGGGAAGGACAGCCTCCGCCACGGACTTCCATGAATAGTTTGATTTAATATCGATCGTTGATCGCCACGCGCGGCCGAAGGCAGCGTGTGGCAATCTGGTGCAAGTGCAAAGGTAAGAAGAAATTTTGATATGGGGCAGCGTTTTACCCGATTTTCTCGGCAGAAGTTTTTTGTGTGGGGGAACACCAAAGGCTTCTCCCTCAAACACCAGAGGCTTTTCCCTCCAACACCAGAGGTGCTTCTCGCTCAAACAGAAATGGACGAAAGCCAACTAAAGCGGCTTTCGTCCATTGATCTAATTATAATATGTAGTCGTTGCCGATGGCCTTAGGCCGCGCGGACTACCAGTTGTTGCTGTCCCAAGGGTTGTACATGCCTTCCTTGATGTCCTTGTCCGTACGGACATAGCCACAGTCGGTGACGGAGTTCTCTACCTCCACATGGCCGCCGTCGTGGAACTTCTTGCCTACAGTCCAAGACGCAACTTGGCAGTAGTTGTTCTGCGTCTCCACCATCACCACGGTCGTTACGGGCTTGATATATTTGCGTTTCATTTTTCTTAAGTCCTTTTTTGAAATTTGTCTGATTGGATTATCTTACCACATGCTTGCGTCCGTTGACGATGTAGATGCCGCTGGGCAGACCCTCGGTCGTATTGCCGACACGCTGTCCCTGGAGGTTATACACGCCATTGTTCTTGCCGTAGCGGTTGGCAGCCTCGGGGCCTACGATCAGCTCGCCGATAGACGTCAACTCTGCATCCTGCTTCACGCCGTCGAGATAGAGTGCGGGCTTCGTGTCGTTGCTCGTGTTGGGCTTGAACCAGCAAGAGAAGCCGCGGAGGCCGCGCACATTCGTGTCAGAGTAATAGACGTTGCCATAATCGAAGAAGTAGCTTCCCACCAGATCGTCGTAGCCTGGAATGATTGTGCCCCTCTTGTCGGAGAACTTCCAAACGCCCATCTCGTCCTGTGTGGCGTTCGGGTCGAAGGTGCGGACGAAGGTGCCGTAGGCCGTGATGGCTCCCTTGTCGTCAGTCAGCTTCGTCGTCCAATTGTCGGTATTCATGTTGGTGAGGTCGTTCTTGTTGTCGTCGGTCATCTTGAACGTGACGTTGGAGATCTCGAAGCGCTGACCCTGAATCGTTACCTCGTAATTCTCGCCAGTTCCCGTCGTGGTGATGGTGGCGGTGTAGGGCTTACCATCGTTGGCCTCAATCGTCTTGGTCGGGAAGATGATGTACGGCCAATAGGCATCGAGAGCGATTTCCTTGTCGGCTTTTCCGTCGAGGTTTACGGTCTCAAACTGCAGCTGGGTGTCCGTGAGGGTCTTGAGTTTGGCAAGGCGCACGTTGGCACCAAAGGTTACACGAACCTGGCTGACCGTGAGTTCCACGGGCAGTACGAAGGAGTTCCAGCGGTCCTTGGTGAACGTCTTGGCAAGGCGGAGCATGCGGTTCTTGTAGGTGATGCCATCCTTCAGATAGTTCAGATCGCCGCGGAGCTCGTCGAGGATCAGGTCCTCTTTCTCCACGTTGCTGGCGTAGAGCACGCGGAAGTCATCGAATACCGTCCACTCGTTGGCGTCGACGGGCTCCTCGTTGGCGTTGGGGTTGCCGATGTAGAGGCCGAAGGCGATGCAAGCACCATTGTCACCAGCTTGGTCGATCATCTCCTGCGTCACCTGTACGATCACGCTATTAGTATATTTGTTTGACTCGTAGAACTCCTTACCCGCATAGTCCATGTTCTTCTCATCGACGTGGAGGCGAGTCTTCTCGGCCTCGGTCATGTAGCTGACCTGGTTAAGCCTGACCGTGCGTCTTGAACCGTCAAACAAGCCCATGCCATGGCCATCCTTGCCTGCAACACCTGCGAAGAGGTGGGCTTTTTCCGTGTTGGAGTAGCCCTTGCACTCTACGACGTAGGTGCCCGCGTGCTTCACATACACCTTCTGATAGATGTAGCCATGCGTGCCGTGTACGTCCATGCAGAAGAACTTACCCATGTAGCGCAGGTAGTTTTCGTAGCCTTTAATGGTTTGGGCAGTAGTGCCCGAATAGGGGAAGCTATATTCGTAGGACTTTGAATTTGGAGAAAATCCGCCGTCGTTATACGCTTCTTTGTCACCGCCGCGTGACAGGGGAGCGGTCGGAGTCGATGCCTCCGTCGGCGTCTTCCAGTTGTACTCCTCCAGGCCGATACGGGTGTACGATTCCGATGCGACGGAAGTGGTAGATACATACCATCCGTCGATATCCATTCTTCCACGCTCGAAACCAGGGCACTTCAACTTGAAGGAAAGGTCAAGCGGAGCATCCAGTTCTTCGCTATTCTCTTGCTGTAAGGTGTAGACGTCCTGCAGGGTGAGGACGCGCCATTTGTAAAAGTCGTCATTCGGAAAATCCGGTAAGAGATTCTTCTTTGTATCTGCTCCACAGTTTTTGTCGGCCGGGCCCAGTCCTTGGGGGTAACCGAAGAGATAAAGTCGGTCACTTTCTGATCCTCCTGACGGTGAGCTATAGGTGTAGATTCTGTAGGTGTTCTTTTTGTCGCCCTCTACATTTTCAAAGAACCAGCCATTGAAACCGTCTACGGTGCTTGCCTCAGGACGGTCGCAGAATACGCCAGTATCGGTTGTGGGGTTGTTATTATTCCCCTTCACCCATCTTATCATGCTGCCCTGCTTGGTAGCCATGTTATGGGTGAAGTTGAGAGAGGGCACATCCTTCAAACTCGCTCCTGTGCGTGTCCAAAGTGGCATCGGGTAGTCTTTCATAGAGGCATGCGTACCCCAGTAGCCTCCCATGTTGAGAAACTTGCCTGAACCCACGTTGTAGAGGAAGTACACCTTGTTCGGGGCGTCGTAGGAGCAGTCCGTGGTGATACCCGCCCTGAGCTCCTCAAAGGTCTCTCCTGGTAGGTCCTCTACGCCCTTGTAAGTAGCGATTGTGTTTTCGCCACCCGTTGTGCCGTCGCCTTGTGCTGATGCCACAAAGGGTGCTGCGGCGAGGAGTGCCGTGGCGATTCCAACACTCCAGCTGCGCCGCCATAAGCAGCGTTCGCCGTGTTGCGAAGTAGTTGTTTTCATCGTTTTAATGTTCTCTTTAGATAATTAGTAATGATCACAGTTGTTTTTAGTGCCTCCATGCTCAGTTCTAACCCAGTTTGTTCGCCGTCAGGTAGGGCGACAGGTTGATTCTGACAGGAATGCACAATCTATTTAGATGCAAAATTACTAAGCATTGTAAAATTAGGGGGGGTAACTATTCAGCGATAGGTACAACAATGCTTCAA
>ULUW01010502.1_pt1 | contig 10867 bp, 9 predicted proteins | sample 1959041 | NCBI WGS metagenome assembly ULUW01 (sample SAMEA4835775, study PRJEB28245) | human gut metagenome | biome: gut microbiome; material: fecal sample | place: Denmark | collected 2008
CTTGTTTGTCAATAAAACCTCACTCTTGCTCTAATCTGCGATGCGGTTCTTACGATATTCTTGTATAAAGTCTTCCAGTACCTTTGCTCCTTTTTCGGTGGAGATGCCGCGTATATAAGTAAACATGATGGATTCGTACACTTCAATGAAAGGGTATTCATTACAGATGTCCGTATTCAAAAGCACATCAAATTGCTCACGTACCAGCAAATTGACAATAGCGAAGTTTACATCCGAACGAAAGATGCCCTGCTCTACTCCTGTTTTGAAGAAGGACATGGTTTTCATCGAATCGCTGTCCTGCCGATTCTTCATCATCTCATATACTTTGGGATATTTCTTAATGTCTTCAAAAAAGCGTTTGTTCGTCTGATGAAACATCTCAATGCTTTTCTGAAAGACTGCAAGTATCACTTCCAACACATTGTGCGACTGTTCAAAGACTTTCTGCAAATACTTGTCTCTGTCTGCCTGTGCCTTCAGTATGCATTCTTTCAACAACGATTCTTTATCCGAAAAGACTTCGTAGAGCGTACGTTTGGAAATTCCTAATGCTGCTGCAATGTCATCCATTGTAATACTCTTGATGCCTTTTGAAGTAAAAGCTTCTGTTGCCGCCGTTATGATCCGTTCTCTTAACTCTACCCGTTGGGAAGCGTCCTTTCCATGCTCTGTCATCATCCGTTTTTCTATTTTATTAAAATGCAGTTTTCGTTTTCTCTTCATTTCCAAAGGAAAAACGGAACAAAGATATATAGAAAACTCAATTAACAGATTAAGTTTTCAGCTATTTATAGTCCATTTGGGATTTATTATCATTCAATAGAGTGAAATGAAAACAAGTGTTAATAGGAAATTTGGAACAAACACAAAAGAAAGGTAAAAGGAGGGAATATAGGAAGTAAAGTTTTATCGCTAATAGAAGAGATGGGAGCCAATAAATGCCGGATAAATATCGATAAGAATCGACACTTACCCGGCAATAACAGTCACCATTATTAACGAAAAGCGAAAAAGGGTCAATTTATTGTCAGTATTCAATCTGTGTCCTCTTCAGGAAGGCGACTGTTTTATGTATTTCCTTGTACATCACGATGTCATCTTTTACAAAAGGCACTTCTTTCCGATAGGCATGGAGGAAACGCTCAAGAACGGGAGAGGTTTTCTGCGGGCGGCGGAAGTCGATGCCTTGTGCGGCGTTCATCAGTTCGATGGCAAGGATATGTTCCAGGTTGTCCATCACTTTATAGAGTTTGGTGGCGGCATTGGCACCCATGCTTACATGGTCTTCCTGTCCGTTGGAGGAGACGATGGAATCGCTAGAAGCTGCATAGCAGTACATTTTATTCTGGCTGACCATGGAGGCGGCGGCATACTGGGGAATCATGAAGCCGGAGTTCAGACCGGGGTTGGCTACGAGAAATTCAGGTAGTCCACGGAGTCCCATAATCAGTTGGGAGACACGGCGTTCGGAGATATTTCCCAATTCGGCCAGGGCGATGGCGAGGAAGTCATAAGAGATGGCAAGCGGTTGCCCGTGAAAGTTTCCGCCGGAGATGATCCGGTCTTCATCGGGGAAGATGGTGGGGTTGTCCGTGACGGAATTGATTTCGGTCAGCAGTACGGAGGCAACGTAGCGGATGGCATCTTTGGTGGCGCCATGTACTTGTGGGATGCAGCGGAAGGAATAGGGATCTTGCACATGTTCCTTGTGGCGTTCGATTAGTTCGCTGCCTGCCAGTAGTTTGCGGAAGGCCTCGCCTGTCTCGATCTGTCCCTGATGGGGGCGAATTTGCTGAATGCAATCCATAAACGGGTCGATACGGCCGTCAAAGGCTTCGAGAGAAAGGGCGGCTATCAGGTCGGCCTTTTTCGAGAGGCGGAAGGCTTTAAGCATGGCGAATACACCGTTGGCACTCATAAATTGGGTGCCGTTCAGCAAGGCTAGTCCTTCTTTGCTCATTAGTTTGACCGGTTCCCAACCAAATTCGTCGAGTACGCTGATGGCTTCGCACTTTTTTCCTTTATAGTAGACATCACCGACGCCTATCAGAGGAAGGAAAAGGTTGGCGAGCGGTGCCAGGTCGCCGGAGGCTCCCAGAGAACCGCGGTCGTAGACGATAGGCATGACGTCATTATTGAAGAAATCGAGGATGCGCTGCACGGTGATAACTTGTACGCCGCTATGTCCCAATGAGAGGGCGTGGGCTTTGAGAAGCATCATCAGTTTGATGATGACAGGGCGGATTTCTTCGCCTACGCTGCAAGCATGGCTTTTTATCAAGTTCTCCTGGAGGGTTCCCAGTTCATCGGGAGATATATTTTTAGTGCATAGAGAGCCGAAACCTGTTGTTATGCCGTATAATGGTTCTTCGGAAGAAGCTATTTTTTGGTCGAGGTAGTCACGGCATTTCTGGATGCGTAACTTGGCTTCGGGGGCTAGTTCCAGTTTCAGGTTTTCGTTTATAATTCGTTCGATGATTTCGAAGGTCAGTGCTCCGGAACCGATATGGTATACATTCTTACTCATACGCGCAGGTCTTGATTTACGGCATCCAACAATTCTTTTTCTCTCTGACAGGCAGTTTGCTCGATGGCATCGGCTTCGGTTTGCAGCTGGAGGACAAAATCTCTGTCTTTGAGCGAACCGAGGTTGATACGGACATTCAGTAAGGCTCCCAATACGGCGGTACGGGCGGACATCATTGCTACACAGGCATCTGTGACAGCATTCCGGTTACCGAGACGGGCAACATCTGCTATAACGGACATCATATCCAGTGCTTTGCGGGCTACTTCCAACGGAACGAGGGCGGCTTGTTTGGTTGCCTTCTGGATAGCAGCACTTCGGGCGGCTTTCTCTTCGTCGGTTGTTTTAGGTAGTTTAAAGCAGGCAAATACTTCGTTGTAGGCAGCTGAATCTTTGTCAATAAGCGCCATAAATTCGTCCAGCAAACGGAGGGTGATGGTTTGTGCGTGCTGCATTACTTCTTCACTGACTTCGTATCCTTTTTTTCCTACGGTCAGCCGTGCCACCATCGTAGAAAGGGAGGAAGCCAGCGCTCCATTCAAAGCGGCAATACTACCGCCACCGGGCACAGGGTCACTGCAAGCTACTTTATCTAAGAAATCTTTTACGGTTAAATCTGCTAACATGGTATTCTGTTTTTTAAGTGATTAATGAATGAGAGTTTTTCAACTATTAAGCGACGGGATAAAGTATGCCGCCTTTAATAGTCATGATTACGCAATTCATGCCTATATAGTAAGGTAGAATATGATAGTTGTCGGAATTGAGAATGACGAAATCGCCTTGTTTACCTACTTCGATACTTCCAATACGGTCGGCTCGTTGAAGGGCGGCGGCTCCGTTCAGGGTGAGAGCAGTGATGGTTTCTTCGATGCTCATTTGCATATAGATGCAGGCCAGAGCAATGGTCAGCGGGATGGAACCGGAGAAACAACTGCCGGGATTCAGGTCGGTGGCAAGTGCCACAGCACAACCGACGTCAATCATTTCACGACCTCGCGCGTAGGGTTCTTTCAAAGCGAAAGCTGTCAGAGGCAACAGGGTGGCTACTACTCCGGCATCGGCCATTGCACGGATACCGGCATCGGAAGCGTGCAGGAGATGGTCGGCAGACAGTGCTCCGAGTTCGGCTGCCAGTTCGGCACCGCCGAGAGAGACGATTTCGTCGGCATGGAGTTTCAACAGGAAACCGTGCTCTTTGGCTGCCTGAAGCAGGCGACGGGATTGTTCGATAGAGAAAACGCCTTGTTCGCAAAAGACATCACAACATTCTGCCCACTTACCGGAATGGATAAGGGGAAGCATTTCACGAATCAGGAAATCGATGTATTCGTCGCTTCTCCCTGCATATTCTTCGGGAAGGGCGTGGGCGCCGAGGAAAGTGGAGACTATATCGACGCGTTTATGCTCGGCGTTATTCAGGCTGCGCATTACTTTTAGTTGTAGTAATTCTGTGTCCCGATCCAGGCCGTAGCCACTTTTACCTTCTACGGTGGTTACTCCCATGGTGCTCATCTTCTTCAGGAAGCTTTCGGCGGCTGAACGAAGTTTAAGGTAGTTCATTTGCCGGGTGGCTTTGACGGTACTTACAATTCCCCCTCCCCGCTCCATGATTGACATATAGCTTTCGCCTTTCAGACGCCAGGATAATTCTTCGGAACGTTCTCCGCCAAATACAAAATGGGTATGGGAGTCGACGAAACCGGGTAAAAGGCAATGCCCGCGAGCGTTATAATGCCAATAGTGCTGGTAGTAACCATCCCGATCTTCACCACGGTTTTCACCAACGTAGGTAATGATTCCTTTGGTCACTTCCACGGTTCCGTTTTCTATGATTTGCAGTTGGGACATTTCCTCTCCTTTACGGGCGGAAAAGCCGATGGGGGTTACGATACGGGCGTTAAATATGATTAGGTTTTCACTCATAAATAGTTCATCATAATTAGTTCATATAATAAATGGAGATATGAATGACACGTTCTTTTAGAATGATGTTTGCCATAAAGCAATTGTGATTCATTCTATTTTCTTATTGACTATTCCATGATACGAGCTTCGAGAACTTGCTGCATGGTAAAGTTTTCGAGTCCGAGATAGTAGGAAGCGGTATCAATCAGAGCTTCCATCGGTACAAGACCGATTATTTCACTACCTACAATTGTAACACCGTAACGACGGGCTTCGATACGTACTAATTCGAAGGCACGGTAGAGTGCGGTACGGGTATAGTCGGTCATGTTAATGGATACTTGGGTAATGTTTCGCTCTTTCAGTTCCACTCCCATTGCTTTTACATAACGAAGTCCTCCATTGATATGGCGGATATTTTTCGCTATCTTAGTGGCTATCTCCATATTATCTGTACTTAGATTTATATTGTAAGCTACGAGTGGCATACGGGCTCCGATTGCTACGGTACCTGCGGTCGGATGTCGTTCAGCAGGTCCGAAGTCAGGTTGCCATTCGGGTAGTTTGATCTTTTCGGCCATTCCTTCAAACTCGCCTTTACGAACGGAGGCGAGATTTTCCCGGTGTGGCGCAGTAGCCGACTTTTCATACAGGAAGACGGGAAGATTATATAGCTCCGCAACTTTCGCCGCTACTTTTTTAGAGAGTTCGATGGCTTCTTCCATACTGGTGTTCTTAATCGGGATGAAAGGAATTACATCTACCGCTCCCATACGAGGATGTTGCCCGGTGTGCTGATTCAGGTCGATCAAACGGACAGCTACACCAACGGCTTCAACTACTGCTTCACACAGTGCTTCCGGCTCTCCCACAAGTGTGACAACCAGACGGTTATGATCTTCATCATTACTGTAATCAAGCAGTTTTACTCCGGCTTTACTACGGAAAGGGGCTACTATCTGATCTATTTTCTCCAAATCACGTCCCTCGCTAAAATTGGGGACACATTCAATAATCTTATTCCAACTCATATCAAATATCTATTATTATAGAGGTTATACTTTACTGAATAACTATATGTTTTACATCAAATAGCCACATGGTTTATCCAAAATAACAGCATGTTCAAACTGTTCCATATATTGTGGGAATTTATTCCTTCACATTATGGGAACGCTTTCTCTTATATTGTGAGACTACTTTCCCACAATAGATGGAACTATCTTCTTTATTAATTCTTCGTCCGCCACATACGGCATTGTTATCTGATAATCTCCAGCATGGGACTCATTAAATGCTTCACTCGTTTCCATCGCATGCGGATTACGCGCCCACGAACGGCGGGCTACTCCTCCCATTACGTCCCAAAGCATTGCCGAACGGAGTATTTCATCTACCCGTTCGCTACCGTCGCATACCATACCAAAACCGCCATTGATTGCTTTGCCGATACCGACTCCACCTCCATTATGCAAGGCTACCAGACTCATCCCACGGGCACAATTTCCGGCAAAGCATTGCACAGCCATATCTGCCATCACATTACTTCCGTCTTTGATATTTGACGTCTCCCGGAAAGGAGAATCCGTACCGCTGACATCGTGGTGATCTCGTCCCAGCATAATAGGGCCTACTTCACCCCGGCGAACCATCTCATTGAAATGGAGGGCTATCTTCATTCTTCCAACCGCATCCTGATAAAGAATACGTGCCTGTGTACCCACCACGAGTTGATTCTTTTCTGCATCCCGTATCCAATTATAGTTGTCCAGATCCTGACCGCGCCGATTGACGTCAATACACTCCATAGCCGCATGGTCTGTTTTTATCAGATCTTCGTGTTTACCACTCAAGCAGACCCACCTGAACGGACCGTAGCCGTAATCAAAGAGTTGGGGTCCCATAATATCTTCGACATAACTCGGCCAGATAAATCCGTCTTTTTCATCAACACCATTATAGGAGATTTCTTTTACTCCGGCATCGTATATGGCTTTCATGAAAGAGTTTCCATAATCAAAAAAATAAGTTCCGCGGGCTACCAATTTCTTGATGACCTCGAAATGACGGTGCAAAGATATGTCTACCAAGTGACGGAATTCCTCCGGCGATTCGTGAAGAAGGCGTGTGCGTTCCTCGAAAGTCAGTCCGGCTGGGCAGTATCCACCTTCGTAAACGGCGTGACAGGAGGTTTGATCGGATAATAGTTCGATCAAAATCTTTTCACGCTCGGCATACTCGAGCAGGTCTACTATATTCCCATGATAGGCAATGGAACAAGGTTCACGGCGTCGCATTGCTTCAGCTGCCATCCGGTATGCTTCTATGATATCTGCAGTCACATGCCCCACCCATCCCTGGCGGTAACGTGTTTCAATGCGTGAACGATCTACTTCGGCTATGATGGAGACTGCTCCTGCTATTTCGGCTGCTTTAGGTTGTGCACCACTCATTCCTCCCAAACCGGAAGAAATAAATAAGTGTCCCCGCAAATCTTGGTCTTGTGGAATGCCGAGTTTCAATCGTCCGGCATTCAGGAGGGTGTTGAAAGTGCCATGCACAATGCCTTGAGGACCGATATACATCCAACCACCAGCTGTCATCTGTCCGTAATTGGCAACTCCCATCTGGGCGGCAATATGCCAATCATGTTGATTGTCGAATTGTCCGATCATCATCGAATTGGTAATTATAACGCGGGGAGCATCGGGACGGGAGCGGAAAAGCCCCAATGGATGTCCGGATTCAATAACCAGTGTCTGTTCCTGGGTAAGTTCTTCCAGATATTGCTTAATCAGTCGATACTGCATCCAATTTTGGCAAACTTGCCCGGTTTCACCATAAGTAACAAGTTCGTAGGGATATAAGGCTATATCGAAGCAAAGGTTATTGTCAATCATTACCTGAAAGGCTTTGCCTTCAATACATTGCCCCTGATATTCATCAATCGGCTTTGCTTTCAAGTCTCCGGCAGGACGGAAACGGTATCCGTAAATCCGCCCGCGAGTGCGTAGTTCTTCCATAAATTCAGGAGCCAGTTGTTCGTGCCACTCGGAGGGAATATAACGCAAAGCGTTTTTTAAAGCTGTGATGGTCTGCGCCGGGGTAAGTGTATAACCACGGTCGGGAGCTCTCCGGATACCTTCTACAAAATCCGGATAAGGAGGTAGCGTGTTGCCAAGAGTTATTCTCATAATAAACAGAATTAAGGATTACAAACTGTAAGCAATACAGTCTTATAACTCTTCGCAATATAGAAAAAAAGAAGATAAAAGACAAGAGAAATAACAGATTTATTATCAGAAAGGCATTATTACATTTACTGCTTAATAGAATGGTAAGATACAGGCAATGTCAGGAGTCTCTTATGCTTTTATACAGATACAAATGCAGGTCTTTTATCCAAACGGACTAGTAGGGCTTTTATTAAAATGGATAGCGGATTTTTCCATTAAATCAAAGCTATGAGTTCTGTGTTATTTGCATAATCCGCACCCTAATCATATCACTATGACCATGATTGTATTATGAACATACTCTTTCTCTGCTATACCAACAGAGATCGACAAAATTACTTTTTTTGTTTATTCCGCAACTCCAACAAATATTTAAAGGTATGCTTCGCCTCCTGACTATCATCTTTCAAATATGCCTGTTTCAGTTCCGGATAATTCTTCAATAATTGAAGCATTTTATCTTTTCCTAGAAAATCGACTTTTCCTGTTTCACCATTTAGCTCATAACAGACGCGTTTCGTAACCAAACTTGAAGCGGCAAGAGCATCGCCAATATTCCCTCCCAGTTTTACGTCATCCTCTTCTACAAAGTTTCCTCCGATAACCGAACCTAGAGGCATGGCACAAAAATAGATATTTTTACCCAATTGAACGGCAGGGGCATACCATGCTCCAAAGCGTAACTTTTTATAGCGCAACTTACGACAATTCAAATATAAATCTCCTTTTTCGTCACGCACGGCAAAACAACGCTTCTTCAAGCGTCGACACATCGACTCGTCATCACCGGCCGTTATCCGGTAATCAGCCCCTCCTGTCAATACAATCTGATTTCTGGAACGTTTTTCTACACGCAACACGGCTGTTGTATCACCATGTTGAGCCAGCAACTCTTTCAGGTTGGAATAAATAATATTCTGCGCAATTAACGGAAGGCTAATCACGCTTATCAGCAAACATAAGATACATCCTTTCTTCATAAGCATCCTCCTTTCCTGTCTAACGCCTTTTCGAGTGGAAAGTTATAAATTTTAGCGGATAAATGCAAGAATGAGGAAAGAAATATTGAAAAAAAGCTGCTACCAGGAAATGCCCCCTACTCTTATTAAACGGAAACAGAACTTATATACCCCATTCCTTACAGCTAGTAAAGGCATTATCCAGACAAGTCATAATATGAGCTTGTTATTCCTTTCTATCTTCCGTTAATAAACAGTAAATCTGCTCTCGACAAAAACAAGCTCTTATCCCGACCGTCATGAATTATATTACCTTTGTGGAAAAGAATTAAATTTGTCATGGAAAAACAAGAACAGATCATTACTACATATCAGCAAATCATTCAGAAAACAGAACTGGAGTTACAGAATGCACGGAAACGTATCTATTATATCAGTCTTCTCCGCCTGATCTTATTCGTAGGAGCTGTAGCAAATGCCATTATCTTTTGGTCTGATGGGTGGCTATGTCTCTCTGCTTTCGCTATCTTACCTTTTATCTTATTCATCTGGCTGGTAAAACGCCATAATTTCTGGTTCTACCGAAAAGACTTTCTGAAAAAGAAAATAGAAATCAATGAGCAGGAGCTACGTGCCATGCAATATGACTTTTCTGATTTTGATGATGGAAAAGAATTTGTTAATCCATCTCATCTCTACACTCTTGATTTAGACGTATTTGGCGAACATTCTCTTTTCCAATACATCAAACCGCACTGCAACGCCTATTGGCAAACTGCATCTTGCAAACTGGTTCAATGCACATCTGGAAAACAAAGAAGCTATTGAACATCGCCAGGAAGCTATACATGAATTGTCCACAGACTTAGAATATCGCCAACAAATCCGCTTACTCGGCTTACTCTATAAAGGAAAACCTGCCGATACCACCGAAATCAAAGAATGGGCAAACAGTCCAAGTTATTATCGGAAGCGTACACTTCTACGCATCCTCCCGACAGCGGTAACGATCATTAATTTCTTATGTATAGGTCTAGCCATTTTAGGTATTATCTCGGCCAGTATTGCAGGAGGAGTGTTTGTTGGCTTTGTATTATTCAGCACTATTTTTTCTAAAGGAATCACTAAACTACAAACGACCTACGGAGAAAAGCTACAAATTCTTTCGACATACGCTGACCAGATTCTTCTCACTGAACAGAAAGAAATGCAAAGTCATATACTGCAAAAGTTAAAAACGGAACTTACAAGTCAGAATCAAACCGCTTCTCAAGCAGTACGCCAGCTTTCAAAACTGATGAACGCGCTCGATCAACGAAGCAATCTGCTAATAAGCACGATACTCAATGGACTGATATTCTGGGAGCTGCGCCAAGTGATGCGAATCGAGAAGTGGAAAGAAATCCACGCATCTGACCTTCCCCGCTGGATAGAAACCATCGGAGAAATTGACGCTTATTGTTCTCTGGCAACATTCGCATATAATCATCCGGATTACATCTATCCTACCATTGCTGCTCAATCTTTCCATCTGCAGGCTGAAGCTTTGGGGCATCCTTTAATGGATCGCAACAAATGTGTACGCAACGGAATAGACATTGAAAGACGTCCTTTCTTTATTATTATCACAGGAGCCAATATGGCAGGAAAAAGCACGTATTTACGTACTGTAGGAGTGAACTATCTACTAGCATGTATAGGGGCTCCCGTTTGGGCAAAGCGGATGGAAATATATCCGGCTCGCCTCGTCACCAGCCTTCGGACCAGTGACTCCTTAACCGACAACGAATCTTATTTTTTTGCCGAACTCAAGCGACTTAAATTAATCATAGATAAGCTTGAAGCAGGAGAAGAACTTTTCATCATCCTTGATGAAATATTGAAAGGTACAAACTCTATGGATAAACAGAAAGGTTCTTTCGCCCTCATCAAACAATTCATGCACATGAATACCAATGGCATCATCGCCACTCATGACTTGTTGCTAGGAACTTTAGTGGACTCCTTCCCACAAAATATCCGGAATTACTGTTTCGAAGCTGACATTACGAACAACGAACTCACCTTCTCTTACCAAATGAGAAACGGAGTTGCGCAAAATATGAATGCCTGCTTCTTAATGAAGAAAATGGGGATCGCCGTCATTAACGACTAATCCCCATTCCTTGTATGAAAATCAAAGTTTTCTATTGCAGTAACATCCAAAACCTGCTTTATTTAGTAGCAGCAAACTG
>ULUW01005836.1_pt1 | contig 10819 bp, 8 predicted proteins | sample 1959041 | NCBI WGS metagenome assembly ULUW01 (sample SAMEA4835775, study PRJEB28245) | human gut metagenome | biome: gut microbiome; material: fecal sample | place: Denmark | collected 2008
TAGTGATGGTGCGGAATAACAAAGTGCTCACCTCCAGACATGAAAAAGCCCCTGAGGCTTTCGACTCAGAGGCTTTGAATCATGATTATTATATCTGGGTGAAAATTTGGAGTTTGAGAGAGTTATGAAATTAAATTATACGATAAGATAACGTGTAGACGCTATCCTTTGTGCCATTTTGTAAAGTCGAATTGATGTTTGGTATCGTCTGTGATAAAATTGTTACAATTACAGAAGATTCTGGAGGAACCTTATAATGGCAAAAAAGAAAGCTGAAGAAAAGGCTTTGAATCTGGATCAAATTTTGTTTAACTGCCGGGATTATCTGCGCGCTGCGCGCAACTCCGGCTCGTTCTTTGAAAAGCGTGATATGATGCTGACCCTTGTATTCCTGCGCTTTATTGGCGAGAAATACGAGGACGGCATTGAAAAGCTGAAACAGGAACTTCGGGCGCAGGGGCTTGACCCAGACGATAAAGACATTCATGCAGCATTCTTTGATGACCCCACCTTCCCGGACGGAACTTACAATCTTCCCCCGGAAGCACGATGGAACACCATCATCAACACGCCTGCTGCTGGCCTGAATGTCGCTCTGGACACTGCCCTGCATAGCATCGCTGCAAGTTCTGAACAGTTAAAAGGCTGTTTTGTTGAGGGTACATTTACCACACGGAACCTTGCACCCAACGACATCAAAAAGATCGTGGACGAGGTAAACAAGATCAGCCACAAGCAGTTTGGCGAGGAAAAAGATCTGATCGGTCGGGTCTACGAATACTTCCTGAAAGAGTTTGCGGTCAATGCCACCAAGGAAGAGGGCGAGTTCTACACACCCCATGATGCCGTGCAGATGATCGCCGCCATGATCGAACCTTTCGACGGCACACTCTACGACCCCTGCTGCGGCTCCGGCGGTATGTTCGTCCAGAGTGCCGCCCTTGTCCAGTCCAAGCAGGGCGGTATCAACCGCATCAACGTCTACGGTCAGGAAAAGGAAGCCGCCACCTACCGCCTTGCAAAAATGAACCTTGCCCTGCGTGGCATCAGCCACAACCTTGGCGAAACCAACGATTCCAGCTTTACCCATGACCTGCACAAGGGGCTGTACTTCGACTACATTATGGCAAACCCGCCGTTCAACCTGAAAGGCTGGTACGACAGCAACCTGAAAGACGACCCCCGTTGGGCGGATTATGAGACCCCGCCGGAAAGCAACGCCAACTATGCGTGGATCTTGCACATTCTCTCCCACCTGAAACCCTCCAATGGTGTTGCAGGCTTTCTGCTGGCAAACGGTGCGCTGAACGACGGTGACGCTGCTGCCATCCGCAGAAAGCTGATCCAGAACGACAAAGTGGAGGCAATCATCGTCCTCCCCCGTGAACTGTTCATCACCACCGACATCAGCGTGACCCTGTGGATTCTGAACCAGAACAAAAAAGGCGGCAGCTACCACGGCAGAACTCTCCGGGACCGCCAGCACCAGATTCTATTTATGGATCTGCGTACTTGGGTGGACAATGCGGTCAAGGGTGAGGGCAAAAAGAAGGTGGAGCTGAACACCGACCAGATCAAAGCCGCCGCCAAGATCTATCACGACTGGCAGAACGATGGCACCGATGGCACCCACTATGCCGTGCCCGAATTATACCGCAGTGTCGAGATGGCAGAGATCGAGCAGAACGGCTGGGTGCTGACCCCCAGCAAGTACATCGAGTTCATCGACCACGATCTGGATATTGACTACGAAAAAGAGATGGCTCGTATCCAGACCGAGATGAAAAACATCCTGAAGCAGGAGAAAGAATCCCAGCGGATGCTGGAGGAAGCATTCAGGGGGATCGGCTATGGCGTTGACTAAATATCGGCTGGGCGATTTGATCGAACAGTGCAACGAGCGTGATAACGGAACACACGTTGTTGAAGATGTCCGGGGCATTTCGACCGGAAAAGAATTCATCGCAACAAAAGCCAACATGGACGGTGTGAGTTTAAGCTCATATAAGGTAGTTAGACACGGCGAATTTGCATACGTTGCTGATACATCAAGACGGGGAGACAAAATTGCTCTTGCTTTTAACGCCAGCGAACATGAAGTGCTGATTTCTTCTATTTATACTGCATTCAGGGTCAAAAGCAGACTGTTACTTTCGGATTATCTTTTTATGTTCTTCAACAGACCGGAGTTTGACAGGTTTTCACGTTTCAACTCGTGGGGGTCAGCAAGAGAAACATTCGATTGGAATGACTTTTGTGATATTGATATTGCTCTGCCACCAGTCTCAATTCAGCAAAAATATGTAGACATCTACAATGCCATGCTTGCCAACCAGCAAAGCTATGAACATGGACTTGCTGATTTGAAATTGATTTGTGATGCGTATATTGAAAATCTCGGCAAGAAAACAGTTCCAGAAAAGATTGGACGGTATCTCATTCCATGCGACGATAGAAACGAGATTGGGCTTCCCGTAGATTTTGTGCGTGGACTTTCGGTTTCAAAACAGGTCATAACAACAAAAGCTAACATGAACGGCGTAAGCCTGTCCAACTATAAACTGTTTCCCCCAAAAGCTATTGCGTATGTTTCCGATACTTCAAGAAGAGGCGATAAGATGTCGCTTGGGTTCAATGATTCCGAAAACACTTACCTTGTCTCCTCCATCTCGACCGTCTTTAAGACGAACGAAGAACACTTGCTGCCAGAGTATTTAATGCTCTTTTTCTGCCGGGACGAATTTGACCGCTATGCCCGATTCCATTCGTGGGGGTCTGCAAGAGAAACCTTCGATTGGGACGAGATGTGCGACGTGGAAATCCCTGTGCCGGACATCAAAATCCAACAGGACATTGTGGACATCTTCAAGGCGTACAATGCCCGCAAGGAAATTGCTGAAAAGCTGAAAGCGCAAATTCAAAATATCTGCCCCATCCTGATCAAAGGTTCCATCGAAGAAGGAATGAGAACAAACGAGGCGTAAATCATGGCAAAGTTAAAGGACTATAACGGCCACTACTGCGAATCGGAATACGAAAATGCCTTTCTGGGCTTTTTGGAAAAAGCCGGATGGGCCTACACGGCGGGCAATGCGATTCCCCGTGCGTCCAGACATGAAGTGCTGCTGGAAGCGGACTTCAAAGAATTTCTGAAAGAGAATGCCCCAGACCTGACTGCCGGGGAGATCGACCAGCTCTACGATACCGTGCATCTTGCAGGCGGCGAAAGCGATTTTGCCACCCTGCACAAGCTATATGGCTGGATGGTGTTCGGCATCCAGTTCGTGCCCCAGAACGGTCTGGCACGGATGGTGCCCCTCATCAATTTTGAGGAGCCGGGAAAGAACATTTTCCGGGCAGTGAACCAGTTTGTTGTGGAGTACACCAACAACGGACAGAAAGAGACCCGCCGCCCGGACGTTTTGCTGTTCGTGAACGGAATGCCGCTGTGTGTGATCGAGCTGAAAAATCCTGCTGCCGCCAATGCGACCATTCACGATGCGTGGGAGCAGATCACCATTCGTTACTGGCGGGACATCCCTCATCTGTTGCACTACTGCCCCCTTGCCTGCATCTCTGATGGGGTCAAGACCCGCCTTGGTACGGTGCGTACCCCTTATGAGCATTTCTACGCATGGCGGCGTGTGGACGATGGCGACAAAATCTCTGCGCTGCCTTTTGCGGAAACCGAAACTCTGATCAACGGCGTTTATTGTCCTGCCCGTTTTTTGGAGATCTTCCGGGATTACATCTATTTTCAGGATAGTATCTACGACAGTAGCGAGGTGGAGATCGTCTGCCGCTATCCGCAGTTTTTTGCGGCACGGCTGCTGAAGGATAGCATTGTAAAGTCGGTCAAAAGCGGCAGCGGAAAAGGCGGCACCTATTTTGGTGCTACCGGCTGCGGCAAGACCTACACTATGGCGTTTCTTGCCCGGCAGTTGGCATTGCGCTGCCCGGATGTGCCCGAAATCGGCTCTCCCACCATCGTGATGATCGTAGACCGGGAGGACCTGCAAAAGCAGAGCGCCAAGCTCTTTACCAGAAGTCAGGAATTTTTGAATCTGGGGCAGGTGGCTGTGGTCAAAAACCGTGCTCAGCTCCGGGACGAATTGGGCAAGCGGCAGAGCGGCGGATTCTACATCTGCACCATTCAAAAGTTCTGCGACCGCAAAGAGGATAAGATTGGGCTGATCAACAACCGGCGCAACATCATCTGCTTCTCGGATGAAGCCCACCGGACACAACTGGAACACTCCAAAAAGATCCAGTTCAGCAAAGATTCCGACGAGAACATGAAAGCACTGGTGTCCAAGCCCTATGCAAAGGTGCTGCGGGAGGCGTTCCCGGCAGCAACTTTTGTGGGCTTTACCGGAACCCCCATTGCAGAGACCTACCAGACCTTTGGCGATGAGATCGACCGCTACACCATGGATCAGGCAGTGGCGGATGGTCTGACAGTATCCATCAAGTACCATCCCCGCATTGCAAAAGTGCTTCTGGACAAGAAAAAGGTCAAGGAGATTGAGACCTATTACAAACGCTGTGCGGACGAGGGTGCCACCAAAGACGATATCGAAGCCAGCAAAGCCGCCATGAGTTCCATGGAGGTGATTCTGGGCGAGCCTTCCCGTCTGGAACGGCTGGCGGTGGATATTCACGACCACTATGTTTCTGCCTGCGGGCAGGACCCGGAGCGGGTGCAGAAAGCCATGATCGTCTGTTCCAGCCGCCCCATCGCTTTTGCGCTGCTGGAAAAGTTCAAGGAAAAATACCCGGAGTGGCTCGTGGAAAGAAAGGTGCCGGAAGGGGAATCGGCCACGGAGGAAGAACTTTCCAAGCTGAAACCCGTGCCCTTTATTGCTATGGTGGCAAGCGTGGGCAGCAACGACAAGCCGGAAATGTACAACTATTTGGGCGGTGTCAAAAACGACAAGCGTTCGGATATGCTGGATGCAGCTTTTAAGAATGACCGCTCAAATTTCCGCATTGTCATCGTTGTCGATATGTGGATCACCGGCTTCGATGTGCCGTCGTTGACCTATATGTACAACGACAAGCCCCTGCAAAAACATCTGCTCATCCAGACCATCAGCCGTGTCAACCGGAAATATCCGGGCAAAGAGTATGGCATGATCGTGGATTACATCGGCATCCGTGACAATATGCGGGAAGCCATGAAGATCTATGGTGGCAACACTTCAGTTGCCCCTACAAAAGATGATGTGGAGCAGGCGACCCAAGCATTCCGGGAAGAACTGGAGATCCTCAAGCAACTTTTTACCAATTATGACCTAACCCCGTTTTTAATCGAGAACAGCGACCCGGTAGAGCGTTATCGTGCGCTGGCAAAGGGTGCGGAATATGTTTTTGCGTCCTTGGAGGAACTGAACACCGAAAACAAGAACGGCAGCCAGAAGGTTCCTTTCAAAACGTATTTCCTCACAAACGTCAAGCGGATGCGTGTTGCTTATGACATCTGCCAGCCCTCCGGCGAGCTGCATGAGGACGAATCTGCTCTTGCGCAGTGCTTCATGGCAATTGCCGGTTTTGTCCGCAAAATGAGCGGCACCAGTGATGTGGATACAGACACCATGAACCGCAATGTGTCCCGGATGGTGGAAGAAGCCCTGAAATACAATCAGGTGGAAAGCATTCTTGACACTGGCGAGGAAGAAGATATTTTCAGCCCGGAGTATTTTGAAAAGCTGTCCGACATCAAGATGCCTGCCACCAAGCTGGAGATCCTTGTGAAGATGATGCGTAAGCAGATCCGGGAGTACAGCAAGGTGAATCAGTTGGCGGCAAAAACCTTTGAGCAGATGTTGGAGGACACGATCCGTGCCTACCATGAACGACGCAAACATCTGAGCATCGAGGAAGTCGGCGAAGCACAGGAGCAGGCTTCGGACGATATTATCAAAGCCGCCTATGACCATGCGCTGGAAGTTCTGCGCCAGATGAAGGAAAGCCAGGAGAGCTTCCGAAAGATCGGTCTGACCTTTGAAGAAAAGGCGTTCTACGATATTCTCCTTGCCCTGCGGGACCAGTATGATTTTGAATACGGAACCGATAAAGAGGTTGGCGGCGTTGTCATCAACGACAAGTGCAAGGTTCTGGCGCAAAAGGTCAAAGAGATCATCGACACCAAATCTTCGTTTGCTGACTGGCTGAACAATCAGAACGTCCGCAATCAGTTGAAGCTGGAGATCAAGATCTGTCTTGTAAAAAACGGCTATCCACCGCGGTACAGCCCCGAAGTTTTCAAAAAGGTCATGGAACAAGTCGAAAATTTTGAAGAAAACAGTTGATGCTTATCGAGGTGATAATACGATGTCTTCGTCCTACGATCTGTTAAGATCAAAGAATATCCTTGCCATTCTTGATGGCGATACCGCGTTTGGCGTTTATTCCTTTAATGATGAAAAAAAGAATGTTGAAATTAAAATGCCTTATTTGAATGGTCCAGCACTCTGTGATATTTCTACTCAATTCGGCTTCCCTGTCAGATATGAATGGGGTGCTGCTTTAAGCAGATGGCAGTACCTTAACAATCTCCTTGAATACTGCATAAGTGAGGACAAGTGTTCTGATTTACTAGCATATCTATTTGATAAAGAACGCTTCTCAGGTATATTGTCTGACTGCACCGTTGAGGAAATCAACATTGCTTATAATTTTATTACAGCCGCTATCATTCAAAAAATAAATGGAATTTTGTATTTTGGCGGCAATAAGCTTTCCATTATCGGGAAACGGTTTGTCGTTCATCCCATCGACAGTCACCCTGAAGTAGAAACACCTAAAATTAAGAATATTGACCGAGAATACATCAAGGATATCTCTAGTCGTGCTATGGACGATGTGGAGCAGAACAACTTTGATAGCGCAATTACAAAGTCCAGAACTTTGCTTGAAGAAACATTTTGTTATGTCATTGAAAAGAAAGGCGCTGCTCCTTCGGACAATGGAGATATGATGAAATTATTTAAGCAGGTTCGAGAGCTTTACAATATGCACACAGACAAAGATACAGATCGGCGAATCAACACGCTGCTCTCCGGGTTGAATAGTATCGTATCTGCTATTTCTGAAATGCGTAACAAAGACAGTGATGCCCATGGTGTTGGTTCCAAACGGATTCCAATCCGCGACTATCATGCTCGCCTATTTGTAAATTCTGCAATGACACTGGCTGACTTTATTCTCGCTGTTGAGAATAACGCAAACACTGCACACAGCTAATAAAGGATAGAAACTAGCCTTAAAAGTTGGTAGACATTATACAGATAATTTAAGATTACAAGGCGTATGGAATGATTGAGTAATCGCCCTCCAAGAGTGACTGTACGAAAAAACATAGAGAAGAACATCCTTATTTAGAAACTTTGGAAATATGTGTCTCTTGACGTTTGGCAAGGACGTGGAGACCATCGAGGTGAACCCGATCATCTTCCGCAAGCTCACACGGGAAGATTGGCTGCATATTGTGAATGTCTGCGATAAGAGCCTTGAAAAATATTATTTGCGACTCAAAAAATGATATGAACGCCGATGATTGACTGCGGGTGACGTGCATGATGAAAATAGTGAGAAATATGATCCGGTGTAAAAAGTGCAGGGATGTTATTGAAAGTTGCACTGTACATGATTTCAAATTTTGTTCTTGCGGATCGTGTGCAGTCGATGGCGGGCATGAGTATCTCCGTAGGTGTGGAAACCCGGAAGACTGGGAAGAATTGTCTGAAACGAAGAGTGCAGATGATTGAAAATTAAGCTGAACACGACCTTTGGAGCAGAAGTTCAGCGGCGAGCAAAAGCTCTTGACCTTTAATAAAGAGGCCAAGAGCTTTTTTACATCTTGTTTTGGAACATAAAAGAAGGTACAATAGTAGAAAAGAGAACGTGCATCAGTCAAATAAGGTGGTGGAGGCGATGGGCAAGGCAACAGTCTACTGCATTATGCACACGGAAAGATGTGTGGCACAGGTGAGTACGGCTGGTGAGTGTAAAATTTATTTTGAAGATTTCATGCCCTATGGTCTAGTGCTGAAAGAATCGAATGACTTTGATACTCGAATCAATAATGTGATTAGCTTCCATTCATGGTGTGCATCTCGGCTGATACCACGTGGCCGTACTTATGCAAAGGAAATCCTGAACAGCATTGGCGCATCCCAGAGTGTTACGGATCGGGAGCGTGCACAGATTGCGCTTTCGTACCATTGCCTGTCCCTGCTGGATGTGTTCTGGGTAAAAGGAGAAAAAGAGAATATCCGATTTGAGGATATCAATCTCTACACACACTCTTTAAGCAATGTTTTTGTGGATATTGCACTGCGTGGGCGTCAGATGACTGTGACAAATGCACATCTTTTGGCAAATGATTTGTCCACTGGTGGATGCTATCCTAAAGCGTGGGTGCGCAAAGAGGATGGCTTCTATCTTTATAAAGGAGGTGGACAAGATGCAGTCGAGCGCGAAGTGCTGGCAAGTAAGATCTGCCGATGCTTTGACTGCCATCAGATTCTGTATGAGCAGGAAATATTTGAAAACGAGCCAGTTTCCATTAGCAGAATCATGACCTCGCAGCGATATAGCCTTGTGACGTATGCAGCCTATGATGTCTACTGCACAAACTATGATTGGAATACGCTGGATAAAATTCTGGAACTGGACGCTCACGGATACTATATGATGAACATTCTGGATTATCTGGTGGGCAACACCGACCGCCATTGGGAAAACTGGGGCCTGTTGGTGGACAATGAGACGAATAAAACTGTCCGGCTGCATGATCTGATGGACTTTAATCGAGCGTTCCAGCAGTATGACATATTGGATGGTGCAAGCTGTTTGACCGTTGGAAAGCGGCACTTGAGCCAGAGAGAAGCGGCAGTGGAGGGTGTTAAGAAGACGAGCATAAACCATATTTGTGAAGTAAGCAAAAATATATTTGATACTAATGATGGGTGGGATAAAATATATAACAAGCGTTGGAAAGTTCTTGTAGAAAGTGACATGAGATGATAAAGAAAAAATTTTGAACACAGAAATACAATGTATGGGACTTTTCTTATGATACCATTTGAAAAGAAAACCAGAATGGATTGGCTGGATGTTCTAGGAGACTCGATGCGGGTTAAAGATGTCTTTCTTTGTCAAAATATAAAAAACTTAGATATAGAAAGGAACACAGAATGTCTGAGATTCAGAAGAAATCTGTTCGGTTTGATCACTTGGAACCGACATATACTACTTATAGCAATACGACAGGAAGTAAAACTTACGATTTAGAAGAACTCTTAAAAAGAATTGTTAAAGTGGATCCTTTAGATACGAAAAAGAATATCAATGGAGATAGCTATGTTTTTCATGTGTGTAAGTACCATGACGAAGATAAGCTATGGGAACTTCGTGTGCTTCGTATTCGAGAAAAGGTTCTTCCTGGAATTTTACACGAAGATGGAAAATATGATCTTATTAAATTAGGCAATAATGAAGTTCCGGCGGAATCGACAACATTGGCTTATTCGCCCGAAACGCATACATTATATATGCAAAGAAATCGATTTGGAATAAGCATTCGCAATATGGAAGCGTATTTGAGCGAACTTTCACCTGAGGGTACAATAGTTATATTAGCTGTCAAGGAGACAGGAACAGGTCTTTTGCGGATGACTTCAGACGTGCGATACAGAAAAGTTATAATGGTCGCTGAAACCAATCCGCTGGAGGAGTTATCTGCCCAATCAACGTTAAGAGATATTTTAACGCCAATGAAAAAGGTTGGAGGACAGTATTGCAATGTGGAAATTAAAGTTGGAAGGGGGAAGCATGCAACTTTGGATGCTGAACAAGCAATTGCGTTTGTAAAAGAAGCGTATGATTATTCTGGCATCGACAAGTTGAATGTGGTGATTGAAGATGAAGATGACAAATAAGTTGAAACCATAGATTTACTGAGCAATGTGGCAAAATACACAGTACCTTTTAGTTATTCGATGGCAAACCCAATTACACATGAAAGGCTGTATTTTGCATTAAAAAGTAAAATTCTGGAAAATCGATAAATGGCGTGAGTGCAGAAAGGGGATGAAATAATGCGGAAAAAGATGGAAAGCCTTCCGATTTTAAGAATAGGAATCGAACATTTTTTAGTAGCGTTTCTTCCTCCAATAGTGCTTGGGCTGATTTATCATTGGGGAAATATGAGAATTGAGAGGCTTGAATTTTTATTAAATGCAATGATAACAAGTACGACAACCTGTTCTGGATTTATTTTGACATCGGTATCGATTTTGATTGGATTAAGCAATACACCTCTAATGAAAAAAATAAATTCAACGAGAGCGAGTAAGGAATTACAATATCGCTATAAAGAAAATTTGCTGGTTGGTCTTGCCTTGATTATAGTAAGCGTTTTAATAGGAACTAATACGGAAGATAAAGTGATTCCGGCAATCGTTTTTTACAGCTATGTATGGATTATCGGAGCCTATCTGATAAGCACGGTTACTGCGTGCTGGTATTTACTATCTATCATTGATTTGGCACCAAAATCCGAAAGAACGGAAGAAGAGAAAAAGCCAGGAGCACCAAAAGGAAAATACAGAATAGGAAAAGATGGGATTTCATAAAGGAAAACATACGGTAGAAAACAAAAGTCCAAAACAGGCTTATAGAATTATTTAGCTCTTCATACTGCCGTTTGTAGCAGATCTGTAGCAAATCGGGTCTATTTAACGAATCATCGCTCTAAAAATTGAAAAGTCATCATGCATCACACGCAGGGGGTCTGGGGTTCGAGTCCCTAATT
>ULUW01061153.1_pt1 | contig 10759 bp, 11 predicted proteins | sample 1959041 | NCBI WGS metagenome assembly ULUW01 (sample SAMEA4835775, study PRJEB28245) | human gut metagenome | biome: gut microbiome; material: fecal sample | place: Denmark | collected 2008
GAAGCATTGTTGTACCTATCGCTGAATAGTTACGCCTACGGCCTGGAAAGAAAAAAATAGTTAAAAAAACACGTTCAAGGTGTCTCCTTCCCCCCGAAAGAGACACCTTTTTTGATAGGAAATGGACACCTACGTAGGGGAAGTGGACGCTTTGATTGATGTGAAAATACTAATTTTGTGTCGCACAATATAAGATCCAATGGATTGTCAAGTCAAATTAATTAAAGCATATTCATAATGTTACATTTCACACATCAATCAAAGGAACTGCAAACAGGCACAGTCCTAAAGGCGACGAGAGTAAAAACTATTGCTCTGTTGTTCATGTTGCTACTCTTGCTACCAACTCTATTGCTGGCAAAAGGTGGCGTCAACAAGTCTTCCTTATCCTATAAGGCTGCTTCCACAGAACCAATAGCTCGCGCAGAATACAATAAAACCACAAAAGTTCTTACATTTTTATATAATATTCCTTCAGCAACGGAAGATGAGAATCTAACGGTGGTGAAGTTTTACAATCCGTCAGACAACCAAAAATGGTTCAATGGTGAGTTTTCTACATTTTATAATTGGACAAAAGAAATAAAGAGTGCCACTTCGGTAATCATAGAAGAAAGTTTCAAAAACTATGCGGTACCAACATGCGAATTCATGTTTAATGAATTCAATAATCTGAAATCCATTACAGGCCTGGAATATCTGAACACTACCAATGTAAAGAGTATGGGTCAGATGTTCTGCTCCTGCAGGGCGCTGACATCTCTCGATATAACTCATTTAAAAACGAATACCGTAACGGATATGTATTGCATGTTCTATAAATGCGGAGTAAGTTCACTTGACTTATCGAACTTCAATACTGAAAACGTAACGGACATGACTCGTATGTTCGAGATGTGCAACCAGCTTACTTGGATCGATTTATCAAGCTTCAATACAGCCAAAGTAGAAAAAATGACTGGCATGTTCCAATATACGGCACAGTTGGAACATATCTATGCGAAAGAATTATTCACAACGGAACAAGTAACCAATTCAACTAATATGTTTAATTATTGTCGGAAACTTCCAAACTTTGATGTTAAGGTCGTGGACAAAACACATGCTAACAGATTCAAAGATGGTTACTTCGAGGAACTGGTGGCCAAATCGGGTGAGGAGAGGATAGGAGCTGTAGTAGATAATGGACTTACAGCAAATCATCTCAACCTTAACGACGACAAAGATTTATATCTATTCAATAACTTCGTAGCTAAAAAGGCCGCATACAGTCGCACGATGAAGGAAGGTACAAAATGGGCTACGCTTTGTCTACCGTTTGATGTCTCACTCGATGGTCAGAACTTCCGCGCCTTCCATCTGCTTTCGACTACAGAAGATGGCGTAGAACTCAAGGAAATGGAGAAAGTAATCCAGGCTGGTACGCCTGCTGTCATCATGATGAAAGAGGCGGAGACCAAGCTCCAGTTCTCTATAGACAATTCGTCAATAATAAGTAATATTTCACCCGCGACTACTGAGGACGACAACTACAAGTTTGTGGGTATCTATCAACAAAAGGAGTTCAACAAGGATACGGATGGCAACTGCTTCATCGTGAAGGGCAACATGCTGATGAATCCTGCTAAACTGCTGGAGAACGAAAAGACCACAAAAGTGGCCTGCAAGCCTTTCCGTGCTTACTTTGTTTACAATTCTGAAACTGTAGGCGCCAAAACGCTGAACATCAGTATCAGCGACAAGACGACAGCCATCGATCATCTCGATGCTATAGGCGATGGGAAGGCGGAATACTACGACCTGCAGGGCCGTCGCCTCAATGAGCCTCAGAAGGGCATTAACATTGTGAAACGTGGTGGAAAAACCATGAAAATAGTCATCAAATAAAGAATGAGAATTATGAAAAAGAAAAAATATATCAAGCCGGAAACAAATAGCGTGGCTATCCAAGCACAGACGTTTTTTGCAACATCTCTCACAAAATTTGAGCTCAAACAAGCAGCTGAACTATATTACGAAGATAATATAGAGGAATATCACGAAAAGGACGGAAGTATATGGGCCGACTAAGATGATGGAATAGTGATCGACTCAACGTCAAGGGTCTATGTGCCACAATGATAAGTGGCATATAGACCCTTGTTTTTTGCCGTTTCACTTAAGAGAATCACCCAGGGAAATATATTGGCCTACGAAGGCACGGACGTGGGCGGCGTAGGCATCGGGGTGGTCGTGGAAACTACGCGCATGGATGCTGCCCGGACTGACCCATTGCGCCTTAGGCTGGGGCTTAGCAGCGTAGAGGCGCGCCAGCATGGAAAAGGGCACGAAGGTGTCGCAGTCGCCATGGATGAAGAGCATCGGCTTGTGGCAGCGGGCCACCTGACGCAGAGGCGAGGCCTCGTCGAAACTCCAGCCGTAGCGGACACGACAAAGGGCGCTGCAGGCATGGAGCAGCGGAAAGGCAGGGAGACCGAAACGGTCGTGGAGTTCACCCTCAAACTCGTCCCAGGCGCTGGTGTAGCCACAGTCTTCGACAAAGCACTTTACATAAGAGGGGAGCCGTTCGCCCGAGACGCTCATCACGGTGGCAGCTCCCATCGACACGCCGTGGAGCACCATCCGCGTGTTGCCACCACGACCGAAACGGCTGTTGGCCACCTCCATCCAGCGCATCACGTCGAGGCGATCGAGCCAACCCATCTGCACGGCCTCACCCTCGCTGTGGCCGTGGGCGTGGAGGTCGGGGAGCAGGAGATTGAAACCCATGTGGTGGTAGATGGAAGCGATGTGCATCATACCCATACCGTTGTCCTCATAGCCGTGGACGAGGAGGGCCACGCGGTCGGTGGGGCGGGGAGCAAGGATATAGGTGGCGTGGTGGCGCTCGCCTGTGGGCATGGTGACGAAGGTGTCGCGCAGGGCGTGGTGTCGCTGCAAGCTATCAGCCCAGGGGCGCAACTGCGGGTTTTCGTCGATGATGTTGTGGAAGCGCCAAGAGAGGTCGTGGCTATGCTCCATCGAAGGACGGAGGGCATAGCGCAGCATATACTCACTGCCCAGACCAAGGGCGGAGAGGAGCAACACACTGACGACGGCGAAGGCCACAAGGACCCGTTTGCGAGACGAGGAGAGAGGACGTTTATTCATATCTTTATTCATAATGAGTATTCATTTATAATGGATCTTCAGCAACCGCAAAGATAATACTTTTTTTTGTGTTTACTCCAACCAGTAGAGGTAAAATACCAAAAATAGTATTACCTTTGCAGAGCCTTCATCCCCTCTTGAAGAGGACGGATCATAGAGATTTACGGAGAAGAATACGCGTAGTGTTAGACCCTTCAAGTAGAAAAAGGACGGCGATAGGCGAATCGGTTTGATAGAAGCATACGTGCCTCATTGTGGATAAATCTGTGGAAAAACCCGTGGAAAAGTAGGGGAACAATCTTCTCATAACCTTGTGGATTTCCACCGACCCACGGCCGAAACCTACCCAGAGTGGATATCCACAGGGTTATCCAAGCCGATTTAGACAAGTTTTCAACGGATTTAGGCGCTCAAAAGATATAAACTTATTATCTTTGCAACAGAATGTGGAAATGTGGAAAAGTGAGTTTACTAACTGATAGTCAGAAAATACAAGAAATGATAAAGCAGGGAAAAGGCTAGGAAAGTGTGGATAATGGAAAACGGGCAATAAGCCCCAACAGTTATCCACGTTATCCACGGCCTATCATAACTCATCATATTTTCTTTTAAAGAGAAAAAAAGAAATAGAGAATATGACAGAGAAAAAAATTGTTGCAAATCGCTCAACTTTATGGCAGAGACCAAAAGACAATAGCAAAGCATATCAATAATGCATTGAGGGAAGAACTAGAAGGAGAGCCGGTAGTCGCAAAATTTGCGACACCCAAGAAATATGGCAGGAAAGAGGGTTATACCCAAATGCAGAAAATAGATTACTATAATCTTGTAATCAATAAATCAGATTTAACGGCAATGATAACTGACGATTTATTATTAGTGCTCAAAAACTTTCAAGGAGTGAGAGAAGAGCAAGGCGAAAACGAAAAACTCAGAAATCTTGCAGTTCAGTTCATGAATGTGGCAGAGAATATTTTACTAGGCGCATGCTTCGAAGTCAATGGAGTCAGGCGGATTTATCCTCTTGAAATAGAATTCTATTACCATGAGGAGGGTGACGATGGGCTTAAAGACCCCGTGATGTATCATACAAATGATCATGAAAACAAGCAACTTGATTATTATCCATTAGGGTCGTTGAACTGTCATGTGTCTGGCATAGATATTACGTTTGAGAACGAGGAAAAACATTATAGGGCATCCATGTTGGTCAGGAAATACAAAGTATGTGATTATGACGGAGGTGAATGGGTGGCAAAGGAAAAGAAAGAGTGCGAAGTACGTTCTACCTATATCTACGAAGACATGTTTATGAACATACCATTATCTGATGGCATTACCATAAACTGGAGATCATTCAAGTCTGCTGATTCTCTTGAAAGTATATGTGTAAAACCAAGAATTAATGTTGCCGAATATAAAAAGGACAAAAATGGCAAATATCAAAAAGTTGAGATTCCTAAAGATGAATACAATAAGTTCTCAGATGACAAGAAGAAAGAATACTTTATGTATTCTGGAAAGATACTGAAAAAGTGTAATCGTATGTGGAATTATTCTGTAGTAGATGACAGATTATGAATGATATGCAAGTGTGTGTGTCAGAATGGTTGTGTAGAGATTATCCTGCGGTGTATATGTCGTTGTGCAATGCTTTGGAAAAAAGCAATGTTAAATATCAAACTCTGTATAATACCAAAGAGGTGTGGGTTCGCGACTATATGCCTTTACATCTGGGCAACGGCAGGTACGCAACATTCAATTTCGAGCCAGACTATCTTGACACGGGAAAAGGCAAATACATCACGAAACAAGATATGGTGATCAGAGACCTTGGCATAACAGTGGTTTCACATCTTGACATAACGTTGGATGGCGGCAATGTGGTGAGGTGTGGTGACAAAACCATAATGACAGACAAGGTTATCTCCGAGAATCCGAACATCAGACCGCTGAAACTGATAGACACAATAGAAAAGGTCTTGGAAACTGAGCTTATCTTGATACCCTGGGATATGGAAGAACCATTCGGGCATGCTGATGGAATGATAGCATATATAGGCAACGGGAAATTGCTAATGAATAATTATTGCCAGATGGGAAAGGAGGCTGACTCATTACGCAAACGACTGCACAAGATACTTGACTATCATTTTGATGTGCAAGAACTCTCATATGATGGTAGATTAAGAAAAGATTCATGGTGTTATCTCAACTATATCGAAACTCCTAAGACTGTTATAATTCCAGAAATTTCAAAAGACCTTGATTGTAGCAATGACAAGGCTGCGGTGAATGCATTCTCTCGTGTTTTCCCAAATAAGGAAATAATCCAAGTGTATGCAAATCCATTAGTTAAACATGGAGGTGCAATACATTGTATTACATGGGAATTATACAAATGATAAGCTAACAATCACCATGCCCAGGCCGATGCAAAAGCCTACGCTGCAATCGCATTACAAATACTATAAATTATGAGCTCAATATTCAATTTAAAGGATCGGTTAAAGGATATAGGTGACAAGACAACCATTACCCTATCAAATTATATTCAACTACTGAAAGGATCAGGAAGTTTCGTCATTCCTGACTATCAGCGTGGTTATGTTTGGGGACAGAGAAAGAAAAATTCACAATCTGATTCTGTCTCTTTCTTAATAAATTCACTTAAGGAATCATACAACCATAAAAGTGATATATTCCTGCTGAAAACGGAGGATATCCACCCACCCAAAACGGGAATATCCGTTCATTTTTCTGGCTCTTTAGTCTAATGGCGATGCAAAATTAGTCATTTCAGTGGATTTCTGTACTTTTTATGTTGCTTTTTTGGCGCATGGAGGCTCCTTTCAACTCAAAGTACACACAAGAAGGACGTTGAAGGGCTTAGTTGCGGATTTGAGGTAAAAATAATACCACCTTTGCATTGTGGATAACCCTGTGGAAAAACAGGGAAAAGGCTAAGAAAATGTGGATAATGGAAAACGGGAAATAAGACCCAAAAGTTATCCACGTTATCCACGGCCTATCATAACTCATCATATTTTCTTTTAGAAAGAAAAAAAGAAATAATAATATAAATAAGTTGAGAATATGAACGTGAAAGAAGAATGGAAGGCGAAAGGTTTCTTGCACTGGCGCGCGAAGCTGCCAAGACGGAGACCAAGGTGATGGTTATGTGTGGCGTCCACTCTTCTTGCCTCCACGGAACAAAGGCTTGAATATCTCCTCGTCGATCTTGGTTGTCACGAGGCTATAGAACTGCCATTCGTTGGGGTCAGAATACTTCTTTGAAGCACGATTTCCTAACTGCATTGAGGGAGCCGTGAATATATCTAACTGAGGATTCGAATCTGTCTTTTTAAACATAGTCATCCTTTTAATTGATGGTGTAAATATACGAAAAATAATCTAGATAACGGCATAAATCAGAGATTATTTTCGTGAAATATAATCATTTTAAACAGGCCTTACTTTTTAAAGTGGGCTCATTTATTTAGAGTCCATCATTTCTTCATGCTACATTTGGAACTCGTCCAAAAAAATGTTTCTTTCGCAAAAGAATAGGTAGGTGTGAACAGAAAAAAAGCACACAACAGCAATAACTTTGCAGTCAAAACGTTATGTATGTATAGACGTAATATATTCAGGCTCTAAATCAAACAAATAAGCTTGTATGGATTGTAGAAACCATCTATCGAGCACGTAAGATTTCCTTCGAGGAACTGAACCACCGCTGGATGGACAATGTAGACCTGAGCGGTGGTGAGGAGATGTTGAAGCGTACATTCCACAAATGGAAATGGAATATTTTTGACACCTTTGGCTTGTCAATAGAATGTGAAAAGGTAGCTCCATATAGGTACTACATCGCTAATGTGGACGACATGAAGAGTGACAGTATCCAGAACTGGTTGCTGAGTACGCTTTCTGTAAGCAATTCACTTCTGGAAAACAAATCAATCAAAGACAGGATTATTCTTGAAAATGTGCCAAGTGGTAGGGAATATCTAAAGCCAGTTATGGATGCGATGAAGAAAAACCGCTTCATCCACATCAACTATTTCAACTACAGAAAGGGGGATACTCGCGACCATTACGTTATGCCTTTGTGTGTTAAACTCTTCCGTCAGCGTTGGTATATGGTGGGACGTAATTGGCCAGCAGGCAAGATGTTTGTCTTCTGCCTCGACCGCATACAGGACTTCCGTCTTTCAAGCCATACCTTTGAATATCCAGAAGAGTTCGACCCACAGGAATTCTTTGATGGTTGTATCGGTGTAATCTCTGGCGATGGGTGTGATATCGAGAAGGTGAGAATCAAGGTCAACTTCGGTCAGGCAAACTATCTCCGCGACTTACCATTGCATGAGTCACAACAAGAGACTGAACAAATTGATGGGTACAGCATTTTCGAATTGCAAGTCAGACCAACAATCGACTTCCAGCAGGAACTGCTTTGGAATGGTGAAAATCTTGAAGTGCTCGAACCACTCTGGCTCCGCAAGGAGATTGCTGGTAAGATAAAGAGGATGTGGAATCAATATAAGGAGCAAGAATGAATATGACTGAGAATATAATTGTTGCAAATAATGGTTCGTCTATCGTTCTATATACGACTGATGATGGCAACACCCAACTTGAAGTAAAGTTGGAAAAGGTATGAATTAGTTTAAAAACAAGTAATAACAATTATGGCAATACCTATTGACCAATACCTTCATCAGGAGGTAAAGGATTATATAAGAGACAAATATGACTCTAAAAAAAAGGTGACATCCTACTTTCGGAAAGGGTCATGGCAAACCAGTCGTTACATACAGGTAAGTACCTGTTTGAAAGATTCTGATATTCATTATGAATACTATAATGGGGAAGTACAGCTTCATTTTGAAGGGAAGTATGCAGAAGACGGTTTTAAAGATTTCAAGGAATACTTGGTAGAAAGAACCTCTGACAGCCCCAAATTGAAATGGAAGAGATGGCAAGGTCGGAATAAGGGTACATGCGTGTTGATGCGAAATATCGATTCTATAGTCGATCTGTTCCAGACTTTCTCAGATATGATAAACATATTTGATCCTTTAATAAATGAATTTGCAGGTAATCATGAGGATTTATTTTCTTCTATGCATAAGACTGAACATTTTATAGATAGATCTTATACCATTCAGGAGGATGTATTTGGGCAATTACCTCAAGTTGAAATCTGCAGTGTAGGCTCCTTGCCCTTCGATGCTTTTGTAATACCTCCATATCAAAGACCATACAAATGGACTGCAAAGAACGTCAATCAACTTATATCAGATATTCTTGCGTTCAGAGAGCGTAAGCAATACAGACTCGGAACTCTCGTTTTGCACAACGACGAGATTGTTGACGGGCAGCAACGCATTATCACGCTTGCGCTGCTCATACGTATTATGTACAATGCTTTGAAAGATGAAAAGGTCAAGGCAAGTTATTCTGATATAGATAAAAAGATAAATGCTTTTTCAAATTCCGATAAAGTGTCTTTTTCCAACCGCTATACACTTCATAATGTCATTGAGAATATCCATACGATAGAAAACCGAAAGGCTGATTTTGATCAGCAACTTTTCGATTTTCTATTGAGAAAGTGTGAGTTTGTTGTGGTTCGACTAAACAGTATATCAGAAGCGTTTCAGTTCTTTGATTCGCAAAATGCTCGTGGAAAGGATCTTGCTGCACATGATCTACTGAAAGCATACCATCTGAGAGAGATTTCGGTGCTCAGTCAGGAGGATAGCAATAACATTGACGAATGGCAAAACAAGCCAACCTCTTTCTTAATGGAGGTTTTTCTGACTTTGTTTCGAGCCAAAAGATGGTCTCGTGGAAAATGGGGAAGACGGTTTACCAAGGAACATACGGATGAATTTAAAGGCATTTCTTTGAGTGACGGTAAACGTTATCCATTCTATCAAATGGAAGTGATAGCCCATATATTTTCCTCTATGTACAACCAAGATCCTATGAGAGCGATTGACAGGAATCATATAGAATATCCCTTTAATCTTGATGATCAGATAATCAATGGCGGACGTTTCTTTGATATGATTCGCCATTATATGAATTTGTATGAGCATATACGGCAATATAGAAAAACGCTACCGGATGGAAGTCGAGCCAAAGAAATTCTAATCTTGATTACATCCTATAATGGGTCAAGAAGGACTGGTGATGGATACATCAGGGATATGTTCTATACTCTACTCCTGTACTATGTAGATCGTTTCGGAGAAGAAGAACTTGATAAGGTTACACCTCAATTCTTCATATGGGCATACAAACTAAGACTACAGCTATCTGCCGTACAGTTGGCATCCATTGACAACTATGCCACGGCTTGGGATAGCATGTTCAGGTATGTCCATGATGCCAAAACTCCGTATGACATAATCAACATCAATATCGAAGGCGTGCAATCAAAGCAATGTTCTGGTTGTGAGCAGATAAAGAATTTGTTTAAAGAATATAACAAGTATTATGGCAACGATTGATAACAATATAGCCCAGCTAACGGTAAGGGAATTTCTTTCAGAGGGCAAGTACGTTATTCCCATCTATCAACGCAATTATGATTGGGGAGAAAGAGAGGTCTTGCAATTGTTGGAAGATATTTCTGACTACGCGAAGAACAATAATAGCCAAAACTATTATATAGGCTCCGCTGTAGTTTTTGTAAGGACCGTCAGCGGAGAAACATATTTTGAAACTATAGATGGCCAGCAACGTTTGACGACGTTGACCATTCTTGCCAGCTTGTTGAAAAACCTTAATGTAGCAAGTTGGTTCGAAAAGCCCAATCTTTCTTATGACCATAGAAAAGAGGCAGACGATGCTCTCGTTATGCTTCAAAGAAATCAATATTCAGAACATCAGGCTGCGCAGAATATAATTGATGTATATGGTTTGTTCAACAAAAATCTTCCACAAGTCCTTAAAACAAAAGGATTGTCTATAGATGTTTTTGCAAACTACCTTTTCACAAAGGTTATCATTCTTCGAATTCCAGTTCCGCAAGACACTCAATTGAACCATTACTTTGAGATAATGAACACTCGTGGAGAGCAGCTCGAAAAACATGAGGTTCTTAAAGCAGTATTAATGAACAATCTTTCGCCTAACGAGCATAAACTTTTCCATCTTATATGGGAAGCTTGCTCTGATATGAGTTCATATGTCCAAATGAACTTTTCGGTTGCTCAAAGGGAAATTATCTTCGGCGATAAATGGACGCATCTGCAATTTGAAGATTTTGATTCTCTGTGTAATGAGATTGAAATCGATAATAATAGTTCTTCGATTGAAGATAATGAAGACTGTGCTCTTCATACGCTCAACAACCTTTTTGAGGATGCTAAAAACAATAAAAGGTATGAACTACCTCGCGATGGAAGCCTAGATGAGGGAAAGCAAGACCGTTTCGGATCCATTATCAATTTCCCAAACTTCCTTCTGCAAGTACTCAAAGTGTGCTATCATGGCAGCGACTTTTATCGAGAAGATGTAGATGCTGGAATCAGACTTGATGACAAGGCCTTGATGTAACTATTCAGCGGTAGCGCTGCACCCTTAATCC
>ULUW01063523.1_pt1 | contig 10726 bp, 10 predicted proteins | sample 1959041 | NCBI WGS metagenome assembly ULUW01 (sample SAMEA4835775, study PRJEB28245) | human gut metagenome | biome: gut microbiome; material: fecal sample | place: Denmark | collected 2008
TGGCAGCAGACTGCTTTTGCTGGATGAGGATACTTCTGCAACCAATTTTATGGTGCGGGATGCGTTTATGCAGAAAGTGGTAAGCCCGGACAAAGAGCCGATCACACCGTTTTTATCCAGAGCAGGGGATCTGTATGAAAAAGCAGGAATTTCTACCATTCTGGTTGCGGGAAGTTCGGGAGCATTTTTCCACATTGCAGACACTGTGATCCAGATGGATCAGTATGAACCTGTGGATATCACAGAGAAAGCAAAGAACCTGTGTGGACAATTTCCAATCATGCAGGAGACAGCAAAACCATTTGTTTTACCGGATAGCCACCGTGTCATGGAAAAAGACAGGAATGGAGCGGTAAAATGCAGGGACTACCGGAGCGGAGAAGTGAAAAAAGGCGAGCCGGAGCGCTTGAAGGTAAAGACGCTTGGTGTGGATGGCTTTATGCTTGGAAAACAGAATGTCGATCTGCGCTATATCGAGCAGTTGATCGACAGCGAGCAGACGGCGGCACTGGGACTGCTTTTGAAATATACTGTGGAACATCTGGTGGATGGAAAGCGTACCATTTCAGAAACGGCACAGTGGTTAGAACAAAAGTTAGAGCAGGAAGGAATGGTATTTGCCGCAGAGCATGGCGTTATCTCCGGTGGATACGCAATCCCAAGAATTCAGGAGATTTATTCCTGCCTGAACCGCTATCGGGTGTAAAAATGAAACAGAGTATATTTTTATAAAATTCCTGAATATAGAACAATGTAAAGTATTGTGTAAAGGAGTTTCGCAATCATCGGTTAAGGAAGGAAGTTTATTATGCGTCCCAAAATCACAAAACAGAATATAAAAACGCTGTTGGAAACAAAGTTTATCAAAGTATTTGATCTTCAGTATGCCGAGGGCAGACATTACTATAATGCAACAAGACGGAGTGCAGATGATCTGGTGGCAGTGAAGTCTACGGAAGAATTTCAAAATATGCTTCCGGATGCGGTGAGCTGCATCACGATCTGGAATCCATCCAACGGTGAGCCAAAACTGTTGTTGAACCGTGAATTCCGGTATCCGGCAGGACAATTTTTGCTGAGTGTCCCGGCGGGACTGATTGATCCGGCAGATAAGGTGGAAGACGAACCATTGCTTGTGACTGCGAAAAGAGAACTGAAAGAAGAAACCGGAATTGAGGTTTTGGATACAGATGAACTGGAAGTGATCAATCCATGTCTTTTCAGCACACCGGGAATGACGGATGAGAGCAACGCACTTGTGAAAATCGTGTTGAACCGGGATACTCTGACAGGTATGTCACAGGACGGTGCAGAGGGAAGCGAGTGTTTTGACGGCTTTTCTTTTCTGACAAAAGAGCAGGCACAGAAAATTTTAAAGGACGGCGTTGATGAGTACGGCATTTTCTATTCCGTGTATACATGGACAGCATTGACCTATTTTGTGGCAGATATGTGGAATCGAAACCCTATTTACAAATGCATAAAAAAATAGGATAATAGCTGTGAAAATAACAACATATTCTTTATAAGAAGAAACAGCATTCCAAGAATGCAAAGCCATTCGAAAGGTATAAAGTATTTTTGGATTGCAAAGCATCGGAAAGATGTTTTAGAAGGTAATACATATGGAAATTGAGAGATTAGGTGAAAATAAGATCAGATGTGCACTGTCTGAAGAAGAAATCCGTGAAATGGGATACAATATTGATGAGATTATTGGAAATACCGAGGTGACGCAGGAGTTTATGCGTGCGGTGGTGGAACTGGTAGAGGAGCAGGGCAATATCAGTATGCAGAATATTTCACCGGTAGTGAAGGCAGAACTTTTGCAGGATCACAGCATGGCGATCACGTTTGGCGGAGATTCCGAGATGAGTTTTAAGAATCTTGTGGATACGGTCGGACAGCTGATGAACCAGCTCGCACCGGAAAAATTATCAGAATTTCGGCAGATGAATAAAGAGGAAAAACAGAGTGCTATCGATGATTTCCTCGAAAAATATAAGGCAAAGCACAGCCAGGATGCAAAAAAGACAGAGACAGAAGATGCAAATGGTACTGAGCAGAAAGAGGACAATGAAATTTTTGAGACATCGGTTCCGTTTAGTCTGGAGTTTTCCAGTCTGGATGAAATGCTGCGATTGATCCGTCTGGCACCATTTACAGAAAAAATGCCTACAAGCAGTCTTTATAAATTCCAGCAAAAATACTATCTTGTGATGGATCTGATCCATTTTTCAAGGGAAGAATTACGGCCATTTGCGTTTACAATTGTAGAATATAACAATTGCCGTTATGCTGAGGTCGGACAAATTGCATTTATAAAAGAACACGGAAAATGTGTTGTAGAAAATGAGGCACTGCAAACGCTGATGCAATTGTAAAAAGTGATGAAAATTTTTCAGGCAATAGACAAATGTGCCAAATGTCAGAAAAAATATTGTTACTTTTGCCGATGAATTTCATGCGCTAAAATCTACCATATATGCTATTATAGTTGAGGCGCACGTACGAGATATAGTGCACTGCAAATGAAAATATGTTATGTGGGAGATTGGTTATGAGCAGAGAGCAGCTTTTAGAACTTGAAGATGTGAAGAGAAGTTTACTGGTACAGGCATACCGTATGAAACAGGAGCATCCGCATATGTCGCCGGTTGGAATTGAGATGGAGATGTATTCTGCTTTGATGGCTGAAGTAAAAGAGATCACAACGAGAATCCAGATGAGCGCAGAGGCATAGGTGACAACCAATAAGTTTTTCGGGCAGGCTTTTTCAGAGATGAAAGAACCTGCCTTTATTATGACAGAAAATACGATTTGAGTTTCTGTCAATAGATGATTGAAAAAAGAGGAGAACAACCATGAATTTTGCAGAGAGAAGAAAACAGGTTTTTGAGAAAATGGAGAGACAGTCAGCGTTGATCTTATTTTCCGGGATTGAGAGCCATGTGAGTGCAGATGAATATGCACCATTTGAGGCAGACAGAAACTTTTTTTATCTGACAGGATTAAGAAGAGACCATATGATTCTTTTGATGAAAAAGACATTGAAAGAGGAGCAGGTGATTCTATTTATCGAAGAAGCAGACCCGACACAGGAGCGCTGGTACGGAAGAAAAGTGACAGTGGATGAGGCAAAAGAGATTTCCGGTATCGATAATGTGATGTTTTTAGATTCTTTTGAAGGCGCTGTTGACCGCATGATGGCAAGGGAAGATATCGACAGCCTGTATTTTGACTGTTACAGATATCAGTTTGAGGACATGCCGGATTACAATATGATCAAAGCAAAAGAATTTGCAGAAAAATATCCGGGACATGCAGTGAAAAATATTTCGCAGGTGATCGCAGAACTGCGTATGCAAAAAGACGGGGATGAAGTAGCACTTGTGCGGGAGGCGATCGGCATTACCGATAAAGCATTGCAGTATGTGATGAAACATTTAGAGCCGGGAATGGCAGAATATCAGGCACAGGCTGATTTTGAATACATGATTCGCTATAACGGAGCGGAGGGAACTGCATTCCCTACCATCGCAGGAAGCGGTGCGAACGGAACCATGCTTCACTACGACACAAACCTTGACATTTGTGAGGATGGTTCTTTACTGCTGATGGATCTCGGGGCAAAATACCGCGGATACTGCGCAGATATCACAAGAACTTATCCGGTAAACGGAACATACACAGAGCGCCAGAGACAGGTTTACGACATTGTTTTAGCTGCAAACCGTGAGGTTGCAAAGACTGCAAAACCGGGCATGACGTTAAAAGAGTTAAATGAGATTGCAAAGAAAGTGCTTGCAGCAGGCTGCATGAAACTCGGTCTGATCGAAAAAGAGGACGAGATTGATACTTATTATATGCATGGCGTATCCCATCATCTTGGAATCGATGTGCATGATGTCACAGCGGCTTGCAATGAAACATTACAACCGGGTGCCATCATTACTGATGAACCGGGACTTTACATTGACGAATGGGAAATCGGAATCCGTATCGAGGATGATCTTCTGATCACAGAGAACGGCTGTGAGTGCCTCTCAGAGGCAATTATCCGTGATCCGGACGAGATTGAGGCATTTATGAAAGACAGATAGAAATGAGGCAGAAATGAGTTGACCATTTCCGGTCACGATTATATAATAGCAATGGAAATTTTTTAGGAGGTGACATTCATGGACAGTTGTGATAGTGCGGGGCGAAAGAACAAAACCGATGGATTTTCTGAATGCTTTGGCACAGGGCAGATGTCTGTGGGCGTCTGACCTCTGTGATAATAGAATATGCCTTCTGAAACCACCGGTTTACATGCCTATACAATAGAGTGCACGCTTCGCGGACAATCTATTGTCATGAACTATAACAGCAGGAACTTACACATGCTGCTTGGAAGTAAAGCGGTGGTTTTTTATGCCCTTTTTTTCAGGGAGAACAGGAGGCAGAAATGCAAAAAGAAGTATTAAAAGAACCGACTTATGTAGAAGAATTATTAACATTATTCCGAAGCAATCTTGGAAAAGAAGAATTGCTCGAAAAAATCTCCGATTATCATGAGAGCGACATTGCGGATGCAATGGAGCAGATGACACCGGAGGAAAGAAAAAAACTCTATCCGTTGCTTGGAGAGGAGTATATTGCGGAAATCCTTTCCTATACCGAGGATGCGGCAGAGTATTTGCAGGAGATCAACCTGGAAAATGTTGCCAGAGTCATTTCGGAGATGGATTCCGATGATGCGGTCGATGTTCTGGAGAATCTGGATGCGGACACTAAGACCAGGATCGTTGATCTGCTGGATGATGATGCGGAAAAAGATGTCAAACTGATTTTATCTTATGAAGATGATGAGATCGGTAGCAAAATGACAACGAATTTTATCGTCATAGGAAAGAATCTGAACATCCGTCAGGCTACGCATGAGCTGATCCGTCAGGCGGGAGAGAACGATAATATCTCAACGATCTATGTAGTAGATGAAAATGAGCAGTATTATGGAGCAATCGATTTAAAAGACCTGATCGTGGCAAGAGATTATCAGAATCTGGACGATCTGATCTCGACTTCCTATCCGTATGTGGGAGCACATGAGAAAATCAGTGAGTGTATCGAACGGTTAAAAGACTACGCAGAGGATTCCATTCCGGTATTGTCAGAGGAAGGAAAAATCTTAGGAGTCATCACAGCTTATGACATTGTGGAAGCCGTGGATGAAGAGATGGGAGAGGACTATGCGAAGTTGGCAGGTCTTACCGCGGAAGAAGATTTGGAGGAGACGACGTTTCAGAGTATGAAAAAACGTCTCCCGTGGCTGATCATCCTGCTGTTTTTGGGAATGGTGGTATCTTCGGTTGTTGGAATTTTTGAGACGGTCGTTGCAGTGATCCCGATTGTGATGTGTTTCCAGTCATTGATTTTAGATATGGCAGGAAATGTCGGAACCCAGTCGCTGGCTGTGACAATCCGTGTGCTGATGGATGAGAATTTAAACCGGAAAGATAAATTTGGACTGATTTTGAAAGAGATGCGCATTGGTTTTGCAAATGGACTGTTTCTTGGAATTATGGCATTTGTATTTATCGGGCTTTATGTGTGTTTCATAAAAGGAAATGCGCTTTCCTATTCGTTTTTGATCTCAGGTTGTGTGGGAGTTTCCTTAATGCTTGCGATGGTGATCTCGAGCCTTGTCGGAACAACGATCCCACTGCTTTTCCATAAGATCAAAGTCGATCCGGCAGTCGCGTCAGGACCACTTATCACAACCGTGAATGATCTGGTAGCAGTGGTTACTTATTATGGACTGGTCTGGCTGTTTATGATCGAATTATTGAAGATTTAACATTTTGTATAGGTAATCTTTACCTTTTCTTTAGAATAATCCATGTGTATTTTAAGAATGAACCGTTATACTCGTTAACAGTAAAAATGTTACAGAGTATAGCGGAGGTCATTCCAAATGAAATATATCACATTTACAATCCCATGTTACAATTCAGAAAATTATATGCGAAGATGTGTGGATTCACTTTTGGTGGGCGGCGAGGATGTCGAGATCCTCATTATTGACGATGGTTCTTCCGACCGGACAGGTGCGATCGCAGATGAATACGAAATGCTTTATCCAAACATTGTAAAAGCGGTGCATAAGCCAAACGGCGGTCATGGTTCCGGTGTGAACAGAGGGCTGGAGCTGGCGCATGGACTTTATTATAAAGTCGTGGATTCCGACGACTGGTTCGACCGTGATGCTTATCTGAAAATGTTAGATAAAATAAAAAGTTTTGAAGTCGCACAGTTCCCAGATCTGATCATCTGTAATTATGTGTACGATCATCTGGATGAGGGAATCCAGAAACCGATGAATTACAGAAATGTATTTCCAACTGAAAAAATGTGCAACTGGAACACAATCGGACATTTTCATCCATCGCAGTATTTGATTATGCATGCACTTATGTTTCAGACGAAAGTATTGAGACAGTCGGGGGTAAAACTGCCGGAGCACACGTTTTATGTGGATAACCTGTTTTCCTATCAGCCGCTTCCGTATGCGAAGAATCTCTACTACATGGATATTGACCTGTATCATTACTACCTTGGAAGGGAAGATCAGTCGGTCAACGAGAAAGTCCTGATGAAGCGTATCGACCAGCAGATCAACGTGACAGAGCTTGTTGCAAAAAGTGTGGATTTAAGAGAAGTGAAAAAAATGTATCCAAAACTGGCCGTTTACATGATGCGCAATATTTCAATCATGTTGTCCATTTCTTCAATCCATCTTCTTCTGATCAAAACAGAGGAGGCGTTCCAGAAACGTAAAAGGATGTGGGAGCAGGTGAAGGATTATGACAGGATACTTTATTACCGGTTAAGATGTTCTACCTTAAGCGGTCTTACTTATCTGCCGGGAAGATTAGGTGGAAAAATCACAGTCGGCGGCTACCGCATAGCAAGAAAAATTTATCAATTCCAGTAATAAGAAAAAAGTACAGAGGAATAAAGATATGGCACAGATTTATATTGCATTTGTAGATACACCGGGATTTTTTGCCGGAATGATACGGCAGGTCATCAAACAGAAGTACATTCATGTGGTTCTTTCGATGGATGCGGAACTTGAGGAGGCATACAGTGTGGGACGCAGAAATCCTGCGGTTCCGCTGTTTGCCGGATTTGAAAAAGAGGATAAAAGAAAAATCTTAACGGTGTTTCCAACGGCTGATTATATGGTGTGTAGTATTGAGTGTTCGCTTGTACAAAAGGAGGCAATCCGTCAGGAACTGCATCTGGCTATGCAGGAAAGATTTCATTATCATTATGCAGTTGCAGGATTACCATTTATTTTGTGGAACATTCCATTTTACCAGGAAAACCATTACACATGTTCTTCCTACGTGGCACGGGTATTAGAGGAGTACGGCGTCTGTCATTGGGAAAAACATTTTTCCCTTGTGACACCAAAGGATTTCATGGAAAAATTTGGACGGAAACGGATTTTTGAAGGAAGTTTGAGAGAATTAGTGGAAATGTCTGTGCAGGAAGAAACGGTTTGTGCTGTTGAAAAAATTGCGTAACAGTTCTGTCCAAAAAAGAGGAAAGGTGGCTACGTGGATATGAAAAAGAAAATCTTGCAGACAGTCTTGTTTCTTGGGATTATGTTTTTGACTTTTTATACGTTACTCCATGGACAGAATCTGTCAGAAATTTATCAGGCAGTAAAAAATATGTCAGTTCCGTACCTGATTGCAGCGGCAGGACTGGCGTTATTTTTTGTCTGCGCAGAGGGCAGCATGATCTGGTATCTGCTCACATCCATGCGAAAAAAAACAGACAGTCAGACAACCGTTCTCTGTGTTGTTGGAAAAGAAAAGGTATGTTCTCTGTGGCGTTGTATCCAATATTCGTTTATTGGATTTTTTTATTCGGGCATCACACCATCCGCAACAGGTGGGCAGCCGGTGCAGCTTTATTATATGAACAAAGATGGAAACAAAGGTTCTGACAGTACCATAGTGCTTATGACGGTGGCAGTAATTTATAAATTTGTGTTGGTAGTTTTAGGTGTCGGAATGTTACTTTTTTGCGGCGGCGCATTGAAAACAGAGCTGCAGTCCTTTTTTCCATTATATTTGCTGGGGCTTGCGCTGAACACGGTTGCCGTTGCAGTTGTACTTGCCGCAATGCTTTTTCCACAGTGGATGATTGTCGTTTGGACGTGGGTGGAAAAGCAGTTTATCCGGCTCGACATCTGGAAAGCAAATCCACAGCGCATGGATAAGGTGCAGACATTTACGGGAAACTATAGAAATGCCGTGGATTGGCTGAAGCAGCATCCGGGAAAATTAATAGTGGTCATCGCCGTGACGTTTTTGCAGAGGTGTAGTGTATTTCTGCTTACTTATATGGTATATCTCGGACTTGGACAGGCGGGGACTTCCATACAGGAGGTAGTTCTATTACAGGCATCGGTCTACATTGCGGTGGATATGCTTCCGCTGCCGGGAGCGCAGGGAATCACCGAACTGATGTATCGGTCAGTCTTTGCACCGGTATTTTCTAAGGGCAGTCTGATCCCATCCATGCTGATCAGCAGGGGACTGAACTTCTATTTTCTTTTGTTGGCAGGAGCCGGGGTTACGGCTGCAAACCATTTTCTTGTAAAAAAGAAAATTTAAACTCTATTTGTAGGACACGGAGCAGCTCTTATGGCGGAAAAATAAAGATTTGGTAAAGAAAGTATAAAAGATTCGGGAATATATTTTTTTCAAAAAAAGAATGTGTTAAAATAGAAAGCAATTTATGGAAAATAATCTATGGAAAAGATTTTTTGATCGAGAGGAAAAAGAGAAGTTATGAGCAATTTCAGGACAAAATATTTAAAAATTGCATGCAATCTGCTTTGGGCAGTGTTTTTGTTGATTTTTGTGTTCGCATTTCTTCCAAAATTGCTGATCTATTTTATGCCGTTTGTGGTGGGAATGATTTTTGCGATGATCGCAAATCCGATGGTGAAGTTTCTGGAGAAACGGATCAAAATTAACCGGAAATATGGTTCGGTCATCATGATCGTGCTGGTCATCGGACTGGTAGTGCTGGCCTGCTATGGCGCAGGGGCAGTCCTTGCGAAAGGAATCGGAGCATTTATGGCGTATCTGCCAACGATGTCTGCCAATGCCGGAACCGAATTTTCCGAGGCAATCAATCAGCTGCAGCAGCTGCTGGAAAAACTGCCATTTACGCAGAATGTGGATTTAAGTGCCATCGGAACTGCGATTCAGGATTTTTTGACAAATTTTGTGTCCAGCTCAGATTCTGCAACGCTTGGGGCAATCGGAGAATTTGCTAAAAGTCTGCCGGATATGATTGTTGGCATAGTCGTAGGACTGCTTGCAGCATATTTTTTTATTGCAGATAAAGACAAACTGATCACCGGGGTGGAGAAACATTTATCTGCCGGATTCCTTGCAAAAACAGAACGTATTTATAAACAGCTTGTGCATGCGGTAGGAGGCTATTTTAAAGCACAGTTTAAGATCATGGGCGTTATTTATGTCATTCTTCTGATCGGTCTTTTGATCCTCCGGGTAGATTTTGCATGGCTGATCGCCTTTGGCATTGCGTTTCTGGATATGCTTCCGGTGTTTGGAACGGGAACAGTGCTCTGTCCGTGGGCGGTTATCAAACTTTTTACCGGAGATTACAAGATGGCGGTTGGCATGATCGTTTTATATGTGGTCTCTCTTGTCGTGCACCAGATCGTACAGCCGAAGCTGATCGGCGATTCCGTAGGACTTGATCCGTTTGCATCGCTGTTATTCATGTTCATCGGTTACAGGGTTGGCAGTGTTGTGGGGATGATCCTTGCAATCCCGATCGGTATGATCCTGATCAATCTGTACGAGGCGGGCGCATTCGATACACTGGTCTGGTGCGTTCGGGAAGTCGTGAATGATTTCAATAACTTCCGCAAGGTTGGCGGAGAGAAGAAATAAGGGCACTCTGCCATGTGGAACTGGTAGCTGCGAGAGGAAATCTCATCGATTCGCCGAAAGAAATGATATGTTTATACATTTTTCGTCCTTAAAAGTGTTGATTAAACACATATTTACATCCTTAATAATGTTGACACCTGTGGGGTAGAATTTTATAATGCAGATATATGGAAATAATTTAATGGTTTCTTATAGATTATAGGAGTTGGAGGAAGGCTCATGGAACGATTTGCATTATCACGAATGAAAGAATGGAAAGAGAATGAAAATAGAAAACCATTGATTATTCGCGGGGCAAGACAGGTCGGAAAAACATGGATCATGAAGACATTTGGTCAACAGTATTTTGAGAAGACAGCCTATGTTAATTTTGATAATAATGCCCGTATGAAACAGGTATTCGAAGGAGATTTAGACATTGAAAGACTGGTTTTGGCGATCAGTGCTGAGACAGGAGTTTCTATTGAGGCAGAGAATACGCTGATCATTTTCGACGAAGTTCAGGAAGTACCAAAAGCACTTACATCATTAAAGTATTTTTATGAAAATGCACCTCAGTATGCAATTGTTGCAGCAGAATCACTTCTTGGAGTTGCATTACACCAAGGTACGTCATTTCCAGTTGGGAAGGTAGATTTTCTTGATTTGTATCCGCTTAATTTCAGGGAATTTTTGTGCGCAATGGGAGAGAAACAATTTGTTTCCATGTTAGACAGTTGTGATACGCAGAT
>ULUW01025657.1_pt1 | contig 10676 bp, 2 predicted proteins | sample 1959041 | NCBI WGS metagenome assembly ULUW01 (sample SAMEA4835775, study PRJEB28245) | human gut metagenome | biome: gut microbiome; material: fecal sample | place: Denmark | collected 2008
GGTGTCGGGAGCCGGGAGCTTCGCCACCTGGGCGGTGGTGTTGCCGATGAGCCGGTTCTGGCCGGAGTCGGAGGAATAGACGTGAATGAAGTAGGTGCCGGTGCTGTTGTGGTTCACCAGGGGCACCGTATAGGTCCACTGCCCACTGCCGTTCTTCTTGGCAGTGTACCAGGTCAGATCATCCTGTCCGTTCGCGCTGCTCCACACAGCGAAACGCACGTTGGAGTGGGCGTGGCCGTTGCCTGCGTCCATGGTCACCGTCATGGTGCGGCACTCACTGTCCACCACAGCGGATACGGAGTGGTGCTTGGCAGGGGTGCTGGAGCTATGGGCCGCGCCGCAGTAGCGGCAGACGTATCGTACCTGGCCGGCGCTGACGCAGGTGCTGGAGTCGCTCTTGACCACATCCGTATGGCCCACGGTGTGGGTATTCTGGAAGGTCAGGCCGCCCAGCAGCTGGCCGTGGATGCCGTGGTTGTACACATGGACCAGGTAGCGGCCCACCACATTGTACCTGCACATAGGCACCCGGATGGTGTAGGTGCCGTCGCCGTTGGCGGTGGCATTGTACCAAATCAGGTCGTCCTGGCCGTCCTGCTGGCTCCAGGCGGCGGCCATGATGTTGCTGTAGTTCCTGCCCTGACCGGCGGGAGGCGTGATGGTGACCACGATCTCCTTTTCGTCGGCGGACATGCGGCCCCGGATCAGCTGATACAGGCGGCCATCGCTGCCGAATTCGTACCAGGTCTTGCCGATCAGGCGGCGGCCGGTGTACATGACGCCGAAGTCATCGCCCAGGTCGGAGGTCTCGAAGTAATAGGTGGCGTCGCCGATGTCCTTCCAGCCGGAGGCGATGCGGCCATTCTCGAAGTACAGGGTCTTGCCGTCGTCGCGCTTGACAAAGCCCGTGGGGCCGCTGACCACCACGCCGTCGTCAAAGACGAACTGCTTGCCGTACAGGGTCACCTTTCCGTCGTAGGCCACACCGTTCTTGTCAAAGCAATACACCTCAGGGTCGATGATGAACCAGCCGGTGTGCCAGGCGTTGTTGTAGCAATACATCCGCAGGCCGGTGGCCTCATCCCGGGCCCAGCCGGTATAGCCCGCGTCCTTCAGCTCCACGGCCTGGCCGCAGAAGGAGCATACCAGCTTGCCGTTCCGGGCATACACAGTTTTGCCGGAGAAGTCGTGGCCCTTATCGCGGCACACGCTGGCAGGGACCCGCATGGTGTAGGTATCCATCAGGGACTGGGCGCCCTCGGCGCTGACAGAGTAGGTGCGGACGGTCATAGCGTCCGCGGTGGCCTCCACGGCCAGGTACAGAGAGTCGTACTCCTGGGACACCTGGGCAAAGTGGAAGTCAGGATTATTGACGGCCTTGTACTCGGTGCTGCGGGACTTTTCACCCAGGTCGCCGCAGATGTAGTACAGCACGCCCTTGCCGTAGGTGGCGGGCAGACGGCCGTTCTGAGTGGTCTCGGACACAGGCTGGCCGTTCTTGAGGACCATGGTGCGGGCATAGCTGTGGTCATGGCCGGAGAACACCACGTTGATGCCGGCGGCCTCAGCGGCGGCAGGGATATAGCGGTTAAAGGCCTCGCTGCTGCCGTTGGGATTGGTATAGTATGCGGGCTGGTGAACGGCCAGCACCTTCCAGGTGCAGTCGGACTTGGCCGCATCCTGGATCAGCCACTGGCAGGCGTCCTCCAGGTTGGCGGCAAAGTTGATGACCGCCACATACACATCGCCGTATTCCACGGAGTAGTACAGCCGGTCAGGCAGGGTCCACAGGCTGGAGGCGTTGCCGCCGGACAGGTCGCCGTAATATTCATGGTTGCCCATGACCTGCACCACGGGAATGTCGGCGTAGTTCCTGGAGAATACATCCAGAATTTCGTTCCACTGGACCAGGTTGCCGCCGTTGTCCACAAAGTCGCCGGTCTGGATACCGAAGTTCATGGGCTGGCTGTTGATGTTGGCGGCGATGGCGTTCATCAGGCGGATCTCCTCCTGATCGCTCTCCGCGATGCCGGAGAGTTGGGTATCGCCGATGACAAAGAAGCGGGTGGTGGCCGCGCCGGGCTGGCTGGTGGTGAAGGTCATGTTTTCAGACCACCTGCTGCCGTCGCCCACACGGTAAACGTAGGTGGTGCCGGACTTCAGCCCGGTCAGGGACACGGTACTGACATAGGCGGCGTCGCCGGAGGTGGTGAACTCACGCAGAGTGACCTGGCCCTGGGCCCTGGAGGAGAAGGTGCCCTTGAAGCTATTCTTTTCGCTGTACTGAACCACGGCCTTGGCCTGCGCGGTCAGGGGGTTGGACACCCAGGTGATGTTCTGGCAGCTCTGGGCATTGGGGGTGGCGTTGAGCTGCACGAATGCGGGCATACCGTCGCTGCTGCCGCCGGCGCGGCGGGTGACGATGATCGTCTCGAAGGAGCGATGGCTGTCCTTCCGGGCGATGACACCGGTGCGGGAGCCGGCAGCCATCTTGTTGAAATAGTCTGTGCTGATCTGGCCAGAGCCGTCGGTGGTGCCGATGCAGGTTCCGCCCACATACAGGTCCACACCGGAGGCTGCCCTGCCGTCAATATCCTTCACATACAGCTTGGCCGCACCCGCGCCCTCCACCATAATGTCGGAGGTAACGGCGTAGTAGCCCTGCATGGGCAGCCGCAGGCTGCCGGTGGAGGTGGTATAGGTGACACCGTCACAGGTGTAGGACACAGTGACGGAAATGGGCAGGCTGTCCAGTGCCGTGACCCCGGCGGGCATGGGCATAGTGAAGGTGAACAGGTCCTTCCCGGCAGAGCCGGTACGGTTCATGTTCACGGTGACGGTCTTTTCCGTGGTGGTGCGGCGGGCGGCAGAGCTGGAGCCCTGGAAGCCGGAGCCGTAGGCCAGGGAGGCGCAGGTGTTGAAGGCGCCCTTGCCGCCGTTTTCGTCGGTGTCGAACAGGTCCACATTGCCGTACACGATCTGGGCGGTGACGGAGTCGATCTTACCGGCGTTGGGGGAGGTGACGGACACCACATAGTTCTCGCCCACCAGGGCATAGGACGGGGTGTCCAGGGTCACGGTGGGGATATTGGCGGTGCCCTTCACGGTGAAGGAGCGGGTGACGCTGGCGCGGTTGCCGAAGCCGTCCATGATCTCCACCTTGATGCTGTGGCGGCCATTGGGCAGGGTCACGGAGCCGGTAACGGCCTGGTCGGTGTTGGCAAAGTTCTTGATGTCCTGGCCGTCGATGGTGATGACCGTGTTTTCGGCGGACACACCGGTGCGGTTCTCGCCCTGGGGATCATAATACCCGGTAAAGAATTGCAGCTCATTGTCCGTCAGCACGGTGGAACCGTCCTCAGCCAGCTCCGTCAGATCCGTGTAGCCGGTGACGGAGGCGCTGCCGCCGCGGACAGAGGTGATGACGGGGTTCTCCAGGTCGTCAGCCGTGGTGCCATACACCGCGCGGATGTTGTCCACATACAGGCTTCCGGCAGCCCGGGAGCCGCAGGTGATCTTGTTGCCGTCCACGTCGCCGGTGCCGCCCTCGATGATGATGGTCCACAGCAGCACCTGGCCGGCGGTGATCTTCAGGGGATGGTTTTCCACGTCCTGGGCCTTGTCATACACGCTGCGCAGATCAGCCTCCACATACTTCCAGCCGGACCAGTTGATGCCGGTGTACTGGGTGGTGGTGTCCACGGTCTCGCCTGCGGCGTTGACGGTGGTAGTCTTCAGGTGCAGCAAGCTGGTGGAAACATACTTCTCCCCGTTCCAATAGGACACGCTGGTGCTGAGCCAGTAGTTGGGCGTGCCCTCCGGGGCGTAGACCCACATGCCCAGGGCGGTGGGACGGCCCTCGATGACCACGTCCTCGCCGCTGTAGCGCAGGTATTCGTTGGTGTTGTTGGTGCCGGAGATCTTCGTATAATCGTAATGATACTCCAGAGACTTCTGGCCGAAGCGCACGGGACCCTCGTCGGAAGCTACGCGGCGGGCATACATATCCCACGCGCCCTCCTGGGCGGTGGAGATGGCGCCCACGTAGTACTCATAGCCCATGGAGCGGAACAGGGTAGCGGGGTCCTGGGCGCAGTCCCAGCTATAGGGTGCGCCGGCGGAGTTGCAGTCCGATTCCGCGTTGCTGCTGATAAAGTCGGGGCATGCCAGGCCGAAATCGGTAATGGGCCCGTAGGGGATCTCCAGACCGTTGGGATCCTTGCTGATCTGACCGGCCACGCCGAAGCCCGCGTCGCTGACGCCGGGCAGATTATGGGCGCTGTGACCGGAAAAGCTATTCAGGTTGCCCCACACGGCGTTGGCACCCACGTTCACGCCGGACTTGGAGCTCTCGTCCTCAAAGTCCAGAAGGATGGTGGGCATCTTGCCGATCTCCACGGTGACGGTATCGGTAAGCTCCTGGCCGTTTGCCTTGGTATAGGTGACAGTGATCTCTGCTTTACGGGTCTGGCTGGCCTTGGCGGCAGTATGGAGCTGATTGTCCACGATGGTGCCGATGTCGGCGGCGGTGGTGCCCTCGGTCAGAGGCCGGATGGTCCAGGTAAAGTCGCCGTCGTGATAGTGGATATCCCGCAGGCTGCTTTTGACGGTGAGGCCCAGGTCGCTGGTCTTGTCATAGTCCAGGGACAGGGTCTTGCCGGCGAAGGACACCTGATCGGGCTCGGCGATGGTGATGGAGGCGGAGCCCACATTCTGACCCTGATAGGTCAGGCGGACCCGCACATCGCCCACATAGCCCTTGGCGGCGGTAAACACACCGGTGGCGGCGTCGATCCGTCCGGCAGCGGGAGTATCCAGCACCCAGGTCAGGCCGCTTTCAGGTAGGTCGGCCGCGCCGCCTGCGGAGTCAGCGCCCAGGGCCGTGAAGGGCACCCGGCTGCCGGGGGTATAAAGCTCGTTCTGGGGGCTCACGGACGCGTGGTCAAAATCGCCGTCAAAGCGGGCGGTGGACACCACCAGCAGGGCGTCGGACACGGTGCGCTCCAGGCCGTCACTGGGGCTGTTGCGAACCACCAGCTCGTCGGTGCCCTCATAACAGGCTGCCACGGTGGCGGAGCCGCCGCCGTCCAGATAAATAGCGGTGACGCAGCCGGCATCCTTCAGGAAACTGGCCACTTCATACATGCTCATACCGATGGACATGGGCTCCTGTCGGCCGTCGGCCTCAAAGAATACCACGGAGCCGTCGGCCCGTATGCCCACGCTGTTGCGGGGCATGCGGTCGCCCTGGTCCAGGCCGGGAACAATCTGGCCGTTCTCCACCAGCATATAGGGACCGGAGACGGCCTCCACCACGTCGGAGGTGTCACTGCCCGCCTTGCGGATCACGGCGGAGCCGTCCTTCAGAATGGCAAAGAAGGGCTCATTACCGGTTTTTACCAGGTTGCCCTCCATAATGAGGTAGCCGGTAGGCGCGCCGGTCTGCATGTTGTAGTAGTCGGCGTTGGTAGCCAGTACCACGCGGCCCTCGGTATCCGAGGCCCGTCCGTAGGCGGCGGCCTGGGCGGTGGTCTGGGACATCTCCCACTTGAGCCGGCCGCTGCTGACCATAGCCTTGCGCTGGGCAGCGGTGCTGCCGTCGTAGTAATAGCCGGTGTAGCTGGCCTTCAGGGTCACATCCTTGCTCAGGTCGATCTCCGAAAGGTAGCCCACCACCTGGCTGCCGTTGACGTTGCGCATGACCACCTTTTCCAGGGTCACGCCGCTGGCCACGGCATTCTTGGTGCGGGTGATGGGAGTAAGCCCGGCGGAATTGCCGGACATGGTATCCGCCTGGGGCAGCTGTGCGTCAGGTTCTGCGGTGTCGCCGGGCTGCGTCTCCGTAATGGCAGCGTCCGGCTCCGTCTCCTGGAGCCCGGTGGCCCAGGTCTGGGGCATGACCAGACCCACCACCATCATCAGCGCCAGAAGCAGAGATAATGCCTTCTTCATATTTTTCCTCCGTTACAATTTTTGATTTCCTACTCGTCGCAGGGGATCTCCATCAGGTGTTCCGGGCTGCTCGTTCCTCCTTTCAGATCACATAGGCGGTGGTATGAGCCACCAGATTCTGCTTGCTATTGCCATAGACATGGATGAAATACGTACCCGCTCCCTTGTGCCGGGCCAGCGTCACCGTATACGTCCAGTCACCGTTGGACTGCTTTTTCGCCTCGTACCACTGCAGGTCGTCCTGGCCGTTGACAGCGCTCCAGACGGGGAACCACACCCGGCTCAGATCGCTGCGGCCTGTCAGTGTCACAGTCATGTACCGCCCATCGGCGGACAGCTGGGTCCACACCTGGGGAGACACGGCCTGAGCGACGGAAACAGTGGTGTGGGCCACCAGATTGCGCTTATCATTGCCGTAGGCGTGGAGGAAATAGCCCCCCGCGCTCTTGTGGTTGGCCAAGGGCACCCGGCAGGTCCAGCTGCCGTCTGCCTGCTTGACCGCCTCGTACCACAGCAGGTCGTCCTGACCGTTCACGGCGCTCCAGGTGGGGAACCATACCCGGCTCAGATCGCCCCGGCCCGTCAGAGTCACGTCCAGATATCTTCCGTCGGCAGACAGCACCGCCGTCATGGCGGGCTTTTCCGGCTGCACCAGCTTCTCCACATAAGCGGTGGTGTGAGCTACCAGGTTCTTCTTGTCATTGCCGTAGGCGTGGATGAAATACGTACCCGTGCTGCCGTGGTTGGACAGAGGCACCCGGCAGGTCCAGCTGCCGTCTGTCTGCTTCACCGCCTCGTACCACCGCAGGTCATCCTGACCGTTTTTCTGGCTCCAGGTGGGGAACCACACCCGGCTCAGATCACTGCGGCCCGTCAGCGTTACGTCCAGATACCGCCCATCAGCGGACACGGCGGCCTTCATCTCCGGCCCGGGAATCTTCTCCACATAAGCGGTGGTATGGGCCACCAGATTCTGCTTGCTATTGCCGTAGGCATGAATGAAATAGGTGCCGGTGGTGTTGTGGCGGCTCAGGAGCACGGAATATGTCCAGCTGCCGTCCGCCTGCTTCCGGGCCTCGTACCATTGCAGGTCATCCTGACCGTTTTTCTGGCTCCAGGTGGGGAACCACACCTTTGCCAGGTCGCTGCCGCCGGTAAGCGTCAGGTTCAGATACCGTCCGTCAGCGGACAGTGCCGCCTTCAGGGCGGGCTTTTCCGGCTGGACCAGGTTGTCCACCACCACGATGCCGTGGTCCAGAAGTCCCTGGGGCAGGCCGTTCTGGTTGTAAATGTGGACCATATAGGTGCCGGTCTCCTGGTGGTTGATCAGAGGCACCTCGGCCACCCAGCGGCCATTCTGTTTCTTGGCCTGATACCAGTGCAGGTCGTTCTGCCCGTCCTGCTCACCCCACACAGCGAAACGCAGGGCCGTCTGCTGGGGGGCGGAATAGGTCAGATACATCACTGTGCGGGCGGTGTTGAAGTAATAGCCCAGCTGCTGGGGACGCACGGCAGGCGTGAACGCCCCTGCGCGGCCATTGAGCCAGGTACGCACCCGGTCCAGTGCCTCGTCATAGGTGGGAGCAAAGGGCATACCGCCGGGCTTGGGGTTTGCAGTGCCCAGGGTGTTCCAGCGGAGGTAATTCAGGTCGGCGGAGACGCCGATCTCGGCCTTCCGGCCGTCAATTTGCCCGGCCATGCCGGTAAGCACCGGCTCATACCGGGCATACAGCTCCTGCACCCGCTGATAAAAGGCCGGGATGTTCAGCATCTTCTTCATGAGCACGGAGGTATCGCAGGCGTTGTAGTCCGTGACCTTCTCCTGCCTGTTGCCCATGCAGGTGTCAAAGTCCCACAGAGGACCCACATGCAGCACATCGGACGCGCCGTCCTGATACCAGAAGAAGCTGGTAAAGAATCCCTCGCCGTTGAGGACGTATTCGTTCATCAGATAGTACCGGGCCAGGGAGTCCACGTCGATCATGCGGTTGAGCTGGGCCAAGGACAGATTTTCCCAACCCTCTGAGGTCAGCGCCGTAGTAAAGCGGGTCATGGCGGTCTGGAAATTGCTCATGGCCTGGGCAATATGCGCGTCATCCTCCTCCACGATCTCCTTCAGAGCAAAGTAGCTGTTCAGCCGCCCCTCGAAGAAATAGTGGTCCTCGTCGGTGGCAAAGCCGTTATCCAGCTCAAACATGGCCCCGGCAGGATCCTGCAGATTCAGGCGGTTTTTGCCGATCTCGGCCTTCTCGCCGATGAGATACACACCCAGATACTCGCCGTCCACCCACAGGTCCACATATTTATATTCCGTCACATAGGGAAAGCCCATCTGCTCCGCCGCATCATACACCAGGCGGGTGCGGATCATGCTGTCGTCAGAAGCATTGGCCAGGAGGATCCACTTCTTGGCCGCAGGCATGCCCAGCACGGAGGTTTTCTTGCTGAACTTGATCTGATAGGGCTTCTTGGCATATTCCCTCCAGGTGGAATTGCCGCGGCCCTTGAACTCCACGGTGCCGGTGAGAACGTCGTCGCCGTCCGTCAGCACCAGGTCGTTGCCGGGATATTTCACGTTCTTGTCCCGGTGCACCTGCTCCAGCGTGGTACCGTTAAGGGTCAGGCGCAAGCTGGGCAGACTGCTCTGCTTCGCGCAGATCTGCACCGTTTTACCGCCGTCCAGCGTCAGGGTCACCCGGTCGCTGGCGGCAAACGCGCCGGTAAGGGTGCCATGCTCCCGGTCCAGTGTCCCGGCAGAAGCTGCCGTCACGCTGCCGCTGAAGGACAGCACCGTGTCCGCCAGGCTCTCATCGGCAGGCAGAAACAGATACCATACCCCATCCTTTTCGGAACGGTATCCCTGGTTGGTCCACTGCCGGGCGTCCACGGTCCAGCAGCGGAAATCGTTGCCTCCGGCAAAGGCTGTGGCCGTCAGCAGCGCCGTCAGTATTGCGGCTGCCAGCAGTGCCCACAGCCAGGTGCCGGTTTTTCTTGTTGCTTTCATGCATCTTTCTCCCATCTGAAAAGGTGGCGCGAACGCGAGAATCTCCCGGGGCAAAATGCCGCTGTTCCGCCAATTACACTGTATTATATCAGATACACCGTGGAATTTCAACCGTAATCTTCCGTAAAATCGCCAAAAATCACACGTATTTTTGGTGGAAACGTATAAAAAGAGAGTCTCCGACCCCTGTCGAAGACCCTCTTTTTATGCTGTTTACCGACGAATGATGTGATCCGCTCAGTCCTCGCGGCTGGCCAGCACGTTCATGGAGACGGGCTCGTCATTGGCAATGGGAGCGGACAGGTTGACGCTGGAGTAGCCGCCCCGGAGCTCGGAGCTGTCCTCAAACGTCTTGGTGCAGCGGTCATACTCCACCTGCATCACGGAGGAGATGGTGTGGCGTCCGTAATCGTCCAGCTTGGCATACTGATCCAGGATCCGCTGGGTATCCTCGGTCAGGTGGATGTTCTCCTCGCCCAGAGCGCAGATGCCCAGGGTGCGGCAGATCTGGACCACCGTGTCAAAGGAGGAACCGCCGATGCCGTTGTGCAGCGCGCTGTTGATGGTGGACAGAGGAATGCCAACCGCAAAAGCGAACTGCCGAACGCTCTTGTACTGGCGGGAAATTTCGTCCCGTACGATGTTGGTAAGTTTGTCCATAATTCGACCCTCTTTACTGTAGATTCCAGAAACGACTTTCTCTCTGGATGAAATGATTATATCAAAGCAAACGAGAACTCGCAAGAGGGAAATACAAAAAACATATAAATTTTTTACAAAAATCTGATAAACAGGACCGTCGAAAGCCAACAGGACAAATTTCTCTTTTCATTTTGGCCGCTATGTGGTACACTGTATGGGAATTAGGAGGGATGACTCCTGTGAAAAAGGCATGGTTGCCCCGCACCGCAGCGGGGCAAGTGGCGGTGCAGCTGGTGCGCCGGTATTATCTGCATGACGTGGGGCGCGACAGCGCAGCGCTGACGTATTATCTGCTGTTCGCCCTGTTTCCGCTGATGGTGTTTGTCAGCACGCTGCTGGGCATTCTGAAGCTGGATGTGGACAACATTTCTCAGTTTCTGTCCCAGCTGGTCCCGGCGGACGTGGTTTCGGTGCTGGAGGCATATTTAATATATGTATCCGCCAACGCCAGCCGCCAGCTGCTGTGGTTCAGTCTGGTCTTTTCCATCTGGTTCCCCATGCGTGCCACCAGCTGCCTGCTGCACTCCCTGCGCAAAGCCTTCAACGTGGGTCCGCCCCGGAAGATGCTTTTGAACCAGCTGGCCATTCTGCTGTTCACCGTCTGGCTGATCCTCTCCATCGGGCTGACACTGCTGTTGGTGACGGTGGGCCGCCGGGCCCTGGAGTTCGCGGCCGGGCTCATTGCCCTGCCGCAGGGCTTCATTGACCTGTGGAGCTATCTGCGCTTCATCGTTCTGGGCGTGGTGATGTTCCTGATGCTGACGGTGCTGTATATGCTGGCCCAGGGCCAGCGCCGTCCCCTGAAGGAAGTTGCTCCCGGGGTAGGCATCTCTCTGGCGGCATGGATGGTCCTGTCCCTGGCGTTTTCTTATTATGTGGAGCATTTTGCCAATTACTCCGTGCTGTACGGCTCCATCGCCACGATAGTCGTGGTGCTGCTGTGGCTGTATATGAGCGGCACGGTGCTGATCATGGGCGCGGAATACAGCGCCGTTATCCTGCGCCGCAGGCGCAGCCG
>ULUW01064366.1_pt1 | contig 10566 bp, 9 predicted proteins | sample 1959041 | NCBI WGS metagenome assembly ULUW01 (sample SAMEA4835775, study PRJEB28245) | human gut metagenome | biome: gut microbiome; material: fecal sample | place: Denmark | collected 2008
TTTTGACGCATAGATACTAGCATCGCGGACACGCTTACAAAAGATGTGCACAAATAGGGGCAAATGTGTAAACAAAATCCCTCATTTTGGGAAGAAGCCGACCGACTTTCTTGCCAAAACGAGGGATTTGAGACTTTATTCCAACGGCGCCCCATCGCCAGTAGGCCTATATGGTTCGACTATATGGCTCGACTACATGAGCGGCTATATGGGCGACTATTTGGAGCGGCTTATAGGGTTCGACAGCTTATACGAGGGTAGCCACCACCTCCTCGCGCGACTGCGGGAGCAGGTCGATGACCGGTATCTCGGGCAGGGTGTAGCATCCCGGGGCCAGTCGGAAGGAGGCGCGGGCCACACCGACCAGGATCTGCGCCGTGAGCGCCGGGTTGTTGATGCTCATGTCGAAGGACATGCGCTGGTTGGGCGTCTTGCCGCTCGTGCCCTTGCGGGTGAGGTGTACGCCGTGGCCCATATCGCGCACGTCGTCCACCGACTTCACGGCGAAGACGTGGAGCTCGTCGTGGGCAAAATAGTCGTCAGCCTTGAGTTCCGCCTCGACCTGCGCCACGGTGTAGCCGTCCTCCAGTTCCACATAGACCATGCGGCGATGGATGCCCTCGCCCAGGGGGATGGTCATGGAGAGCGCGTTCTTGACGCCCTTCTTGGAGCGAGCCACGACGCTGTGGCCCATCGACATACCCGGACCGAAGTTGGTGTAGGTGAGGCCCTTCGGGGCGAGTGCCTCCAGGAGCACGCGCACCACGGAGTCGCTTCCCGGGTCCCATCCAGCGGCGATGACGCTGACGCGGCCCGCCTTCTTGCAGTTTTCCATCTGTCGCGTGCGGTATTCGAGGATGCAGGTGTGGATGTCGAAGCTATCGACGGTGTTAATGCCCAAGGCCACCAGGCGCTCGGCGTAGTCGGGGCAGGAGCGCGTCGGCGTGCAGAGGAAGGCCACGTCGACCTCCTCGAGCTTCGTGATGTCGTCGACCACCTCGTAGGGGGTCAGTTCGAGTGGTTTGTCCTTGTCACCCTGACGGCGTACTACGCCTGCAATCTCAAAATCGGGGGCAGCCTCAAGAGACTCGACCGTGTAACGTCCGATGTTGCCGTAGCCAACTACGGCGGCTCTGATTTTCTTCATAGGTCATTAACTTTTTGTTATTCTGCAAACAATTTTCGCCGACAAAAGTACATTTTTTCCATGAAACGAAACGTCACCGACTTGTTTTTTTAACAAAAATACCTACTTCTTGTCATAAATCAAGCATCCGAAGTTTTGAGCCTCACCACTCGTTGTCATCAAATCGTAACCCGCAAAGCGCGCCGCGTTCCACATTTTTTGCCTAACTTTGCCCCCGATTCATGAACATATCGCAAATATGGAAGACAAGCATTATCGCATACTGATGGTCGACGACGAGGCCGACCTCTGCGAGATTCTTCAGTTCAACCTGGAGGCGGAGGGCTACCGGACCGACGTGGCCTACTCCGCCGAAGAGGCGCTGACGCTGGACATTGCCGCCTACGACCTGCTGCTGCTGGACGTGATGATGGGCGAGATGTCGGGGTTCGAGATGGCCAGAAGAGTGAAGGACAACCCGCTGACGAAGCAGACGCCCATCATCTTTCTGACCGCGCGCGACACGGAGGACGACACCGTGGAGGGCCTCAACCTCGGCGCTGACGACTACATCTCGAAGCCTTTCTCGCTGCGCGAGGTGCTGGCCCGTGTCAAGGCGGTGCTGCGCCGCACGTCGCAGGACGAGGAGGCGCAGGACGAGGAGGGCGTGATCCGCTTCCAGGGGCTCGTCCTCGACGACAACCGCAAGGAGGTGTGGGTCGATGGGGAGCACGTCGCGCTCACGCGCATCGAGTATTCGCTGCTCCTGATGATGCTGGAGAACAGGGGGAAGATTCTGAGCCGCCAGCAGCTCATCAATCATGTGTGGCCCCACGACGTGATCGTGCTCGACCGCACCGTGGACGTCAACATCACGCGGCTGCGCCGCAAGGTGAAGGCCTACGCCGAGCATATCGTGACGCGGCAGGGGTTCGGCTACGGATTTGAGGTGAAGACCAACTGACGGGATGATGGGAGACGGAAGGATGAGACAGAACAACCAGCAGACTACGCAAGGGAACAACCAAGGGATTACGCAAGGAACTAACCAAGGGAACATCCAAGGGACTAACCAAGGGACTACGCAAGGGGACAACCAAGGGACCGCCCAGGGGCCCTCGGGGCTTCCTCCCTTCGCGCCGCTGCGCTCGCGCATCCCCGTGGGAATGCGCCTCTACCTCGGGGTGCTCTCCATCTTCCTGCTCTTTGCCTTCACCTTCATCGTCTATCAGCAGCGACGGGAGAAGGACTACAAGGTGTCGGTGCTCGACGCGCGCCTCCAGGACTTCAACGTGCAGATGAGCGAGGCCATCACCTCGTCGCCGAAGGACATCAAACCGTTCATCGACCGCTACATCGTCGACAACGACATGAGGGGGCTGCGCGTGACGCTCATCCGTCCCGACGGCACGGTCTTCTACGACACGTGGCAGAAGGACCTGAGCCACATCCACAACCACGCCAACCGCCAGGAGGTGCGCCAGGCCCTCGACGACGGCAGCGGCCACGCCATCGAGCGCAAGAGCGCCACCGTGCCGCAGGCTTTCTTCTACTCCGCCACCTATTTCCCCTCCCACCGCTACATCGTCCGCAGCGCCCTGCCCTACAACGACAACCTCGCCAGCGTGCTCAACACGGACAAAAACTATCTTTGGTTTGCGCTGGGCGCCGTCGTGCTGCTGACGCTCCTGCTCTACAACTTCACGCGCCGACTGGGCAACAACATCACCAAGCTGCGCCTCTTCGCCTCGCGGGCCGACCACAACGAGTCGCTCGACATCAAGGACCTGGCGGTCTTTCCCGACGACGAGCTGGGCGACATCGCCGAGCGCATCATCAAGGTCTATAAGCGCTACCAGCGCACGCGCAGGGAGCAGGACGAACTCAAACGCCAGCTCACCCACAACATCGCCCACGAGCTGAAGACGCCCGTGGCGAGCATCCAGGGCTACCTGGAGACGCTCATCAACCATCCCACGATCGACGAGAAGACGCGCCAAATGTTCTTCGACCGCTGCTACGCGCAGAGCCAGCGTCTCTCCTCGCTGCTGGCCGACATCTCGACGCTCAACGTCATGGACGAGGTGAAGGACCTGCACGGCAAGGAGACGGTGGACATCGAGCGGATGGTCCGGGAGATCGAGCAGGAGACGGCGCTGCAGTTTCAGCAAAGGCAGATGAGGCTCCTCGTCTCTCTGCCCGCCGAGCTGACGGTGAGGGGCGTGAGGAGCATGCTCTACAGTATCTTCCGCAACCTCATCGACAACGCCCTGGCCTATGCGGGAGAGGAGACGACCGTCTATGTCAAGGCGCGTGCCGAGGACAACTATTGGCAGTTTACCATCGCCGACACGGGCCGCGGCGTGCCCGAGGAGCATCTGCCGCGCCTCTTCGAGCGCTTCTACCGCGTCGACAAGGGACGAAGCCGGTCGCTCGGAGGCACAGGACTGGGGCTCGCCATCGTCAAGAACGCCGTCATCCTCCACCGCGGCAGCATCCGCGTCAGCAACCGCGAGGGGGGCGGACTGCAGTTTGACTTCTCCCTGGCCAAGGAATAAAAAAAACAAAGGTCAGCAGGGAAACAACTAAACAACAAGTACAACGCTTCGCGAGGAGGCGGAGGAGGAAGTGGGGGAGGCCTTAACGTAACATGTAACATGTAACAATGCGACTCCATGCGACCAATGCGACGTGTATCTGAGAAGAACGCTTACACGACTTGTCAGCGCTTCGCGAGGAGGCGGAGATGGAAGTGGGGGAGGTCTTAACGTAACATGTAACATGTAACATGTAACAATGCGACTCCATGCAGGATGAGGCATAAAGAAGAAAGCGGTCTGCCGGGGCGTTGTAACCGTATTGTAACGCGATAGCAAAAAGTTTGTAGCATCGTCGGCGTAACTTTGCACCCGAAGAAATTAACAAACATAACATTTACAACACATGGAGACCATTTATCTGTGTATCGTCATCTTCCTGCTCTGCCTGGCCGTCTTCGACTTGTTTGTCGGCGTGAGCAACGATGCGGTCAACTTCTTGCAATCGGCCGTCGGCGCCCGCGTGGCGTCGTTTCGCACCATCCTCATCATTGCCTCGGTGGGCGTGATGCTCGGCGCCGTGATGTCCTCGGGCATGATGGACGTGGCCCGCCACGGCATCATGATGCCGGCCCACTATTCCTTCCACGAGGTGATGACCATCATGCTGGCCGTGATGGTGACGGACATCATCGTGCTCGACGCGTTCAACACGCTGGGAATGCCTACCTCCACCACCGTCTCGCTCGTCTTCGAGCTGCTGGGCGGCACGGCGATGCTCGCGCTGCTCAAGGTGATGGGCGACCCCACGCTGGAATACGCCGACCTGCTCAACTCCGACAAGGCCTTGCAGGTGATCATCGCCATCTTCGTCTCGGTGGCCATCTCCTTTGTCATCGGTATGGTGGTGATGTGGCTGAGCCGCATCGTCTTCACCTTCCACTATTCGAAGCACAGCCGCTATAGCATCGCCATCTTCGGCGGCATCGCCTTCACGGCCCTCTCCTACTTCATCTTCATGAAGGGCATGGGCAAGAGCCCCTACCTGCCCGAGAACCTGCGCGACTACATCGAGGAGCACACCAACTGGCTGCTGCTCTGCACGTTTCTCGTCTCTACCGTCGCGATGCAGCTTCTCCACCTGCTCCGCGTCAACATCTTCAAGTTTACGGTCCTCATGGGCACGTTTGGCCTCGCCATGGCCTTTGCCGGCAACGATCTTGTCAACTTCATCGGTGTGCCGCTCGCCGGCCTCGACTCCTACCAGGACTTCACGGCCCACGGCCACGGGCTCTCCGACGACACCTTCATGATGTCCTCACTGATGGAGAGCGCCACAACGCCGCCCCTCTACCTGATCCTGGCGGGCCTGGTGATGATCTTCGCCATGGCCACCTCGAAGAAGGCGCAGCACGTCATTCAGACCTCCGTCGATCTCTCCCGCCAGGACGAGGGCAACGAGATGTTTGGTTCGAGCCGTGCCGCCCGCGCCATCGTCCGCTGCTTCCAGAACCTGATCGAGGGCGGCAAGCGCCTCTTCCCCGCCGGCCTGCGCCGCTGGGTGGGCACGCGCTTCAACACCAACGAGGTGGAGCTCCAGGACGACAAGGCCGCCTTCGACGTGGTGCGCGCCGCCATCAACCTGGTCATCGCCTCCATGCTCATCACCTTCGGCACCAACCACCAGCTGCCCCTCTCCACGACCTACGTCACCTTCATGGTGGCCATGGGCACGAGCCTGGCCGACCGCGCCTGGAGCCGCGAGAGCGCCGTCTTCCGCGTCACGGGCGTGCTGAGCGTCATCGGCGGCTGGTTTATCACGGCGGGCGTGGCCTTCATCGCCTGCGCGCTGGTCTGCCTCGCCATGTGGTTTGGCGGCGTCGTCGTGCAGTGTGGCTTCATGGCGCTCGTGGTTTTCCTGCTCTACCGCAGCAACCGCCAGTACAAGGCGAAGAGGGCCAAGGCCAAGCAGGAGGACGACAGTTTCCGCCTGATGATGCGCACGCGCGACCCGGAACTGGTCTGGGAGATGCTGCGCAGCCACGTGCGCGACACGCAGAGCACGGTCTGCAAGTATATCATGGAGCAATACAACGGCATCGTCGAGGCCTTTGCCACGCAGAACGTGCGGGCGCTGCGGCAGAGCCAAAAGAGCATTCGCCGCAAACTGGACCTGCTGAAGAAGTATCGCCGCCAGGAGATGCTGGGTCTGCGCCGATCGCCGATGGACCTGGCCATCGAGCGCAACACGTGGTTCCACGTCGGCATCAACAGCGACCAGCAGTACGTCTACACGCTGCGCCGCATGCTCGCTCCCATCAAGGAGCACGTCGACAACAACTTCAACCCGCTCCCGAAGGCCTACGAGACGGAGTATGAGCCGATACGCCGCAGGGTCAACGAACTGATGCGCGCCACCTACGAGCAAATCTCCACGGGACAGTACGCCAACTACCGCGCCACGCTGGCCGAGGCCGACGGCTGCAAGGACGACTTGTCGCTCGTGCGCAAGGAGCACCTCAACCGCATGCAGAAGAGCCACGGCACCAAGATGATACAGGTGGACCTGGTCTATCTCAACCTCCTGCAGGAGACGCAGCAGCTGCTGAGCGTCATGCGCCACCAGTTGCGGGCCGCCAAGAAGTTTATGGAGGAGGGCCAGGGCCAGCTCCAAAGTCTCGGCGAGTGATCGCAGGGGGGGCGGAACGAACCACAGAGAGCGCGCAGGGGGGGGGTAGCCTTCCCTCATCCCCTACCCTGTTTGCTTCCCAAGCAAACGGGTATAGATTGAAAAAAAATGGGATAACCAACAGGGCACCCGTCTTCTGCCGACGAGTGCCCTTGTTTTTTGTTTGTGTGGATCATGCAGAAATCCTTAACGGCATGATGACATGATGACATGATGACATGATGTTATGCGATTACTAAAAGTACTATCATCGCAATAATACTATTGATTTTACGTTCTTTTCAAAGAAAGGGGTTGTGCAATAGTGGCTTAAGGCTAAAAGCACAACCTTTGCATACTATAATAAGTAACAACACGTTTGAGGTCACAAATTGTGATCTCAAAAACAATAGAAATATGGCAAACATGGCTCAGGGGAGATTGTCCGTGGATAGACACCTCTCCTAAGCAAAATATTTCCTTATTCTGATTTACGATTGAATCTCTGAATTCTTTCTTTGACTATTCGTAAATAGGTACGTTTCGTCTTGTCTGTCAAAAAAGAATTGTTGGTCAAATGCTCTACTTCGTCAGGCAAGACAGAAAAAGAGTCAAGGATCATTTCTATACGCTTCTCCTTCAGACCGATAAGCGCTCCGAATCGCTCAAAGTCCAGACGGCAAGGATGTCCTGTTCGCTCATACACATCACTTTTCTCCAGCGTCAGAGAAAGCCCCCCGTTCAATCCCAGGTCATCGCCCTCAATATGGAGACTGGTGTTCATCAGGTCATAGGCGGGAGCAAGCTGGTAATGCTCGCCAATTCTGATGATGGAGAAGTTTTTCAGATGGTCGTCACCATTGCCATAGATGTAATTGAACACAACCAACTTAAAGAAGCGTTCCATGGCTATCATCCAGGCAGGAATATATCGCCTTATCGCACAGGCAATATCCTCGAAGCATCCATCATATTTGAAATAAGTACCTTGCTCGGCTTCATTCTTACCAACCAGAGAAGCGAAATCCTCCATGTGATATTTGCTTCCGTCCTTGGCTATGTCAAACCGCTTAGTGATATATATCATGTCGCCATGAGGGGTAAAGCAAAGGCCATTTTCTGCAGTAATGATGCCATATACCTGTGAAGCTATCTGCATGGTAAGATGCTCGTTGGCTGGAATCTGCTTCCTTGTTTGAAGAGTATTGTCCCAAGGTGCTGGCTTCAGGATATAGCGAGAGCGTTCATCCGTCTGCGAGATTCTGATGATTCCATTCTCTATCACTGCAGGAAATTTCTCCTGAGCTCCAGATACGGAGATACGTCTCATGGCTATCATGGTCTCTGACGTCTTGCTGATTTCATCTATTTCAAAATCAAGCAAATGCGACACTTTCTGACCATCAAACAGTTTTTTGCAAGCTGTAGGAGAGTAAGTGGAAAACCCATCTGCAAGGGTGGATGGGCAATGATTTAATTCTTTCATGATTCTACTTCTTTTACGGTTATTGCTCCTATCGTATCATGGGTTGCTATCTTCAGAAGAAGTCCAAAGAAATCCTTCTCGTCCAATCGCCAACTTCTGCAGACTATCTTTCTGTTTGCTCCTTCTGGAAGCATATTGGTGAAAACCGGGAATAGATAATCAGATTGATAGGGGGCTTCCCTGAAAGGCATGGTAAGCGAGACCGGATCATGGGTCCTATCCATCATATATTGCTTGTCGTATGTAAAGGTATAACCTCTGCCCGGAGTTGACTCCTCTAAGAGTCCTGCCTTTGTGTCGTGGCAATAAACGATAGCTTTTCTCATAACTTACTTCATTTAAACCGTTTGACGAATCACATATTTAACTTCCATGCCAAGGATGTCCATGATTTTTTCAACCGTCGACAGGGAAGGGTTTCCTTTGCCGCTCTCTATTTTCTTGATGGTCGAAATGGCTATCTCGGACATGTCAGAGAGGTCTTGCTGGGTAATCCCCAAGGCCTTGCGCTGCAATTTCATTACTTCTTGAATTTTCATATCAAGTAGTGTATTATATTGTACTTTTTGTGCAAAGGTAAGAAATATTTTGGGATTAAACAAGAAAAAGTATCATATAATGTTCTTTGGTGAAAACTTATCTTGAAATAGCTATAGAATAAAATGGGAAAGAAGAACTCTGCTTTAAGGTGTAATGCAAGTTATCACAAAATGCCACTGACTTCTCAATGTGTTTTGGGCTCGAACAGTATGAGGTTTTGAATGTAAACCACATAAAAGGCCATTTTCATTCCCGATTTTTGTCATTAATGACACTTTTCGGGAATGGACTCTTTCTTTTCCCGTAAAAAACGTACCTTTGCATTCCCGAAAGTTGACACTAATGTCACTTTTCGGGAATGGCCATGATTATAAAAAGGGATTATTATTTACAGCAACTTATATCAAGCAAGTCAAACAATCTCATAAAGATTGTAACTGGGATCAGAAGAAGCGGCAAATCGTTTCTTCTCTTCAACTTGTTTCACAATCATTTGATTGAAACAGGAGTAAGCGAAGACCATATCATAGAAATCGCATTGGACGATCGCCTTAACAAGAACTTGCGTGACCCTGATGTTATTCTTCAACATATTCATGAACGTATTGTAGATGACAAACTCTACTATATCATATTGGACGAAGTGCAAATGATAGATGAGTTTACGGATGTGCTGAACAGTCTTTTGCATATCCGCAACGCGGATGTGTACGTCACAGGAAGCAACTCCAAATTTCTATCCAAGGATGTGGTCACAGAGTTTCGGGGACGTGGTGATGAAATCCATCTGTTCCCATTGTCTTTTGCTGAATTATACAACTCTTTAGGGGGCGACAAGTTGGAATTGTGGAAAAGTTATTACACCTATGGTGGACTACCTGGTATATTGGAGTTGGATGGCGAGAAGAAGAAAGCTGCCTACCTCCGTTCTTTACACGAGACCGTGTATCTCAAGGACATAATAGAGAGAAACAACTTGAAAAACAGCGAGGAGTTTATGGAATTGATGCGTGTGATGGCTTCATGTATCGGCTCTCCATGCAATCCCAGCAAGTTGGAAAAAACATTCAAAAGTGTAAAGAATGAAACGCTTGACAGAAAAACCATATCCAAATATCTTTCCTACATGGAAGATGCTTTTCTTATAGAGAAGTCAATGCGCTATGACATTAAGGGCAGAAAATATATAGGCACACTTTCCAAATACTATTTCCAAGACATCGGATTGCGCAATGCCTTGCTGAATTTCAGGCAGGTGGAAGAAAATCATATCATGGAAAATGTCATATACAACGAGTTGCGCTTACGGGGTTTCTGTGTTGATGTAGGTATGGTAGAGACAAGGACTGCAACAGAGCGCAAACAATTGGAAGTAGATTTCGTTGCAAATATGGCAGACCGCAGATATTATATCCAATCAGCATTTGCCATGCCTGATGATGACAAAAGAGAGCAAGAAAGTGCTTCATTAAAAAGGATCGATGATTCCTTTAAGAAGATAATCATCATGCGCGATGACATAAAACCGTATCATGACAACAATGGATTTTATATTGTTGGTCTGATGGATTTCTTGCTTAAGCCAAATCTGATAGAACAACTATAAAATGAGATGGTCAACGACGTTGCAACGATCTACGAAACGAGACCATAGAGACCGCGCGGTGGCGCTTGTCCACCACGGGGGAGGCCTATGGTCTCTGTGTTGACGGCTGTTTAGGCTACTGCGAAATCCTTAACGGCATGAGTGGAAAATATTTGCAAAGTTTTCCACATAAGAAAAGTTAATTCTATCGATGGAGCGTTATGACACTTTGGTTAAATCACACAAACAGATGAACGAATAGCTAAGAGGGCACCCGTCGGCAAATTGACGGGTGCCCTTGTTTTGTTGTGGTCTTGCCGTGGCTATACGCCTGCCATGCAGCTCGTCACGCCGAGGGCCGTGGCTATGGCCGTGAGAATCGAGATGGCGGTCTGAATGACGAAGCGCCATACCTGTCTTTTCTTTTCATCCATGATTTTTCTTTTCGTTTAAGGGTTTGATAATGAGTACTTTTCTCTCTGCTTTCGGTGGCAACGCGAGGACAAGAGAAGAAGACAACTAAAACAACTTTTACTACGTTTTACAACCAAGTTTGTCTTTGTCCACCCAATATCCTCAATGCCATTAGGATAAGTTAAGAAAACAACTCAAACAACCTTTACA